>Ga0214474_1001295_pt1 | contig 11583 bp, 10 predicted proteins | sample RVTome_2_FD_187335 | JGI IMG/M metagenome (GOLD analysis project Ga0214474, IMG submission 187335) | Soil microbial communities from uranium-contaminated site in the Upper Colorado River Basin, Wyoming, United States - RVT95D214 HiSeq ...
AGTTTCTTACGAAACTTATGAGAAGGTGAAATCAGTAAGAGTTTCATCACTGTGCCCTCGTTTCTTATAGAGATTTTAAAAAGTTGGTGCCCCCTCTAACACAACATCCAAGTTTGGGAGGAGTTTAAACGCGCCTATTCATGCAGAGAGTAAAGTGAATGCCTTAGAAACCGGGATAACCTCCCCGAAGGGATTCTTTAGAATATGGCTTAGGTTATTCCTTCTCCTTCTTTTGCAAGAATGCTGTGAGTAAGTCTATCGGCAGAGGGAGGATTGTCGTTGAGTTTTTCTCGGCCGTAACCTTCGTTATGGTCTGAAGGAACCGCAGATGGATGGCTGCAGGATATACACTGATAATATTTGCCGCTTCAGACAGCTTCTCTGCTGCCTGAGCCTCTCCTTCAGCATGGATCACCTTGTTTCCAGGCCTTTGTGCGGCCAAAACGGACATTTGCCTGTATCCCGGACTTCTTCCATGTCTACAGTACCTTCTGAATCTCTTCGGAAATTCAAAGTGTCCGATTTGATCGGTTACCCCATGCTCCCATAACCTACTTCAATATAACAAGTAGAGTATCTCCAATACCACAAACCGCCTGTCTACAACAGTTGGATTGGATACAGAGGGGAACAGGGGTATCTGTTCCCCTCTGTTGTTATCAAAATATTAGCCTCATGGATTAATATCAGGGACTATTCAACCTTTTCAGACAATGTCAAAGTCTCTCGCTTAAGAGGAGACGGGACGTAGACCAGGTTGACTTCTATCTTTCCCAGGGTCTTTTCCTTGATAGCCATCATTGGGATCGTAACGTCCAAAGACCCTTCTGTAATACCTTCAGGCTGAAGAGCCTTCCAAAATGAATAAACCTTCTCAATTTTCTCTTCAGGTTTAAAAGGGATTGGCTTCCCAGCTTCATCCAGGTATTCGAGGGTAACCGCCTGGATATCCAGGATATCTTTCGATTTATTGGTTATCTTGATGTGACCCTTAAGTGTTGGCGTCTCGACGATCTCTTTAGAAGCCGTGTCTACGATCGTGAGGACTTGAAGATCGCTAAATTCAACAAGAAAATTCTGGCCCTTAAGCTCGGCCTTCGGGGGAACCAAGTTCTTTGTGATTCGCTCCTGTTTGGGAGCTTCCACCTTCTTCTCGGTAGCACAACCAAATAACCCGATGGCCAGACTTAAACCTATAAATATGAAAATTTTTGTGAAATGCATACAATGTTCCCCTTTCTTGGTTAGTAAAAGTTAGTTGGAATATTAGACACTTAGGTCCTTTGCCTCTTTATAGATCCCACACCTCCTTTCCTTTTTTGCCAGCTTTCGGTAGATACAGGTAAGAGACTCGCTTTTGGTAGATCCTGGAAAGAGATTCTCCGAGGCTTGATAAAAAAACCCGCAAAGAAGCTGTTTGGAGTTCTCTGCGGGTCTCTCTCACGTCCTAAAAAGGACTCTTTGCAACCTAATTTGATTTATTCATACACTATTCTCTGCTGAATGTCAAGAAAAATCGTTTGAGATTTCTGAAAAAATCCAGAAATCTCTGATTACATCGATTAGGGACCGATGACACAGATACGAAATGCATTGAAACATCAAGAAAATCTTTGTAATCTTCTTTTGAAATCTGCGTAATCAAGAGAGCGCGTAGCAGTTTTTCAGAGCTCTCTCGTTAATCTTCAAATAATCCCTTAGCGAGCTTGAAAAAATTGGATTTAACAAACCCATCGATTTTAAGGTTAGCAAAATCAATTAGCGGACAATGTGAAGGAGGTGCTTTGATTCCAATAAAGAGGTATTTGGCGCGGACTCTTGAGATTATCGGAGGATTCAGCTCTGCCGGTATCAAAATTATATTCAAAATTTAGTCTACAACCATTTAGGCTTCTATCATAGGCGGATATACTGCTGAAGGTTTAAAGTCAGGCGAATCCACACTACATTATTCCCATTTAAAATATTATAGTGTGTAACAAAAATGCAAAAACAAAAATACAGAAAGGAGTTAATACCATTTTTGACATTGCCTGTCAGGTGACGGATGAACTTTTGCAGCTTATCACCCTATCTCTCTCAGGAAATATCCTGCTGACCTCCTACCACCAATTCAGGAATTCTCAAGGTGGGTTGGGCATCGGAGACAGGGACTCCTTGACCATCTTTTCCACAGGTTCCGATCCCAAACCCAAGATCGTTGCCAACCATATCAATCTCTTTTAGCACCTGGGGTCCGTTGCCAATAAGAATCGCCCCTCGGACCGGTTCTCCAATACTGCCTTTTTCTATCAAATAACCCTCATTGACTTCAAAAACAAAATCTCCATTTACCGTATTGACTTGTCCCCCCCCCATCTTCCTTACAAACAGTCCCTTCTCTACCGAATGAACAATCTCTTCAGGCTTCGTCTTCCCTGAAAGGATGATGGTATTACTCATTCTGGGAATGGGTTTATGCTGGTAGGACTCTCTTCTTCCATTTCCACTCGATTCCACCCCATCTTCTAATGCCGTTAGTCGATCGTATAGATAGCCTTTTAAGATACCTTCCTCCACCAAGATGGTCCTGCGAGAAACAACTCCTTCGTCATCAAAAGCAAAGGACCCCCTCTTTTGAAGGAGGGTGGGATCATCCACTACCGTAATAAGAGGCGAGGCAACTTTTTCCCCAATTTTCTTCGAATAGACCGAGAGCCCTTGCTGGACAAGATCCGCTTCCAACCCATGGCCAATGGCTTCGTGGATCATCGTTCCTCCTGCTTCGCTTGATAAGACCACCGCCATTCTCCCCATCGGTGCTTTTCTTGCTGAGAGCATGAGAAGGGATCTCTTCGCGGCCACCTCAGCCACTTCCTCTGGAGGATGAAGATCAAATAGCTCGAAGCCCATTGTTCCTCCGGCCGGCTCATAGCCCGTTTGAACTATATCCCCTTTTGCAGAAACGACTTGGACCGAGAAAACGGTCCCCACTCTCTCCCCTTCTATAAAAAGACCTTCTGAATTCGAAATGGAAAGCTTCTGATGGACATCTCGATAGAGAACCTTCACCTGCTGCACGTGGGGATCGAGTCTTCGAGCCACTTCATTGCCTCGCCTCACCATGGAAGCTTTTTCTTCCATTGAGATCCTCCCAGGAGGCTTCTCAATGGAAAAAAGGGATTTAGAAATCGGACGAGACGAAAGGGCAGACCGAGGTGGTTGGCCAAGCCCTGAGATCTTTTCCTCTCCACTTTCCTTCGCCACTCGACTTATCCTTTGCGCTAAATTGAAGAGGGATTCCTTTGAGATCTCCGTAGTAAAACCGTAAAATGTCTTTTTACCAAAAAAAATGCGAAGCCCTATCCCTAGGTCCAGACCAGAAATGACCTTCTCGATCCGATCTTCTTCACAAATAATAACTACTGAATGGGTCTGTTCAAAAAAGAGATCCGAAAACTCCCCTCCCTCTCGAAGAGCCTCACGCAGTATCTCTTGATATGGAATGTCTTGGATCATTCTATTTTTCCTGATGCCGTCATCTCACCCCCTCCCTCACCCTCCCCCCCTCGAAGGGGAAGGATTGGTTGCAGGGGAAGGGGATAATATCGGTTCGATGGGAATTTCTTTACAGATGCCTTCTAAAACTTCCTCCACATCCTTTTCCCAGCCCGGAGCCACCATCAACTCCACGATTGCCTCCTGAGGATCCTTCGTCCTCACCACTGCCATCCCTTCATAGGATTCGATGATGAATTTAAAATAAGCAATATCCTTTCGATGCACTCTGAAATATTTAGACTGAGTATCCATCTTCCTATTGCGGATTTCGGAATGCAGATTTCGGAATTAAGACACTCATCTTCGCTATCTTTTTGATTCTTTACTCCGCATTCCGCAATCCGAATTCCGAATTTAAATCATCCTCTCGAATTCTTGATGAGCCTTCCTGTTACATCTCCGAAGAGTACAACATCTTTGATCGTTCCCTCAATAGGGTAAAGCCCTTTGGACAACCATCCTTCAATGAGACCTTCTTTGGAATGAGTGATCTCTGGATCCAGATAAAGTTTAACAAAATACTCCTTTCCCTCTTTTATTTTCTCAGTTTTTTTTCTCCTTTCCTCCTCCCCTTTTGAGGCCACACTCACTTCATAACTGGAAGAACCTTTCTTGGGAAAAGTGGCCACCGTATATTTTCTGCCCCTTTCAATGTCTCCATAAACACCATAGCGAAAATTATAAGAGGCCGCAATGAAATCGTCATAGACCATTCCTGACGGAATTGCTTCTTCTCTCCTCGCTTTGGTCCCATCCTTTCTTAGCCTCACTTGAATCCATTTTCGCTTTTGATAGTCGAAGAAGTGGGATCGTTTCCTCAACTTGCTTCCAACCTTCGAATCTTCTTCGAACGATATGGATCGGAGCCGTCTCCCCCCATCTATTTCTTCCATAATGGAGCGATAGGTGTCCACTCGATAACGAGCCACCCATCCCAAGACGCCTAAGGTTTCTCCTTGGAGTGTTGCTATATAACGGCCTTTTTCTCCCATTTCCTTGAAGCTGATTTTTCCGATTGCCACTTTCTTAAGTAACCAAAATCCAATCTCGTAGTGAAGTTCTTCCCCCTTGAAAAATTCGCCAATGGTATTTTCTCCTTTTTGAAGGCCAGGGACCTCTGCCGATATCTCCCGAACAGGGAGGGGAAAGGAAAAGAGGAGAGGAAACCCCAAAAGCCCCCGAATAAAATGTCGCCTCGTAAGGCCATAAGTTCGGAGTTCAGAGTTCGCCTGCCCGCCGAACAAGTTCTTTGCCAGGCGGGGAGTTCGGAGCAATTGCTTAAACCAAAAAGTATCCAAAAGTTTTTTGAAAGCTTCTGAACTAATCACTTCTAACTCCTAACTATTTTTATTTCTTATTTTTTTCTGATCTCCGAACTCTGAACTAACTACTCCGAACTGTTTTTAAATATGCAGTTCGATCACATCCCCTTCGTTGACGAGAAAATCCCTCTTGACCATTTGTCCATCGAATTTCCCAGAACCCCAGATCTTTGCATACCGAAGTTTAGCGGCAAAGTCTTTGTGGATAGAGAGGGCAACGTCTCCCACCGTGCTCCCCTTCTTAAGAATCACAGGCTCCGTCAGGTCTGGTTCCTTTCCGGGAATTTTCGTATAGACCCGGAGGATGTTGAGGATTTGATAAATCTCTTTTTTCAATTCATCAAAATTCATTCTTTCTTTGGCAGAGATGGGCAGGATGGGGAAGGCATCTCGGAAATGGCTCTCCAATCTCCGGTAGGCATCCATTGCATCTTTAACATCGCATTTGTTCCCGATCAAGAGTGCCGGCAGAGAAACCCATCCCACCTCCAAGGAGGGAATCGGCCCTTTCCCGACCACCTTTATTCTCATGTCATTCAGCTCTTCCAAAAAGATCTCCATTTGGAAAATAGGATCTTCCGTCAGGTCAACCAGGAGAAGGAGGGCATCCGTATTTCGAATGAGGTTCGGGAAATTAGGCTCGATATGATCTAATTGAACAGGGGGAACATCCACCAATTGAATCTGTAGATTTTCAAACTTCATCATTCCAGGAATAGGCTTCTGGGTGGTAAAAGGATAGTCAGCCACCTCGGAAGAGGCGTTGGTGATCTGGGAGAGAAGGCTTGATTTACCAGAATTGGGAAGTCCTAAGAGAACGATTTGAGCGGCTCCCTCTCTTTTAATATTATAAGCCTGTTCTGCCTTCCCGACGGCAGGTCTTTTCTGGAGGTCCTCCTTCAATTTAGCCATTCGGCTTTTAAGCTGGCCCCGAAGTCTCTCCGTCCCCTTATGTTTTGGGATGACGGCCATCATCACTTCAAGAGCTTTTATCTTGTCCGGCGTGGCTTTGGCCTGCTTGAACTTAAGCTCTGCCTCTAAATATTGGGGGGTGAGATTCGCTGGCATCTCTATAATTACTTTTTATAAATCTCTTCTCTCAGGAAAATTTCCAAAATAATTGGGTCGAATTGACTCCCCTTGCATTTCTCCATTTCCAATAGGATGTCCTGAAGGGCCATCGCCCTCCGATGGGGTCTCAAGCTCGCCATGGCATCAAAGGCATCTGGAACCGAAATGATCCTCGCCTCCAGAGGAATGGCCTCCCCCACCAATCCATCCGGATACCCCCTCCCATTATAATACTCATGATGATTGCGAATCATGAGCATCTTATCCTTAAAAAACTCAATCCCCTCCACGATCTTCACCCCAATCATAGGATGCTCCTGAATCGTCTGATACTCCTCTGGACTCAAGGCCTCAGGCTTCTGAAGAATCTCATCCTTTATCCCAATCTTGCCAATATCATGAAGAAGGGCCCCATATTCCAATGCCTCCACTCTCTCCTCACTAAACCCCAAGGAAGTCGCAATCTGCAAACTCATCCGCCTCACCCGATCCGAATGACCCCGAGTGTAAGGGTCTTTGGCATCGATCGCCTCTGCCAACACCTTGACCGAATCCAAATGGGCCTTCTTCAACGTACGGTAAGCCTGTTGAAGCTTGACCGTCCTCTCCTCTACCAATCGCTCCAAATTCTTATGGTAGAGCTCCACCTCCTCCTCTAACCTCTTCTTCTCCAACGCCCTCCTCACACTGAGCAGAACCAGATCCAGATCGGCTGGCTTAATAATGAAATCGTAAGCCCCGACACGCATCGCCTCGACTGCCATATCGATCTCCGGATAGGCCGTCACGATGATCACGATCATCTTGGGGTGCATCGCCTTCACTTTCTTTAAAAGCTCGATCCCATTCATCTCCGGCATCTTGATATCAGAGATGATGAGAGAAAAGGCATTCTTATAAAAATGAGTCAGGGCCTCTCTCCCGCTATGTGCCGTCACACAGGAATACCCCTCTTTGGTCAGCCTCCGAGATAGCATGTCACAGATCATTTCCTCATCATCTACAATGAGTATCCGGTCTTCCATGAGTATCCTCTCTTCCTTTCACCAATCAATATATATATTTAATAAGAAATCAATAAACAGTCAACTCCATTGAGAACTTTGAATTAAGAATTTATTGTTTTGAATTGAAAATTCAAGAAGGATTGGAGAGGGAGGAATACTTCTCTTTGTGAACAATGAAGACTTTTAATTAATAATTTCTCATTCCAAAATCCGAATTTATTTGTCGAGAACTCTTCTCACTTTTCTTGCAAGTTCATCTACGGTAAAGGGTTTTTGGATATAATCCAATCCCTTCTGTAATACCCCATGATGTGTAATAATATCATCTGTGTAGCCTGACATATAAATCACCTTGAAATCTTGACGTACTTCCTGACATCGCTTAATTAACTCACGACCGCTTATCTGGGGCATCACCACATCAGTTAGGATCAAATGAATGGGCTTTTTCTCTCCCCTGCAAATTTTCAGAACCTCACCTCCATTTATTGCCTCAAGCACTTCATAACCCTGTCTCCTTAGAATTCGTCCAGCCAACTTCAGGACATCTTCTTCATCTTCTACTATTAGAATCCTTTCATTGCCACGAGGAAGTCCCTCTTTTTCCACCTTTTCTTTCAGTTCCTCAAGGGGTTCATCGACTCGTGGGAGGTAAATCTTAAATTCAGTCCCTTTCCCGGGTTCACTATAAACCCAGATGTTACCGCCACTCTGTTTGACAATCCCGTAGACTGTAGATAAACCCAGACCTGTCCCTTTGCCCTTTTCTTTGGTTGTAAAAAAAGGCTCAAAGACTCGATCCCTGACCTCAGGAGTCATCCCCACCCCTGTATCACTCACTGAAATCATCACATAAGGACCCGGTTTCACGGCGACATGAGCACGAGCATAAGCCTGGTCCAAATCCACATTGGCTGTCTCAATGGTGAGTTTTCCTCCCTTGGACATTGCATCTCTTGCATTGACGGCCAGGTTCATGATGACCTGTTCGATCTGCCCGGGATCGGTCTTCACTCTCCCGAGATTCTCTTCCAATATCGTCGCCAATTCAATATCTTCGCTGATAACTCGGTGTAGCATCTTGCCGAGGTTTCTTAACAAATCGTTGAGATCCATAACCTTCATCTCCATAACCTGACGACGGCTGAAGGCTAAGAGTTGGCGAGTCAGATCCGCCGCACGGTCTGCAGACTTTTTGATCTCTTCAATATTCTCCCTAAGCGGCTCTCCCTCTTTCATCTCAGTGAGGGAGAGCTGGCTATAGCCTTTGATGACGGTTAAAAGATTATTGAAATCATGGGCGATGCCTCCTGCCAAACCACCAATGGCCTCCATCTTCTGGGATTGGCGAAGTTGGTCTTGAAGGGCTATCATTTTATCTTCCGCTTGTTTGCGCTCTGTGATATCCTGAATGATAGCTCGGATGCCCTTGATCTTTCCTTTTGAATCCAGGATGAGTCGATCCTCAACTATGCCTGAAAAGGTTGTCCCATCTTTTCGTCGGTAGGTCCGCTCGAGACCTCGAGCAGGTGGTATGGTTCCAGCTAATTTAGCCAATATCTGTTGACGAGCTTCACCCTTCTCAACAATAAACTTCCACACAGGCTGACCTATCATTTCATCGAGAGTATAACCCAACATCTCCAACTCTGTGCGATTGATATTGGTGATGCGTCCTTGAGTGTCATATTCAAAGTACCCCACTGGGGCATTGTCATAGAGTTCTCTAAATCTTTGCTCACTCTTTCTTAACGCTTCTTCTGCTTGTTTGCGGTCCGTCACGTCACGGACAACACCCCGAAACCCTATCTGTTCGCTCTTTGAATTTCTTATTAGAGAAACTGAACTTTCAATAAATCTCTTTATGCAATCTTTTCTTATGATTTCCCAATCAAACGATATTTGAGGTTTCCCTGTGGTATATACCTGATTGAACGTCTGATATACCTTTTGGGCATTCTCTTTATCCATATACTGCCTATTATTCATACCCATCATTTCGTCTCTTGAGTATCCAAGTATTATGCACAGAGAATCATTAAAAAAAGTGAAATTCCCTGCAATATCTACTTCAAAGTAACCGTCTTCGATGTTATCGAGAATGGTTCTATATCGTTCCTCTGATTCCCGCAGTGCCTCTTCAGCCCGCTTGCGCTCGGTGATGTCCCGGGCAATACCTAACACACCGATCACAGAGCCATTCTGGGTTTGAGGGGTAACAGTGAATTCAGCCACCAGATAATCCCCTGATTTCCTGAGAACCCTCAATTCGAAAGTCGCGATCTTTTCCCCTTTCAAAGCACGCTGTAAGAACTCCAGACCTCGGGACAAATCGTCAGGATGGAGTATGGAGGCAAACTGTTTGTTCAACCACTCAGATCGAGACCACCCCGTAATTCTCTCAAAGGCGGGGTTGAGAGAGGTGGTCGTCCCGTCGGGAGCGAGAGCGTAGATGACGTCGGGCGCATTTTCAACAAGATTTCGGTAGCGCTGTTCCGATTCAGACAGGGCCTGCTCTACCTTCTTACGCTCGGTGATGTCGCGCGCAATTATTTGAAACCCAACCACTCTTCCATCTTCAATCACAAGGGAGGTATTTTGGCCGAACCATATAATTTCCCCAGATTTGTTAAAAAAAGGGAACTCAATGTAACTCGTTGGCCGCCTCTCTCGGAATTGGTTAATATATGCCTGTGATACTCTCTCACGGTGGTCAGGAACTACAAGATCCGTGTAATTGAGTCCCCGAAGTTCCTGGAGCGAATAGCCAGCAACCTTCAGTCCGGCAGGATTCCCATAGGTAAAATTCCCTTTGTCATCAATGGCATAAATAATTTCTGTTGCGTTCTCCACAACCTGTCTATATCTCTTCTCCGATTCCTGCAAGGCATTCTGAGACACCTTGAGCTTTCGCCTCACCTCCGCTTCACGAAGCTCCTGTTGAATGGCGGGGACAAGCCGAGTCAAATTATTCTTCATCAAATAGTCCTGGGCACCGGCCTTCATTGCCTCTACAGCAACGTCCTCACCAATCGAGCCTGAGACGATAATAAAAGGGAGACCCAGTCCGCTTGCTTTGAGAAGTTTCAGAGCTTCCAGGCCGCTGAAGTGCGGCATCGAGTAATCGGCGAGGATGAGGTCCCATGTCTTCGTGGAAAGGGCAGCTTTCATGCTTTCAGCTGTTTCGACCCGTTCGTGGATCAGATCAAATCCACCCCGTTTCAATTCGCGGACAATCAGTAAAGTATCTTCTTCAGAATCTTCAACAATCAATACCCGAAGAGGAGTGCCCATTTTAGTCCTCCCTCCTTTTCTTGCCCATAGTAATGATTACGACGATTTAACCCCCGATTACTGCGATTCTATAAAACGATTACTGCGATTCGTTAATCGCTGTAATCGTCTTTTAATATCGTTGTAATCGTTTTCTAAAATCTCTGTAATCATTTTTTATCTGGGTGGTTGATTCAGCAATAGCCAATACAGCCCCAGTTCTGAGACTGCCTTGACGAAACTCTCAAAATCCACGGGCTTGGCAATATAACTATTTGCTCCAAGTTTGTAACTCTCCACCAGGTCCCGTTCTTCTTTTGAAGATGTTAATACTACCACTGGAATCAATTTTGTCCGCTCATTCGACTTGATTTGGCGCAGAACCTCTAAACCATCCACCTTAGGAAGTTTCAAATCAAGGAGTATCACTTTCGGAATATGATTAATATCCCGGCCCGCATAAGCCCCGGTAGCAAAAATATATTCCAAGGCTTCTGCTCCATCCTTCACCACATGAACTTTATTAGTGATGTTATGTTTCTTCAGCGCCCTCAGCGTCAGTTCCACATCATTTGGATTGTCCTCCACTAATAAAATCTCTACCTCGTTTGTTGCCATCTTACTCTCCTCCTTTCCTTTACGATAGATGATCCCTTCGCCCATTACAGAGGGATGAAAGACGATCACTTACTTCGTTCATTAGGATGATGGACGAGTTTCCTTACAGAATGCGTCTGCTTTTCGTTCCATAGTAATGAGCATTGCAAATATGTGCTCATATTTTTCATCCAGTCTTTGAAAATTTTCTATGTCGATATAATTACACTTCCAGGCAAATTCCAACCAAGTTTGCGTTTCTGCTGCCTCCTGTTCTGCATCCGATAATTTATTGACGAATACTGCCTTGTACCTCCGTTTCCGCCCCTCCGGGTCAGAGACCCAGAAATTCACTCAACTTTTCTTTCGAGTTTTTTAGAGACCTTTCAGTCCATCTGGCTTCTGACCGTGAAGAAAACTTCTTGTAGGCAACTATAGTCCAAGTCAGACCTGCTTTAGTTGACTTCACATGTCCAGTATTATGTTCTTTCAATCTTCTCTCTAAATCGTTCGTATGGCCTATATAACGTTTACCTGTTCTATCGCTTTTCAGCACATATACAAACATCGAGCTTACCCTCTGGGTCGGAGACATGCCTCCGCGAGATTCGTGCATACGGATCTCGAAGATCTTCTGATCTGATCAATTAAAGAAAATTTTTCTTCCTTTGGAAATGACTTGGTTATTTCAAATATTTCCATCGCCGTATCAAAAGCAAGTCGATAAACATCCAAATCCCTTACGCTACCTATCATTTTCGTCCTTCGCCCTT
>Ga0214474_1001296_pt1 | contig 11578 bp, 9 predicted proteins | sample RVTome_2_FD_187335 | JGI IMG/M metagenome (GOLD analysis project Ga0214474, IMG submission 187335) | Soil microbial communities from uranium-contaminated site in the Upper Colorado River Basin, Wyoming, United States - RVT95D214 HiSeq ...
TTTTCTTCTTCTGGCTATAATAGTTTTCGCCATTGTTCCCAAAAATGTGGAAAAGATAAAAAACAAAATTGACCACGACTTCTGGATCTCCTTTTTGGTTGGTTTGGCTGTGTTGCTGTTGATTGCACCTGCATTTCTGATTTTATTTGTCTTACTTTGCATAACCATAATTGGAATCCCGGTGGCTTTGATTGCGTTGCCTTTAGCCGTAGCAGCTTATTTTCTATTAGCTTATACCAGTGGGGCTTACTTTCTCGGAAATAAGATAAAAGAGAAGACCTCCATTAAGCCCGAAACCCCGATGATGACCCTGATAGTAGGGGTATTGGCAGTGGAAGTGGTGCTTCTTTTCGCACGGTTGATTGGAGTAATTGGTGGGCCATTGGTGGTTTTGGGTTGGATTATGGCAATCCTCGGATGGGTGATATTTGGGGTTATAATAACGGTTGGATTGGGGGCAGGGCTTTTGACCCGATTCGGTACAAGACCAAAAGATGCCAAGCCAGAGGAAAAGCCAAAGGAAACACAAGACAATTCCTGCAGCCAACCAAACAACAAATAACTTATAGCAAATCATATAAAAAAGGAGAGTCTTTATTTTTGACTCTCCTTTTTTATATGCAATGCCAGATAAATCGATAGACTCAAGGATGGCGGGCTCACATAGAATATTTCTTAATCCATTCAATCAGAGCTTTGAGAACTTCCCCATCTATATGACCAGCCCTTTGGTACTCCTCGCCAGTTGATTTCCCTTCCACATACATAAAGAGATGATTGAGATTAGCAAAACTTTTTAGCGTACTATTTCCCCTTCCCTTTAATACCCCATTCCATATTTCAAAATCTTTCATGCTCACTTGACAATCCTTTTCACCCTGCAAAAGCAGAAGCGGGCAGTCTATTTTTTTAATTGTGTCCGCAGCGCTATAACTTAACCAATAATACCAATATTTTCCACTGGTGAAGAAAAGCATCTGATTTTCTGGAAAAGTCTTATTCCTTATTTGCGCAAAACCTTTCTTTAATTCTTCTAATTGTTTCGTTGCCTCCTGGCTGGCTGACGGTCCTGCAACCTTTGCCTGAAACTCTATCTGCTCTAAGATTAAACTGTCCGCCGGTCTGGCAGATGGTGCCAGCATAATCACCCCGGCAAGATTTTTATCCTCTAAAGCGATCAAGGGGGTGCACTCCGCCCCCAAACTATGACCCAACACGAATATCTTTTGAGGAATAACTTCTGCCTGCTCCCTTAAGAATTTAATACCCCAGATGGCGTCATCTATCACTTCTTCTTTTAAGGTTATATTAGTCAGATCCAATTTCGGACGCTTGTAAGTGTAAGTCCTCTTATCATATCTTAAAACTGCAAAGCCGGAATTGGACAAAGCATGGGCAATGTCTTTGAAGGGCTTGTTCGGACCAACAGTCTCATCCCTGTCTTGCGGACCTGAGCCTTGAACTAAAATGACCGCTGGAAATTTTCCCTTTATATCTTTAGGTAAAGATAGTGTCCCTGATATTTCGAATTCTCCGGACTTGAAGGTAATTTCTTTTTCCACAAAATTATTGGCGCTTATAATATCTGGGGTCTTAACTTCTTCTTTCCCTATTATGGAAAGTTCTGGCAGAGAAGACTCAAACTTCATAAAAGGAATATCAACTTTGAGCAACTGATGGTTATCTGATTTGGCCCATATGTTTATCACTAAATTCACCAGAACCGCTTCCAAATGGTCAACTTGAAATCCCTCCTCTTTGAGCTTGGCAGGATATTTCTCTTTTAGAGTTACTTTCAAAGGACCCTCAGATAGTTTATCCGGAAGATAAGCATGAAACTGCTGTGTCCCTTTCTTGTTGAAATCATATCTGTTCAGCAAAATTTGATAAAAATAAACTGAGAGGGTTGGTAATCCCAATACTACATCACTCTCCCGATAAGGAACTTTCTTTTCGTATTCCTGCATATTGATGAATGCGCTGGCTTTTATGCTATCACCCTCCACTTTGGCTTCCATTTCCTGATATTGTCCGGCCATATCCGCCTTCAGTTGATATTCGCTGAAAGCATAATTTCTCTTATTCAGTTTTTCCTCTTGCTCAATTGATACTCCCATTCCCTCCATGCTGATTTTGGTTTTAGAGCTAAAGATAACCACGTTTGTATCTTTCTTGTCTGTTCTGTAGGAGAATATCTCATCACCCACTTTCTTGCCATCCAGTTTCACCAAGAAGGTCTGGTCTGAAAAAGACTTTTCTGACAAGAAAAACATGCTGAGAAGTAAGGCCGCAAACATTACCCACTTAGTAAACTTCATTCTGTCCTCCTTTGTTTAAATATGATTTATCCTTGTGCTTGTTTTATTTTTGATTTCTTATAAAGGTAATAAGAATATATAACTATGAAAAATATGCATCCGACGAGTGGAATAAATAAAACCCACGAGACCGCTTTCGGCAGAAAACTGCCCAAGAGAAATAATATTCCCATCAAAGCGAAAAGCTTTCCGCCTATTCGATGAGTTTCCTTCCAGACTTCGTCCGAAGATAGAGTCCAGGGAGTCCGAATCCCCACAAAGAAATTGGAGCTCATCTTGGGTAGGTAGTTCCCTATGAAAATGAACAACAGCCCCAGCCCAAAGATGATATAAGAGCTGGAGAGCTTCTGATTTGGTGAAGCTGCGGTTCGCAAAGTCAAATACTCAAAGAACAGAAAGAAAACTAAGAGCACGTTTCTGAATAAGTGGTATTGCTTGAACTTGGCTATATTCTCCTTTCGGGGGTCAATCTTGGGTATGATTAAGAAGAGCAAGTAAATGGCGATAATCGTAAAAGGACCAAAGGAAACCGACCAGAAGGATTTGTTGGCAAAACCATTCGGATTGCCGTCTGCACCCCAGTGAATAGCAAATCTCTGCGGTAAGATTTGATAAAAGAAAATAGCCATAATTATCGAAATCAAAATTACGAGCAGGGGAAATCCCTCTTCTTTGAAAAACTTTTTGATTTTGCTCCTTTCTTTTTAAATAGGTCAAAAAATATCTCCGCCACCTCTTCCATTACCGAAAGGTTGATGGAGCAAACCAGAAACTGCCCATCCCTCTCTGTCCTCACCAAGTCCGCTCCTTTCAAGACGGATAGATGATGGGAAATTGAGGGTTTGGATATCTCGAAATGTTCTGCTATCTGGCCTGCGGTCAGGTCATTCTTTTTAAGAAGGTCTAGTATTTTTCTTCGAGTTGGATCAGCCAGAGCCTTAAATACCTCATCTATAGCCATCGCTTTTTCCAAGATTATATAGTTGTATATTTATACAATTGTCTAAATAATACGAAACCTCTTTTTTTTGTCAACAAAAAATAAAGGAGGAAGGTTCCAAATCAAAACCTTCCTCCTTGGTCGTTCACCTAATCTTTTATTAACTCAGATAAGCCCTCAAGGACCTGCTTCGGGAAGCATGCTTTAATCGGCGAATAGCTTTTTCCTTAATCTGCCTTACTCTTTCTCGGGTCAAACCAAAGCGCGCCCCAATCTCCTCTAAGGTCAGGGCTTTCTCATGGTTTAACCCAAAATAGAGATTTATCACTTCAGCTTCCCTCGGGGTTAAACTATCCAAAGCGCGCTCGATCTCCAGTTTCAAGGATTCATCCAAAAGGGCTTCATCCGGTGAGGGTTGAAACTCGTCCTCCAGAACATCCATCAGACTATTATCTTCTGAAACTGAAAAAGGGGCATCCAGCGACAGGTGACTATTGGATATCTTGAGTGTATCTGCGACTTCCATTTCAGTTAATTCCAGTTTCTTGGCTATCTCGTCCGGGCTGGGCTCTCGGCCAAATTCCTGCTCCAGGGAGCTGGAGATCTTCCCTATCTTATGCAACGTCCCAACTCGATTCAAAGGAAGCCTGACAATGCGCGATTGTTCAGCCAGGGCTTGCAAAATAGCTTGCCTTATCCACCACACCGCGTAGGAGATGAACTTGAACCCCCTGGTCTCATCGAACCTTTTGGCCGCTTTGATTAATCCGATATTTCCCTCATTTATCAGGTCAGCTAGAGACAGGCCTTGATTCTGATACTGTTTAGCCACACTGACCACAAATCGCAAGTTCGCCCGAGTCAGCTTATCTAAAGCTGCCTGATCTCCCTTGCGAATTCTTTTGGCTAACTCCACCTCTTCGCCTGCGTTGATAAGCGGAGTCTCACCAATTTCTCTCAAATAAAGGTCCAGCGACCTATCCTGATCACGATACCTTTTGGGTTGTTTAGCCAATTCTTATCATTCCTCCCTTGATATTGAAACCAGTAAAACTGATATGTTAAGCGGAAAAAACAAAAAGCAAAAGAGTTTTTTGGGTTGAACTTTTGCTTAAAGGCGGTATTTTAGACACTGTTTTGCATGACTTACTTGAGACTTTGAATATAAGAAATTCTTTTATTTTGTCAAGGAAAATCTGCCCAACACACTACAAAAATCATCCCTCAACTGCCACTTCCTGCAATGTTATACGAACTATCGTCTGATCCGTTGCAATTTATTGTTTCTTTCTTGCTTTCTACTGGGGAATTTGTTTATATGATTTTAGCTTGTCTCAGGAGGATATTATGACAAAAAGAATAATGATACTCTTGTTTTCTTCCATAATCTTTGATGCAACTAACATAAATCCCCAAGACATTGACAAACAACGGGTTATAGAACTATTTGATGGCTCGCAAAATCTGATAGTGTCGATTTCAGATGGCATTAGGGCTTCGGTAGTACACATTGACGTAGTAAAGAAATCCAATGATTTCAAGTATAAAGTGCTGGCATCCGGGTTGATAGTGGACAAAAGGGGTTATATATTCACCAATCAACATGTGGTAGACGATGCCTTATCTGTAACCGTGACTCTGCTAAGTAAACTCGAATATCCAGCTGAAATAATTGGCACTGACAAACAGACCGACTTAGCCCTTATTAAGATTGAAACTCCTGAAACCCTTTTAGTTCCAATAATGGGAAACTCTGACCAGGTTGAAGTCGGAGAGTGGCTCATAGCTGTTGGGAATCCATACGGATTTGACCGAACGGTTTCCTTTGGAATAGTAAGTGGAAAAGGAAGGGTTCTTGCTGACTTAACCTTGGAAGGCTAATTAATCAATAAGTTCATACAAATTGATGCAGCCATCGACCCCGGCTCTTCCGGAGGGCCTTTGGTCGATCTTAAAGGTGAAGTGTTAGGAATCAATTCCATAGGGTTTGGAAGGGGGCAAGGGTTTACCATACCGATAAGCATTGCCAACGATGTGAAAGATAAACTTTTGATCTCAGCCACAATTGACCGACGGTGACTCGGCGTATTCGTCCAGCCACTCAGCTGTGACTATGCCAAATGTTTCAGAGAGACACAACTTGAAGGGATACTGGTAAGCGACGTGCAGACTGGTTCTCCAGCTGACATTGCAGGGATCAAATCGAAAGACATAATCTTGCAATATCAGGTAAATAAGATATTCGCAGAAAAAAGGGAGGATTTAAACAAGTTCACCCTTCTTCTCTCAAAACCAGGTGGGAGAAAAGGTCAAACTCAAGCTCTGGCGAGATGCCGGGACTAAGAACCTCAGTATCACTTTAGGCAAACAGCCAAAAGTGAAAGCTGAGGAATACGAAACTTTTCTCGGATTCACTGTCAAAGAAATTACGGACTTGATTTATCCCAAAATTTGCGTTAGAAAGCAGAAGGTGTCGTAACTTATTATTATCCCAAGTTCGGGGATTACCTTGCCGTTCTTGCCCCCTCTGCTTTCTTGCGAAAGCAAGAAGAGGGGGCAGCCGACCCTATCCCCTCTGTCCCGCCCTGGCGGGACGAGGATTGAGTCTCCCGACCCCTCTACATTCCTACAGAATGTAAGAAGAGGGGCTCGGGAGGCAGATTTTGCTAATGCAAAATCTGCGTTTATCGCCAAAATATGTTGGAGGACAGAGCCGGTGTATTAGTCTCCTTTGTAGAAGTTGAAGGGTCAGCTGGCAAGGCAGAACTCCTCGCAGCGGATGTAATTCGAAAAGTGGAAGATAAGGATGTAACTGATTTGAAGGGATTTAAAGAAATACTGGACCAGTTCAAGTCCAAAAAGGAGATAATGCTTACGGTCAAAAGGGGGAAAAGCTCCTGCTTTGTCCTGCTTTCAAATACAGGAGAAGAAAAACAGTAGCTATCTTGTTTCAACCAGATACATCTTACTATCTAAAGGACCTAACTTAAATGCTAAACCTCTTTTCAACTCCGAACTGGTGGTCTTGATCACTTCCTCGCCCAATAAATCTATCAGACGAATCCTTGCTCCCTTAATCCCCACTTTTCTGCAGTCCACCTGAATTATCACCTTCTCCTCTTCACCTTTGTCCCAGCGAACTACATACAGCACCACTTTTTTGTTGGCTTTATGCGGAACAACATAAGTAAAGGGATGATTGGTAACAATCGGGCTCGAAATTGAGCAATCGTCGATTACGCTCCTTAAGAAAGATAACTTGGAATGGTCCAATCTGGCACAGATATCGAAACTGAAGAAATAAACCATTCCCTTACCCACCTTCAGCTTTACACCAACTGGCTTATTATCCAATTCGGCTATCACCTGGGACTTTCCTCCCACTCTCCGAATAAAACCATAAGCTTGAGTAATGAATTCTTCAGACGAAGTCTTTATCTCTCCTATCTGCTCTTTCTGGTTTGTTCTCAATCTCAAACCCTTGGACAGTATCTCGCAACCCTTCATCCGTTCATCATATTTGGGCAGAAGTCCAAACAGGATCACACTCTTTCCTGCTTTAGCCAGCTCCAGGATATTCTTTTGGCCATCAGCGTCCATATATTCTGCTACCGGCATAAAGAGGAGCTTGAATTTACTCAGACTATCCGCCAACCACATATCTGCTATGCCGAAATCGAGATTGAGTGTCAAAAGGTCAGAAGCGAGGTTTTTGCTGGTTAGATTAACTAAGTTTAGAATATATCCGTATGGTTTTTCGATTCCGAGATGTGTATGCCACAGGTAGGGGCGGTAATTAACCAATCCTATTTCAGCTAAAGAGTAAAACTTCTCCAATTCTATTTTTTCAACTGCTTGATTGAACTTTCTTATGAGCTCATAACTTGTTTGTAGTGTTCCATCCTCAGCTAAGGGTGAATCATACCAATGGTCCCTTTCCACGAACATATAGTAATTATATCCCTTAATTCCACTTGAAAGCGAACTTACCATTTGAAGTTTGGTCTCCCTTGAGGAGACTGGAAAATATTTGCGGCTGTCCGAGGGGTTATCCGAACAATTCCCTACTCTGAACTCGTTAGCCCAGGCAAATCTTGAGCAGGTAGCGTAATAACGGAGATGGTTAATTAAGTCAGGGTAGTTTTTCTCCATTCCCACCTGAGCTCCTACGTATTTTTCCTCCCGGTCTATCAAAGTCCAATTGAATGGAACTGAAAAGAGTTTTTCCTGAAAAAGAACTGTGGAGAAAATTGCAGGTATCTCACAGGAGACAAATATCTCCTTCAAGTTTTCAATGTAATTTGCCAGATATTTTTCCTTGAATTCTATCCAGTCCAGATACTTGAGGAGCTGTTTGGGTTGATTTATTTTCAAGTGTTTGGGGGGCTGGACATCTGTAAAGCGTTTACTTTTCTCAACGTAAACGTTATTCAGATGTTTTATCTGGTTATATTTTTCCTGTAGGAACTGAGGGTAAAGTGTGCCAACCACATACTCGTTATAATCCAATTTGAATGGCTCCATATTTCTGCCAAAAGAAGGATGATTATCTAATAGAATCATAATGATTGGGCCCTTGGGGTAGGTGTAGCCTTTAATCACATCCGAAAGGGCACTGAAATACCTCTTGACCTGATTTTGAAAGCGAGGATGATTGTAACAAGGAACTAACCCTGATTTAACCTTAACCTGGCTTGCCTGTTCCACGCTTTGCCCTTGAGAATCTTTTGCCAGAAACTCAGGGTTGTTGAAAAGAAAATCAGGATATCCTCCATTATCCCACTCTGCTCCGATATAGGGGCCTGGTTTTAAGATGACTTTAAAACCAAATTCGCGAGCCAACTCCAAGAAAACAATCAAATCCCGGCGCGGGTCTGTCTCCCCAAAAAAATCGAAATCCCCTAAGGAAATCTCATGCAAGTTCCAAGGAATACAAGTGGAGATTATTCTAAATCCCGCCTTTTTGATTCTTTCAAAGCATACTGACCAGTATTTCTTATTAACTCTAAAATAATGCAGTTCCGCTGATATGGGATAATATTCCTCTCTTCCAATCAATAATTTGCCATTTTCTATTTTTAACATCTTATCCTCTTTTTAAGTTCAATCACTATAATGACTTATAATGAAACAAACAGAGTGATTAAGTAATTGATTTTCTGTTAATTTTTCTCTGAATTCTAACCTATAATTCTTGATTTGTCAACAAAAATTAACGAATTAGGGGAATTTTTTAAGATATTTTGAATTTGAAGAATATTATCTCGGTAATTCGTTGATTTATAAGCAGATAATGAATTTCCCGAATTTCCAATTCAATTTTCTTTTGGGATTGAAATCAAATGAAGTGTAACCAATTGAATCGTAATCCATTACATGTCTTAAGACCAAAACTTAAGCAAACAAAAATCCCTCCCCAGTTCATCGGGGAGGGATTTGGAAAGCTTGAATGAGTTTTGCACTTACTTTGTCAATACCATCTTCTTAGTAATTCTGTTATTCTCGGTGGTTATCTGATAGAAATAGGTGCCACTGGCAACTGGGTTGTTATTAGCATCTGTGCCATTCCATTCCACTTGTTTGGTTCCCGCGGGTAGATCTTGGTGGTCAATTAAAGCCTTTACCTTCTGTCCCAAGACATTATAAATCATCAAAGTAACCTCATCATCCTTTGGCAAGGTAAACCTTATGGTAGTTGATGGGTTGAAGGGATTAGGATAGTTCTGAGATAAGCTGAAGACCATGGGTAGATTAGGTGTAGTAATATCGGTCACATCTAACGCACCCTTGCCGGCAAGTTTGGGGACGAATTCGACTCCAACTGAATCAGTCTCGAGTAATGAACCAGACACCATAGTGGTCGTATCAACCGATACATAGTTTGGTGAAACCCAAGAAGGGCCGGTTCTAAAATATATCTTAACTACAGGAGTTGCTAAAGCCTGCGTACGAGTAACAGGAGAAAGGTATCCTGCCCCCACCCAGCTCCAAACCATCCACAGGGCTATTCTGTTTTTGTTAACCACATTAGTACTATCCGTGGGGAAGAAGCTTGGGTCGTTTTTGCCCTGAGCTAAAGCAATTCTTGTTCCTACGGAGCTCACAGAGTCAAGGCTAATATCCATATTGCTGGTTGTGTCGGGGAATGTAATGGGGATGGTAAACGCCGATATGTTATGATCATTGAACAGATAAATTCTATAGACTACTTGTGAATTCGGGTTTACAGTCTGAATTTTCTCAAGCCAGACAGTATCCGGTTCTCCGTAGTCACCAGCTAAAGCAAAACTTAAACCCAGCAAGACAAACAGACTTATTCCCAACACCAAGACCAAAAGCTTTCTCTTCATCGCACCACTCCTTTGTTATGGTTTTTGTTTAATCTGTTTTCTATCTTACATTGCTTCGTGACCGTTAGGAAAAAAGTAAAATACCACCTCCTTAAGAGAGCAAACGCCACTACACTACTCTTATACGGTCTTTCCCAGTCTTATGATAAACGATGTCAAATAGTTTGTCAACAAAAAAATGAGGTTTTTTTAACTTTTTATTTCGGGTTTTCCAGGGCATGAGAAATTAAGAGTACTAATTTGTAACCTCCCAAAAAGCATTTCTGGGAATTTCTTCACCAAACTAATATATTTAGTTGCCCTAATCTGTTACAATACAAGAAATTATCTCAAGCCTTGAATAGTGATTTATTTACTAAAGCAAAAGAGAGGTGCTCAAGCTCGATTGCCATATTGACTGAGCGGATAATAACTCCTTCTGGAACGACTACATTGGTGGGAGCAAAGTTCAGGATGGCTTTCACTCCGGCTTCAACCACTTGATTGACCACCTCTTGAGCGACACTGGCTGGAACAGCTATAATGACTATATCTATGCTGCTTTCTTTGAGTTTAGTTTTAAGTTCTCGCGCATCCGAGACTAAGATTTCCTTGTGATATTTATTAATTTTACGCTGGTCATTGTCAAATATCAATTTTATGTTGAAACCTTGCTTAGGAAATTCCTTATAGGAAACCAAAGATGAGCCGACATTTCCCACTCCAACCAGAGCCACATTCCACTGTCGGTTAATGCCCAAAATTCCTGCTATGTTATCTTTCAGCTGTTTGACCGAATATCCCAATCCCCTTGTGCCAAAACTCCCAAAGAAGGAAAGGTCTTTCCTCACCTGAGCCGGAGTCAGCTTCTCCTCTCTGGCTAACTCCTTAGAGGAAATGGTTTGGATGCCTCTCTCTTCTCTTCTCTGCAAGGAGCGATGATAAATGGAAAGCCGATAAATGGTGGATAGCGATATTCTTTTCATTTCAACTTTTCATTTAAATTTGTGAAAAATTTAACAACTACAATTAAGAAGATAAGAAACAATTGTCAAGAGGAAAGATTGGACCTTTTCCTTTTGGAACTTAATTATTAGCTTGACACCTATGCTTAGTTTTTTATATTTAGAAGTTGCGTCAAAAAGCGAAAGTGGCGGAACTGGCAGACGCGCTGGACTTAGGATCCAGTCCTTTATCGGGTGGGGGTTCGACTCCCCCCTTTCGCACCAATTAAGGAGGAGAATTGAAAGTTAATCTAACAGAGGACAGGGGCTGGAAGAGGACATTAGAGATAGAGCTTCCAGCTGAAAAGGTGGATGAGCAGTTTGATCTCTTCCAGGAAAAGTATAGAAAAAAAGCTAAGATAAAGGGATTTAGGCCTGGCAAAGCTCCCCTAGAAATCGTCAAGGAAAAGTACAAGGATGCTATTGCCAGGGATGTTCTGGATTCTCTCATCCCTAAGATATTTCAAGATGCCATAAAACAAACTAACCTTTCTCCTATCACCGTCCCGATTGTCAAGGAGTTGGATTTTGACTATGGTAAGCCCTTAAAGGTAAAGGCTGAACTTGAGGTCATACCGGAATTTGAACCGAAGGATTACCAGGGAGTCAAGTTGGTGCGAAAGGTTTCTGAAATAACTGAAAAGGAGGTGGAGAGAGCCTTAGACTATCTCAGGGAGAAGAACGCTCAACTCAGAGCAGTTGAAAGGGAATCAAAAAGCGAGGATTTCTTAGTCTTGGATTTGGAGAGGACAATGTTGGATGACCAAAAGAAAAAGCCGGAGAAATTCACCAATCAGTTGGTTCAATTGGGCTCACAAAATATCTTTAAAGAATTCCAAGAGGGGTTGGAGAAAACCAAAGCCAAAGACCAAAAAAAGATAGAACTAACCTACGCTCAAGATTATTTTGAAAAGAAGTTAGCCGGCAAGAAGGCTCATTTCAATATAGAGGTCAAAGAGGTGAAAGAGAAGGTTTTGCCTGAGCTGA
>Ga0214474_1001299_pt1 | contig 11570 bp, 7 predicted proteins | sample RVTome_2_FD_187335 | JGI IMG/M metagenome (GOLD analysis project Ga0214474, IMG submission 187335) | Soil microbial communities from uranium-contaminated site in the Upper Colorado River Basin, Wyoming, United States - RVT95D214 HiSeq ...
CATCGCGGCGCCGGGTGACTGCTCTCCGTCCCGTAAGGTGGTGTCGAAGATGATAATCTTTTCTCCCATGGTGAATAATCCTCCTTCCCTTTCCCATTGTAGAGAAATTGGCTGCTCTGCGCAAGAGGGGGCTTTTTCTCTTTTTATCGTTTTCTCGAAGGATGGGAGGGTGCCCCCTTGCCTTTAGTTCTATTTTTTCCCCACGGGCTCAATTCCGCGTTTCGCGAGAAAGGAGTAAGGGATCTACAAAAATGTTGCGATGATTTCACTCGGACCCAAGTATTTTTACCGGTAAACGGTCTATACTATCTTCCTAGGTATGTGACTATCTACTGACTTTGTCGCCTGCGATCCCCCACCAATAAGATATTTTTTAATGAGGGGATGTCGTAAAGCGACACATCCCCACCTTTTTTGATAGTCATCTGATAGGAGGGGGACTGTCTTCTGCCTTTGTCGCCCTTCCCGCTTCGGGATCCCGTCTTCCTTATTTCTACATTGGAGAGCGGGAGCGACATCCCATCCTTTATATTACTATCAGATAGGTGTGGGACTTTCCCCTTGACAAAGACATGTAAACGTACTAAGAAAAAGACATTCCCGTTATTATTATTCATTTATTAAAGCACAGACTCAGACTTTAGTTTGATTTTTTCCTAAAATGGCCCAAGGGGGGAGGCGTTCTAGAATAATCATATTTCATATTTAAATGTTTTCTACTCGAATCCTTGACCCCTTGAATCCTTGAACCCTAAAGTTCCGCCCTTGGCGGGGTAGTTTATCATAGGGGGGTGTAATGCATTCCGCCTGTCAACAGGTCGAAGAAGGCACGGTTCTTAATTCCTTTCATCCCTTGCATGCCCATCCGAGCATCCTCTCGACTTCTGCAACCATCGAACAATACACACGACCTGGGAAACGACGTCCTCTGTGTTCGTGGGGCGCCCCTCTGAGGACTTGTTTTTTCAATATAGATTTTTTTAGAATTTAGGATTTAGAGTTTAGGATTTATGTAACGGAGGTGTCCTTTGAAAAGGTTAACTTTATTGTGTCTATGCCTGGCCCTGTTTTTAGGGTGCATAGTGCGTCCCTCTGCAGTCTTCGGGTATGCGGAGCCTGATGCGAATGGTTTTAGAGTCGATAACGGTGTGCCAGGGCCGTACCTCCCAAGTGGTGCGCCTAGTTATGCGCAAGATAATTTAACTTCACATTGGGGTTATCCTGCAGAGTTAAGGCTTTGGAACGTTACGACTTTTACAAAAGTTGAGGATTGCAGCTTTCTTAATGGATGGTGTCATCTATGTGATCCACTCACATATATTGTCATTCTGGCAGATTATGGAGGAATATGCTTGAAACAATTTTATCAATTTGGGCCTGCAGGGAATTATGACCCCAACACCTACGACTACGATGGTGATGGCCACCCTGATGCCCTAGATCCAAACCCCGACACCCCGCCCGCTGAACTTACCGAGGGGTGCATGGGGGATCATCCCAACACCGAGTATGATAACAAGGAGGACGAGACCAACGGGGCTCCAAAGGCTTGCCAGACCTGCGGCACCGGCATGCCTGGCCTGGTTGTCAACCTTTCTAGCCTAAACTTCGTCCTCAAGGACAAGGACATCGCCTATGCGGATATCGGCAGGACCATAAAGATCCAGCGCTTTTACAACGCCTACAGCACCTATCAGGGGATCTTCGGCAGGGGGTGGACCTTTAACTATGGGGTTTACCTGGTTGTTGACGCATCCGGAAATGTGACAGTCATGCGCGGCTCCGGAGCGGAAAAGCTCTTTACCCGCAATACAGACGGCACCTATACCCCGCCGAAAGGGGTCTATGACAAGCTTACTAAGAACGCCGATGAGAGCTTTAGCCTGTGGGTGAAGGATGAAAAGCTGACCTACTCCTTTGAAGATAAGTGTCCTTTTGCTTCGTATTGGGAGCTTAATGAGGGTAGCGGCACAACTGCCACTGATTCTGTTAGCACTAATAACGGAACTATCTACGGCGCAACTTGGACGACCGGTAAGGTTGGCGGTGCGTTAAATTTTGATGGGGTAGATGATTATGTTGGGCAGTCTATAGGATACCCGAGTATTATGAATACCTTTACAATGGAGTTATGGGTATATCCACTAGGTACTCGCGCTAGTACTCCAGAACAAAATTCGGGTGTTTCAGGAACATCAAATCAAAGATATGCCATTTATCCGGAATGGGAAGCTGGGTATGCGCAGAATAGTGGTCATGCCGGGTCTGGCATCTCAGTTGGGACTAATGGGGTTAGTGTGTTTGAGCACGCAGCAAATTATCTCCCTTCCCTCCTTGTTTACGATACGACTTTAACAGGTTGGAATCATATCATTATTATTTATGTAAATAAACAGCCTAAACTTTATCTTAATGGAACGTTTATTAAAAATGGTTTAACGACTACAAAAAATGTCCATCCTTCCAAAGCTATAATTGGCGGTGGACAGTATGGCTGGTATCAAGGCCTTATCGACGAAGTTGCAGTATACAAAAGAGCTTTAACCTTAGAAGAAATTCAGCAGCATTATCAGAATGGTTTGGCCGGATATGGGTATCTTGGTGAAGGGAGCGGTTATGTGTGTAATGGTTCTGCCGGTAGGAGCGTTCTTACCTCCATTACTGATACCAACGGCAACGCGGTGACTCTCAGCTATGATTCTGATAATCGTTTAACCACCATCGCCGACGTTGCCGGCAGGAATACTACCTTTGCCTATAACGCCGACAACCAAGTAACCACCATCACCGACCCTTTAGGCTGCCCTATAAGCTTTACCTATGAAAACGGCAATATGAAAACCTCGACTGACCTGGCCGGTGTCACCACCACCTTTACCTACGATGTCACGAACCACCTCACGGATATGGCCACCCCCCTGGGCGCCACCTCCTTCACCTACCAGGACTATGCCTTTGGCAGGCGCTTGGCAACAGTCACCAACGCGGCCGGCCTGACTACGCACTATGCCATCGACGCCCCCAATTCGGAGGTGCAGGTGACGGACCCCCTTGGGCACACGACCCATTACGGCTATAACTATGACGGCTATACTACCTATATCACCGATGCCCTGGGAAATACGATTAGCTATGGCTATGACGCCGCCGGCAACCGTATTTCTATTACCGACGCCAACATGAAAAAGACCACCATTGCCTATGACACCCGGGGGAACATCACCTCCATCACCGACCCCCTGACCAAGACCGCAAGCTTTACCTATGATACCCGGGACAACCTTGTCCAGACCAAAGACCCCCTGAACAGGATCTATGCCTTTACCTACGATACCCATGACAACCTGACAAGGATCACCAACCCCTTAAACAAACAGACCAACTTCGCCTACGATGCCAAGGGCGAGCTTACCTCCCTGACTGACGCCGGGGGTAAGACTGCCACCTTTGCCTATGACCAATATGGAAATCTCCAATCCATCAGCGATCCCTTGAATCATACAGCCTCCTTTACCTATAACCTGATCGGCAAACAGCAGACTGCCACCGATCCCCTGGGCCATACCTCGAGCTTCGAGTATGACCCCCTGGGCAGGCTGATCAAGCGCATCCATCCCGATGCAACGCAGTTCATCATCGAGCGCTACTGCTCGGGTATTGCCGGCATCATCGACGAGAACGGCAAGCATACGGTCTATGACCACAACGCCATCAACATGCTGACCAGGGTGCATGATCCCCTGGGTCATCAGACAAGCTATACCTATGATAATGCCGGCAACCTCACGCAGCTCAAAGACCCCTTGAACCAGGCCACCTCCTATACCTATGATAGCGCCGATCGTCTCGTACAGATGACCTATCCGGAGGGGACCACAGAATCATACACCTACGATCTCGTAGGCAATCTTATCTCCAAGACCGACGCCAATGGTATCACTCTTACCTATGCCTATGACGACGTAGGGAGGCTGCTTTCCCTTACTGCCCCTGATCTCGCTATCGGATATTCCTATGACGCCGTGGGCAACCTCCTTTCGATGACGGATGCCACAGGAACAACGAGCTACACGTACGATAGCCTCAACCGCCTGACGCAAATCACCTATCCTACAGGGTTGACCGTGGGGTACGCCTACAACGAAGTAGGCAGGATCACACAGATTGCCACCCCCTATGGCAGCGTGGGGTATGGCTATGATAACGCCAACCGCCTGAGTACCATTACCCTGCCCAATGCCCAGCAGGTGATCTATCAATACGATGCCGCCGGCAACCTCCTGCAGGTGGAATATCCGAACGGCACGGCTGCTGCCTATGCCTACGATACCAGGAACCGGCTCACAGCCATGACGAATTTCGCTCCTGCTAATACCGTGATCTCCACTTATGCTTATACATTGGACGGGGTAGGAAACAGGACCAAAACCGACCTCAACGAGCTGATGATGCCGAGCTACAACGCCGAGACCATTAATTACACCTATTCCCTGGGGAATATCTTAAACACGGCAGACGGCAATATCTACACCCACGACGCCAACGGCAACAGAACCAGTAAAACCACTGGAACCAATGTAACCAATTATACCTATGACTCCCTAAACAGGCTTACTCAGGTGGCTACCAGTAGCCGTACTATCCAGTACTTCTACAACGGTCTTGGTCAGAGAGTAGGTAAAATAGACAATGGTGTGCAAACGAATTATCTGATAGATCCCAATAGCCTCCTGCCTCAAGTCTTAGCTGAAACAGATTCAAACAATAACCTTGTCGCTTTTTATGTGTATGATGGGTCAGGTTTAGTTGCGAAGATAACGTCATCAAATCAATATTACTTTTATCATTATGATGGGTTAGGAAGCACTATAGCAATTACAGATAGCGCAGGACAAGTGGTGAACACCTACTGCTATTCACCAGAGGGATTAGTAGGAGCGCAGGAAAATATTCCGAACCCCTTCCAGTACGTAGGCCGCTTTGGGGTAATGGCTGAGGGGAATGGGTTGTATTTTATGAGAGCCAGATATCATGATCCAGAAACAGGGAGCTTTATCAGCAAGGACCCAATAGGATATTTGGCTGGGGTAAATCTGTATGGGTATGTGGCAAATAATCCAATTAACCGTATAGACCCCCTGGGATTACAGGCTTTACCGCCCGGCCCTGCAACGCCTGCTCCTGCTCCAATGAATTCCCAAGGATGGTTTTATGTGTATGCCACTCGTGAGGGATTAGTTGGCGGGACCACTGCTACAGGCCACGTCATAAGCGCAAGGGATATTTTTGGTGCTCTTCCATCAAGACAGGCTTTAAATAGGAATGTTGAGATTTATTATCGAGGGAATTTGCGAGTAATTCCTGTATGGGATGTGGGCCCATGGAACACAAGAGATCCTTATTGGCTTAGTCCTTGTGGTAGACCTCAGGCTGAGTCAGGTACTGATCTTTTTGGACGTCAAACTAATAGGGCTGGAATAGATCTTTCAAACGACTTATTCAGAGAGCTAGGATTAACAGGTAATGACTGGGTTTATTGGAGGTTTGTAAATGAATAAATTTGTTCTTGTTCTATGCATTATTGTCAGTTTGATCCTAAGCTGTTCCCCAAAGGTTAAGACTAGAGTAAATGACTCGATAACGAGTCAACCTACAGAAGGCCAAATAACTGCTAGTAAGGAAGTCGAAGTCATCAAGTTACCAATCGATTTAAAAAAAGAAGAGGAATTACAGCGCGAAGTTGATAAAGGTCATCAGCCTTGGCGGTTAGAGCCAATAGATGTAGCACATGTCACATTAATTGCAACAATAGACAAGAACATTGCTTATGAAAATTGTACTTTGACATCCGAAACAAGTAGCGAATCCATTGTAAAATGTAAAGGAGTAAAAACATATATTGTTTATTTAAAGCGACTAGTTCGTGAAAATGGAATTTGGACAGCAGTACAAATTGAGATAGCAAAATAAGTATCTAGAGCAATTGAGCATCTAGGGGGTTGTTTACTATGTTAACTAGCTCTAATTGATTTTAGGGGGGGATATGCCGAGACAAGGCAATTTGGGCAATTTGCAAGGCAATTTGGGGCAATTTGGGGCAATTTGGGGACGTTGTTTACTATGTTAACTAGCTCTAATTGATTTTAGGGGGGGATATGCCGAGACAGGCGCGTCTTGATGCACCTGGCACACTGCATCATGTAATCATCAGGGGGATAGAACAGCGTTCGATAGTTGAAGATCGGGAGGATCGAGAGGAATTTGTATCTCGTATGGGTCAGATAGCTACTGAGACAGGGACGGTGATTTATGCCTGGTCATTGATGACGAATCATGCGCATATCCTTGTGCGGAGTGCTCAGAGGGGGCTTGCGGAGTATATGCGGAGAGTATTGACGGGGTATGCCATTGCCTATAACAGGCGGCATCGGCGTTATGGGCATCTCTTTCAGAATCGATATAAATCGATTGTGTGCGATGAAGATGTCTATTTTTGTGAGTTAGTGCGGTATATACATCTTAACCCGGTGCGTGTTCGGTTAGTGAAGGATATTTCCGAGCTTGGCAGGTATCCGTGGAGTGGTCATCGGGCACTTATGGGTCGCGAGCACAATGCGTGGCAGCCTTGTGCTTATGTATTATCGTGGTTTGGGAAGCAGGAGGCAGCTGCCCGGCGTGCGTATCAGAGGTATATGCGTGAGGGGGTTGAGCAGGGGAGGCGTCCGGGACTTGTCGGGGGTGGTCTTATACGGTCTCTGGGTGGTTGGTCACAGGTACGATCGCTGCGAAAGAAGGGGGGCCAAGCTTTAACCGATGAGCGGATATTGGGGGGAGGAGCATTTGTGGAGAAGGTGCTCAAAGACGCAGATGAGAAGGTACCCTATCAGTTTACGGCGGATGGGCACAGGAGCAAGATAGCAGCGGTGATTCAGGAGGCATGTGATCAGAAGGGGATTAATGAGAAGGAGTTGCGAATGGGCAGTCGTCGGGGACAGATTTCTACGGTACGGTCCGACATAGCCCGAAGGCTGGTTAAGGAATACGGTATACCCTTGGCAGAGGTAGCTCGCCAGGTAGGGGTAACGACCTCTGCGATATCAAATATGCTGAGAAGGGATGGGGAATAAGTTAACATAGTAAACAACGTCCCCAAAGTTGTACCAAGCAGTGGAATATTAAAGTAGCTGGGTATTGTTTGTTGACAACGCACTACCATCTGCTAGTTCAGACCCCTGATGCCAATGTATCGAGATGTATGCGGCATATCAATGGGGTATATACCCAGCGGTTTAATAAGGAAAACCGCGGTGACGGTCAACTCTTTCGGGGGCGGTATAAGGCGATACTCTTAGATGCAGACAGCTATCTCTTGGCAGTGTTCAGATATATTCATCGAAATCCCCTCAGGGCTGGTTTGGTTGAAAACCTGGATGCGTATCCCTGGAGCAGTCATGGCGGGTATGTATCCTGTGCCAAAGAATGGGATTGGCTGTGTAGGGACATGATTTTTTCTCTTCTTACTGAGGATCGTTCACGGCGGCTCAGAGTGTATAGGCGCTATATAAACGAGGAGGATTCTGCTGAGATGATTCATCTTTATGAGAACAGGAAGTGGCCGTCAATTGTGGGGAGTGAACAGTTTGTAACGTGGGTGAAGGAGCGTTTTTTTACTAGCAAGGGGCATAGAGAGGTTCCTGAATCAAAGGTGTTGGCACCTGAGCGGGAGATGATACGGGACGAGGTGTGTCGGGAGTACCGGATTGATAAGGGTACGTTATTGATGGTTCGCAGGGGTGTGTCCAATGAGCCGAGGGATGTTTCTGTGTATTTGATCAGGAGGTTGCGGGGCGATGGGTTGGAGGAGATTGCGAAGGAGTTTGGTTTGCGTCATTACAGTTCGGTCAGTAATGCGATAGGGAGGGTGCATAACCAGCTCTTACAAGACCGTCGGTTACGCAAGAGGATGGAAACGATACAATCCAGATTGACTACCCATCAATTAAAGACTTGACCCCATGTGGCTGCGTTATATAAATAATCAAGGAGGGAATTTAAATGGTAGGTTGGTATAAGATAGAAGGGCTGATTCTTTCAAAAATAGGTGTATTCTCATATTTCTATTTTGGTTTATTAGATTATGTTCCATTCTTACTATTTTTCAGTTTATGTTTAATTGCTGTTTACATTTTTAATCACTCAAAATATGCCAAGAAAAGAAAAAGTGGAGTAGCAATTGGATGTAAGAAAATAAGTTTTATTGTGTATGGCACAGTATTTTTTGCATGGTTTGGAGTTGGTCTATATGATCTAATTGTCCATTTTTATATTCAAAATTTAATCCCAAACGAAGTTGAAGAGCGCCTTGCTTTTTTAACTAAACCGGAAATAGTCGCGATAGAAGGATTTATCAGATACTCTTTCTCTTTATTTATCCCTTTGTTTTTTCTTATCAAGAATCGTGATATTCAATCTATGGTAGGTCTTCGCTCTCGATATTTTAATGCAAAAAAAAGCTTCCTCCTCTATATTTTTTATCTTTCAGCACTTCTTATATCATTGTACTTAATATCTAAAATATCTATTCTCCCTGGAAGTGAAAAATATTCTAGTCTTGTAAGTGTGTTTCAAGACATGAGGACTAAGTTCCCAATGTTTGCTTATGCATATATGACACTAATGGTTATACTGATATCTTTCAGCAAAGAACTATTGTTTCGTGGATTTATCTATTCCTGCCTAAGAGAAAACATCGGCATTAAATATGCTTTCATTTTGCAATGCCTTTTATTTTCTTTGTACCATCAAAATTCTGATTGGTTGATATTTCTAATTACGGGAATTTTTTTAACGTTATTATATGAACAGGCAAAATCTATTTATTTACCAATTATTGTCCATGGCAGTTTATTGTTTCTTACAATCATATTAAATATTTAGGAAAGATTTTTTGCGATATCTGGGAGAAACGAGGGGACGTTCTTGAAAACTTTCACCCTAACAGAAGCAGGCTTCTAGCCATGACAAATGGCACAAGGGCCACCGTGGGCTTCGCTCCGAATAACAATGTGATCTCCACATACGCTTATACATTAGATGGTGTCGGTAATAGAACGCAGACCGATCTCAATGAGCCGATGATGCCGAGCTACAACGCCGAGACCGTTAATTATACCTACACAACGGGGAATATCCTGGCCTCGGCAGACGGGGCTACCTACACTCATGATGCTAATGGCAACCGTAGCCAAAAAGCTACGAGTGTCGGCACGACCTATTACACCTACGACTCTTTGAATCGCCTCACGCAGACCAGCACTGCCTCCCGCCAAATCCAATATATTTATAACGGCCTGGGGCAGCGCGTTACTAAGATTGACAGCGGCGTGCAGATCAACTATCTCGTAGATCCCAACGGCATCCTACCTCAAGTTTTAGCTGAGACAGATTCAAGTAATAACCTGATCTCATTCTATGTCTACGATGGAGCTGGTCTCGGCGCCAAGGTCACCACTGACAACCAGTATTACTTTTATCACTACGATGGCTTGGGCAGCACCATAGCGATTACCGATAGCACGGGCCAGGTAGTTAACACCTATTGCTACTCGCCAGAGGGCCTGGTCGGTGCCCAAGAGACCATTCCCAATCCGTTCCAATACGTCGGCAAATATGGCGTGATGGCCGAGGGTAATGGGTTGTATTTTATGAGGGCCAGGTATCATGATCCTGAAACAGGGAGCTTTATCAGTAAGGATCCCATCGGGTTCCTAGGCGGATTGAATCTATACACGTACGTCCAAAATAACCTAATTAATTGGATTGATCCGTTTGGGTTGACCTGTACCTACTCACAGAGTACAGGGCAAATGACTTGTGTAAACGACCAAACAGGTCAACAATATTATAATGAAACCGGATATTCAGGCACTGGCGAGGGGAGGAATAATCCTGCTATGCAAGGTGTTCCGAATGTTGGGCCTATTCCACAAGGGACATGGCTGTGGGGAACTCCATACAACAGCCCAAACGCAGGGCCGAACACAATTATGTTGGTACCATTGCCGGACAATCAGTGCTTTGGCACACAGCGTGATTGCAGCACTTTCCGCGCACACGGTGATAATGCAGAAAATGATGCGTCAACGGGCTGCATGGTTCTTCCACCGAATAGAACACAAATTCCAGCAGGGGAAATTGTTATCGTAGTACCATAATAAAAAGGAGATGAGATGAAAAAATTAAAAATCAGTATATTCATTATTTTGCTACTTGTGATTTTACCTGGTGAGGCATATCTCCAGGGTAGTATGCAACAAAGTGATAAAGAACTATTTGTAGAATCTGGTCAGGTGAAAGTAAAAGTATTAGTGGCATCTGCGCAGGAATCCCAGCCTTGCAAAGCTGCATCTTCATGGCGATGGGGCGCGGAAAACACTTGCCCGAAGACTTTTATCAGTGCTTTGGAAATTAAGGTTGGTGGCAAATCTATATTTGTACCGATTTCGGCTTTTGCTGACCTTGGAAATCCGCGAACCGTACGGATTGAACCTTGTAAAGAGAAAAATTGCTTTGTAGTTGTAGTTGTTGGCGGTGATGCAGCAACCTCATATTCCGTTAGGCTTGAGTTTAAGAATAATCTCTTGATTAAGCGTATAGTTCGACATGGAGAGTTTCCCAAAGAATCGTGGGAAGAAACTATTTACAAATTCAAAGTGACTGGAAATTAACAGAGTTAGGGCTGGACAAGAACGAAGGGGACGTTATGAAAGATATAAGAGATATAAGGATATAAGGGGTCATATAAGTCATATAAGGGGTCAAGTCTTTGATTGAGGAATTCTCTGATATATGATGTGAGCACAATACTATGAGCAGGCCCTTACGGATAGAATATCCTGGTGCGTAGTACCATGTGATGAATCGAGGCAGGCGTGATGAAGTAATTTTTAGCACTGATGAGGATCGTGGTATCTTTATAGATCTGCTCAAGGAGTCTGCCAAGCAGTGGAATATTAAAGTAGCTGGGTATTGTTTGTTGACAACGCACTACCATCTGCTAGTTCAGACCCCTGATGCCAATGTATCGAGATGTATGCGGCATATCAATGGGGTATATACCCAGCGGTTTAATAAGGAAAACCGCAGTGATGGTCAACTCTTTCTGGGGCGGTATAAGGCGATACTCATAGATGCAGATGGCTATCTCTTAGCCGTGCTCAGATATATTCATCGTAATCCCCTCAGGGCCGGTTTGGTTGAAAACCTGGATGCGTATCCCTGGAGCAGTCATGGCGGGTATGTATCCGGTGCCAAAGAATGGAACTGGCTGTATACGGACATGACCTTTTCTCTTCTTACCGAGGATCGTTCACGGCGGCTCAGAGTGTATAGGCGCTATATAAACGAGGAGGATTCTGCTGAGATAATTCATCTTTATGAGAACAGGAAGTGGCCGTCAATTGTGGGGAGTGAACACTTTATGACGTGGGTGAAGGAGCGTTTTTTTACTAGCAAGGGGCATAGAGAGGTTCCTGAATCAAAGGTGTTGGCACCTGAGCGGGAGATGATAC
>Ga0214474_1001300_pt1 | contig 11556 bp, 10 predicted proteins | sample RVTome_2_FD_187335 | JGI IMG/M metagenome (GOLD analysis project Ga0214474, IMG submission 187335) | Soil microbial communities from uranium-contaminated site in the Upper Colorado River Basin, Wyoming, United States - RVT95D214 HiSeq ...
TTATCGCGACGACCTGATGACGCCTGGCCTGTGGCATCAGTTCCGCAAGGCGGAGCACTATCGTAAGCTTGACGGCGTCGAAGGCGTACTGCTATCCCACGCCCATCTCGACCATTCCGGGTATATCGCTTTCTTGAAGGGTGACATACCTGTCTATTCCACCGCGGTTACCGCCTTCATTTCTAAGGCGATGCAGGACTCGGGAAAGGCGGATTTCGACCAGCAGGTCTGCTATTTCACTCCAACGGAACTGAGAAAACCGGAGGGATGGCAGCAGGAAGCCTGCCTCACTGGCGTTAGTGCCAAACAGCGGCAGTTCTGTATTTCTGATGTAAAGCCGGAAGCTCTGAGTCAGGAGGCAGTCCAATTCTGGAACTGGGGGTTCTGGGAGAAAAGGCCGAAGCAAAAAGAGCTTGTCTCCTGTCCCATGACCGGCCACGGCGGTTGCAGTTTTAATCTACGCTGCTTTCCCGTTGACCACTCCATCCCCGGCGCCTGTGCCTGGGGCATCGAGACCAGTTCAGGCTGGATTATCTACAGCGGAGATTTACGGCGGCATGGCAAACGCGCTGAGTTCACCAGCAGATTTATTGAACAGGCGAGCCAGTTGAATCCCAGAGCGCTTATCCTGGAAGGGACTAATGTTCAACGTCCGGATAATGTATTCGAGCGTGACGTTTATGACAACGGCTTGAAAGCCATAAGAGGCGCTGCCGGCCTGGTCATTGCCGATTTTCCTCCCAGGGATGTAGACCGGCTCCGAACTTTTCTGGATATTGCTAAAGAAGTGGGCAGGAAGCTGGCTATATTGCCCAAGGACGCTTACTTGTTGAAGACCATGCGTCTGCTGGAGCCGGAAACTCCTGATATCATGCGGGAGGATAGCCTTGTTATCTATCAGGAAACTGTTGCCAGCAAGAATCCCAAGGTTTGGATTAGAAACATCTGCCAGGAATGCGGCAGCAAAATCGTTTTAGCCGGGGATATAAGCTCAGCCCAGGACCAATTCATTCTCTGCTTCAGCTTCTTCGACCTGAACGAGCTGCCCAGTATCCGCCCGGCGCCGGGCAGCCTTTATGTTTTCAGCTCCAGTGAGCCTCACGACGAGGAGCAGGAGATTGACTTCCGCCGGCTGCACCGCTGGCTGGAGCACTTTGGGCTAAGAGGTTTTGGCCTTCCCGTTGAGAAGGGCGATGAATGGGAGATACCCGAGGAGGAGAGGGGTTTACATGCCTCCGGCCACGCCTGCGGCCCCGACCTGCTCGACGTCGCTCGCGGCATAAAGCCCGAAGTCCTTATCCCCGTCCACACCGAGCATCCCGATTTCTACACGGAGCACCTGGGTGGCAGTGGGATTGATGTCGTTCTCCCGACTGTCGGTGGCACAATTGAGGTGTGAAACTCCACTGAAGTATCAGTATGATAAGTTGACTTAGTCGTTGCTATAGGCTATTTTATCTAAGTAGGGCAGCTCATATAATGCCAGGTATTTAGCACAGTTATAAAACTGACCAAACTATTACTTATGTAAAAATGAAAATTGATTCAAAAGACAAGAATATTAAAAGTGTCTTGTCTGCTAATTACTATACGATACCTCGCTTCCAACGTCCATATTCATGGACCCAAGAGAACATTTCTGATTTTTGGATTGATACGATAGTAGACAGCGAGACTGATTACTTCATTGGATCCATTGTTGTATTCGATGCCGGAAATGACAGTTTTGGCATTGTAGACGGGCAGCAAAGGTTGTCTACTGTTTCAATGGTACTTTGTGCTCTGAGAAATACCTTGCACACAGAGGGATTACAGGGTTTAGCTCAAGCAGTCCATCAACTTATTGAACGTGCTGATATAGATAATAAGCCACGTTTTGTATTGTCTACGGAATCATCATACCCATATTTTCAAGAATACATTCAAAAATATGGTGAACCCGATATGCAAGTTATGGCAGGAGAAGAAGAGAAGGATATTGCCAGTGCGTTTGGCCAGATACGTCAATACATCGAAGAAACAGTAAAATCAATAAAAAGTGATCCGACTTTAAACGATGAGGGCAAGAAGAAAGCAATTCAAGACAAGCTGACCTCAATTCGTGACAAATTGTTGAACCTAAAGGTTATATTCATCGAACTAGATGACGAAGATGATGCATACACTATTTTTGAGACTCTCAATACTCGTGGAAAAGATTTAAATGTAGCTGATTTGGTCAAAGCATATTTGACTAGATTGTTACCGGCTAAGAACGTCGGCGTTGACACTCCAAAGATGCGATGGGAACAGGTGCTCAGCACCATAGAGAGTTCTTCTGCGGAAATAGATGTTGTCGGGTTTCTCCATCATTACTGGCTTTCTAAGTATGCATACACAACAATCAAGAAACTTTTTAAGGAAATTAAAAAGCAAGTTAAAAAAGATAATGCACATGCTTTCTTAAATGAACTAGTTAAGGATGCTGTCACTTATAGGGAGATCCATGAAGTGACTTATGCTAATTGGACAATCGAGCAACAACATGTCAGAGATTCTCTCGATGCATTTACATTATTCCGTATAAGGCAACAGGTTCCAATGATCTTATCTATAATGCGGGATTACAGGGCGGGCAAACTTAAAAAGAAGGATGTCGAACGTATGCTGGCGGCCATCGAAAACTTCCACTTTGTCTTTACCGCCATTACTTCTCAAAGGTCTTCGGGCGGCATATCTCAGATGTATGCATTATCAGCTAGGACTCTAGTAAATGCGACTGACAGAAATAAAAAGTTGGCCGTCCTTAAGGATCTCCACGATAAGCTCAAGAAAAGAGTGCCCAGTTACCAAGAATTTGAAGCTAATTTCAAAGAGATAAAATATTCAAATGACTATACGAAGCAGAAAAAGCTAGTTAAATACATCCTGCGTCGTATACATGAATACCATAATGAAGGTGTTGCTGCTGACTATGACAGAATGACAATTGAACACATTCTCCCACAACATAAACTCGCTACAGGTTCGATTGATTACGAGCACATGGCTCAATTAGGGAACCTGATACTGATACCCCAAGGGCTAAATGAGAAATTAGGTGACAAATCATTCTCAGAAAAAAAGAAAATATTGAATGAACATAACGTTAAGCTCGACAAAGTGCTTAATTCTAGTTCGTCTTGGGCAAATAAACAGATTGAGCAAAGGACGAATTGGCTAGCGGAATTGTGCTACAACAAAATTTGGAAAATATAAAATCTCCCCCCAATCTGGCCATGCGGCTGGAATCTATTGCTGGCGTCAGTTAGTGCCTGACCTCTGCTGAACGCGCTGGTCAAATTTCTGGTCGCTTTCCCGGTCTGCCAGAATCGTGTCTCCCTTTATTAGCCACGAAGCGCCAAAGGCGAATACGGCAATCGATTCCAGCCAGAACACCAGATTACATTGCTTAACGTGTTCCTTAATGGATGGTATGCCAACAATCAACATGCCGATTATGCAGGCCAAAATCAGGTACCCGCAGACCCTGTAGATGATGTTCCTCCGTTTCTTACGGGGATTCAGCGGTAATCCGGGTTTGGTTCTGGTCATCACCAACGTGGATAGATAGTCCCTCAGCTTACGGAGCTTCAGTGTTTGGTAGGGATTGGTTTTGGTAAACAGGAAGATGGACATGCACGCCAGCGTGAAGAAGAACAAGCCTGCAAATATACCATGCACTATGCCGATTGCCTTTTGTGTCGCGGTAGGGTCCACTTCGGGGGCAGTGGGGAAAAGAGCCACGCCGATGGCACAAATGCCCGCGATAATGGAGGCAATGATATCCCATTTCTTATATCTGTACGACAGCAGGAACACACCGATGGCACACAGGCTGCCTACAAATACTCTCCCCGTCACCGTATAGAAGTAGGCGCTCATGGAGCCCTCAAGGCCGTGACCGTCAAGTAAAATCTTCCCTAACGGAAGGACAAAGGGCAGCAAAACTCCAATCCAGCCTACCCCCCGGCGCAGACCAAGGTAAGACATGGCCAGCTGGCGTTCAGTTGCAGCCTGCCGATTTATCGTCTCCACAGTGGCAGTAGAACGTCTTCTCCTGGCCACTTCAACAGGTATGAATCTGCCGGTTTCGGCATCTCTCCCTATTAGAGTTCCTTTCCTGGCTGCCGTTACCCTGCCCTCCCCTTGAAATTAATTATTGAGGTAATTCTATACGACAATCATATACCGAATCGAGCTATTTATCAACCACAATCGGCTATGCTTGGAGGAGGCAGGTATTACGATTTCCGGCAAAACGATCTTAGTTTGCCGCCATCGAGTGGAGTGAAATGACGAGAATAATGAGCCAACAGGTTACGGATAAAGTGCCAATATTACGCATGGTAGCGTAAGTCTTGCCAAACTCAGGCGTTCCCAACTGCCGGAAATAACGCGGGAAGTAGCGAAAATGTATGAACAGGGCATCTACAAGGAGTACGGCAGTCAATATGTGTTTCACTCCAAATAGCCAGGTATACCAGAATTCAAAATTAAGGGTTAATATAATGCCGCTGACGATGAGAAGGATATAACCACACCAGGTTACAGGCGAAATGCGAAGGGCAATCCACCCCAGGTGAAGGCGCTGCTCATCGGTCTTTAAACGCAACATGATTATTGCAGCAGCAATTGCCCCGCCTAAACCAAGTACGGTGCCAACAATATGTAGAATATTTGCAATATGTAGAATACCTGAAATGTCCATTGGGACACATGATAGATGCTGGATAAATGGGTGTCAAACTACACACTGACGGCGGAGTAAATTTTAGTATATCATGTTGCTAATTACGCTTCCGCCATTGTTCGACAAGCTCACCACGAGCGGAAGCCTGGATACCCATTTCCCATCCACTACCGAGATTCTTCGCGGAGTTTATCCTGAGGAGATTTATCGACGAAGGGCTCAGAATGACACGGAGAGGGAAAAGCCTAGGCCAGCTTGATGTCGGAGCTGGCGGCGGCTTCTTTGATGAATTGGAGCAATATGCTGCTGCGCAGGTCGTTGCGGCTCTCCAGCGGGGCGACGAACTTGCCTTTAATCCAGATGTGCTGCGGTTCGACAAATATGAGCACGCGGGGGTCGCTCATAGCTTCCTCAAGGAACCGGGGATAGCCGTCCTGGAAGACCTGGCCGGCCTGCTTTACATAAACCTCATCCTGGCTCTTGAGTATGCCCTCCAGAAGCTGGCTGGCTTTCTCGACGTTGCTGTCGGTGGTTATGGGGATGCGTACCTCGTCGAACATATAATCCGAGGGGATGGCCTCAAGCCCCGTAGAATAGTCCTTGGAATAGTTCAAAACCGGCTGGTCGAGTATTACCAGATTGGGCACGTATAGCAGCCTGCCGGTTAGCTCGCCGCCTAACTTCTCGTCTTCACCCACCTCTTCGAGTGTGGTGTGAAGCAGACCTATATGCCTGACATCGCCTTTGGTGTTGCCGATACGGATTCTATCGCCCAGATCGTAGATTTTAGAGAAAGTGATGACGAAGAAGGCGAAAAAGCTGGCGGTGTATTTCTGCAGAGCCAGAGCCAGTGCCAGAGCGATAAAAGGCACATAGATGGCGACTTGAGGTACATATATGGCCGCCAGTACGGTAGCAGCCACAAATGCCAGAATTCCGGCGATTGTTATGATCGTTGTCACCAGACTGGTGTTGCGCCGCCTGGCTTCGGCTTTGAGCGCGTTAATCCGGGCATAGCGCCGACTTTCATCGAATGAGGGACGGCTGACGGTCAACGCCTGGTTCATATAGCCTGGCTGCTGCGCCGGCTGGGTTTTATCGGTTGTAATCAATGTTGTCTCCTGTTTTTAGTTTGAATTCTGGAGTGCAGGGCTTTGACCCTGCACGAGGCGGACGGACATAAATGTCCGTCCCTACGACGTCGTTTCGATATAATAGAGGTGGGAGGGTTTTGCCCTCCCACCTCGCTGATTAACTTAGTGAATTTGTATATCATTATACACTTTTTGGACAATTTGTCAAGGCAGATTCATGGCGATGAGATTGCCACGCTTCGCTCGCAATGACAGAGAAATGGACATCCTTCGACAGGCTCAGGATGAGCGGACGAAGGTAAAAAGTTAAAAGCCAAAGGTCAAAAGTACAGGTTAAAAGTTTAAGATTCCCCCTCACTCTGACTCTCTCCCTCGACGGGAGAGAGAATAGAGGCGAGATTGGAGCGGATACTCTAATTTACCCACTTGCTCTCCCTATGTGGGCAGGAGGCTGAGATTGCCACGTCCTTCTGAAGAAGGACTCGCAATGACAGGTGGGCGTATGGCCTTATAGGGACTGGGCGAGGTGGAGGTAGAGCTCGGCGGCCTGTACCACCTGCTGGAAGGAGACCGATTCTTCCGGCGTGTGTGCGGCTTCCAGCCGGCCGGGGCCCAGTACGATGGGGTCGACTCCGGCAGCCCAGAGCGCGCTGCCATCGGAATGGCTCCTGAAGTCCTGTGGTTCCCAGGGGAGGGACATCTTTTTATACGTTTCCTTTAATTTGCTTATCAACGGCCTCTCTTCGGAAATGCGGTATCCGGCGTAGGTCTCCTCGAATTTGAGGCGGGCATTCAGCCCGTTTATGTTACCGCCGGCCGATTTTACCAGCTGTTCCAGCTCCGACTTAAGAACGTCGATTTTGGCGTTGGGCGGCAGGTGCAGGTCCAGCCAGGCTTCGCAGGCATCGGGCACGACGAAGCCGCCGGGGAAGCCTGAAAGCTCCCTGATGTTGTAGACCAGCCCATGCGGCGCCGCTATAGCGTATTCGGTGATATGCAGTAGTAGCTTCAACATAGATTCGATGGCATTGTGCCCCAACTCGGGCATGGAGGAGTGGGCCCTTTTGCCTTCGGTGCGCAGCATCACTTCCAGGTAGCCGTAGTGGCCGAGGCAGGGTACCAGGCTGGTGGGCTCGCCGATGACTGCCCAGGGGAAGCCGTAATCCTGAATCAAGGCTTTGGCGCCGCTGCTGTCCTCCTCTTCGCCAACCACTAAAGCCAGACCAACCGAGGTTAAAGCCTTTTTGCTGCTCGCTAGATTGATGAAGGCTTCAATCATGGCGGCGCAGCCGGCTTTCATATCCGTGGTGCCCAGGCCGTATATGGTGCCGTTTTCCTCGCTGGGACCGAAATCCTCGAGGTCATGTGCGGTAACGGTATCGAGATGTCCCACAAAGCAGAGTTCGACTTCATCTTTCCCTGGCGGGAAAACTATCAGGTTGAAGCGGTTCTCATCGACTTCCTGCTTGCGAACAGCCAGGCCCTGCTTCTTGAGGTATTTCTCGGTAAACTCGACGATTTCCTCTTCTTTACCCGATGGGCTGTATATGTCCACCAGGTCCTTGAGGAGGTTTTTCAGCCTTTTCGGTTTTATATTCATGGGTTTATTTGGAGTTCTCGTTCGGCCGGCGGATGGTTTTAGCCAGCCACACGTGCTGGCTGCTATCGGTGAAGCCGAGGGCCTTAAAGAATGAAATGGCCGGCGCATTCTCGGCGTCGGTATCGGCTATAATCATCCTGACCCCGTTTCTTTTTAGCCGCTGTTCCAGCTTACGGTAGAGGCGGATGCCCAGATTGGTCCTCTGGTACGCTTCGTCGACTCCTATCCAGGCCAGGTATCCGTATTTCTTCCAGGCGGTGCCTTCCTTCTCGATGGTGGTACCTATGGCGAAGCCGACAATTTTTCCCCCCGGTTCGGTCTCGGCGACCAGGCAGTAATCGGGGTCGGAGGTGAAATAGTCGGTTACTTCAAACTGGTCCCAGGTGCGGTAGAGTATGGGGAATTCCTCGCTGGTGAAAAGCTGCTCACCCAGGTGATAGACGGCGCTGATGTCGTCTATCTCCATGTGGCGGATGTTCTTTTTTACTTTTCTCTTTCTGGGTCTCTCCGATGACATTTATCCCTCCATGGTTATTTATAGATGGTTATGATGCTCCGGGACTGGCCCTCTATTATATTGCAGCGACAAAGTTTAGTCCATCGACGGAAATAGAAAGTCAAAGACCGAAAGGCAAAGATAAAATATAAAAATCCCTCTCAATCTCCCTTTACGAAAGGGAAAAGCTAGTTTTTTCCTTTGCGTAAGGGAGAAGTTGGTTGTTCCCTTTGCGAAAGGGATAGGAAATATTTTGTCTCCCCCTTTGAAAAAGATCCCGCTATTCTCCCCCTTAGAAAAAGGGGGATTAAGGGGGATTTATCCAGTTTTATACCTGATTTATTCTGCCGCAGTGGGGGCATTTGATTTCGGGTAATTTGTAGCGGGGGGGAAGCCGCATCCTGGTGCCGCAGGGGCAGCTTATAAGCTTGTAGTTGTTCAGGTTCCACAGGGCATTGCTGGTTTCCCGAATTCGTTGAATGTAGTCGATGTCGTCCACTCTAGCTGGGCGTATGGTTGCGGTATCAGCGTTAGCCAGTGCATAAGCCGGAAGCACATTTCTATCAGTGCCGAGGAACTCTCGATACGCACGGTCATAATCTATCAAAGAGATATGAGTCATTGAACGTAGAATGTGTATACGTTCGGTTATAGGCGGATGCGTGCCGGCATTGTTATTTTTTGTATCATGGGGATTACCAAATGGATTGGCGATATATATTGATGCTAATGCAGGCTTGGCCGATTGCAGTTGATCTTTGGAGGAGGCTATTTTTTCTAATGCCGAGGCAAGTCCTTCCGGGTATCTGGTATACAGGGTTGCGGTAGCGTCGGCCAGGTATTCTCTCCTTCTAGAAATCGCATAGTAAATTAAAAGAACTGAAAAAGGCAATCCTATCAGTACTATCATGGCTACAGGCGTCAAACCAAGAGACAAACACCCAAATACAAAATACATATCAAAAGTCGGCTCTCCAAATGGTACTATGAACAATGCTACCAATGCGAGGAATATACTAATAGAAACTGTACGCAAATTTTTACTATCACTGTATTTTTTTCTGTCACTTTTTTGTTTTGTAATGGTTGTTTCACCCCAGGACAGGTAAGACGGGTAATGGGATAAAATGATCATAGTACCAAGAAGTACGCTGCACATTACCATCAGCAAAACATCACGATTTTTAATATGAGCGATCTCGTGTGCTATTACACCCTGTAGTTCATCTCGATTTAGTTTCTGAAGCAGTCCGGAAGTGACGACGACCGCTGCCTTTTTTGGGTCACGGCCTACAGCAAATGCATTTAATGCCGGGTCGTCGATAACGTATATGGAAGGCATTATTTCCAACCCTGAGGAGATTTTTAACTCTTCGACAATGTTGGAAAGACGTTTGAGGTCATTGGCGCCTATTTTTTTGGCTTTAGCTAATCCCAGAATGATGTTATCACCATTGAAATAGGTGACCAGGCTTGCCACCGCCCAGACGATTAAGGCGATAACTACGCCGGCTATGCCAAACTGATTCGGCGTACCCAGGTTTGCCAGCCAGCTCCCATATTCGTCTGGCGTATAAAGGGAAGCTGGTAATTTTAGTCCAAGGCTTAAGAGAAGGCCCAGTAAATAGCCAAGCAGGACTAGTAGAAGTCCTATACCAATAACAAGTTGGGCTGTCCTGATCCGGTTGTACCTGATCTGTTCCCACATGTCACACCGGGTTTATTCTACCGCAGTGGGGGCACTTGATTTCAGGTTTTTTGTAGGAGGGGGGCAGCCGCATCCTGGTACCGCAGGGGCATTGGATAATCTTGTAGTTGTGGGAGTTCCACAGCGCGTTGGTGGTCTCTCGAGTGCGCTGGACCACTTCAAGTTTTTCGGGTGCCTCCGGCTGTGCGGCTCGAAGAGCCATACCGCCGGTAGCTGCAGCTACCGGTATAATTATCTTGTTGGTATCGATGACTTGTTGATAAGCTGTAGAATAGTCTTCATAGGAGGCGCCGGCCATGGCACGGAGTATGCGTATACGTTGGGATATCGGTGGATGGGTGCTGGTGAGGTCGTCGGCGGACATACCCTGCTTGCGGAATGGATTAATAATATACATTGGTGCCGTGGCTTTATTGGCCGATTTTAGCTGGTCGGTGGAGGCGCCTATTTTTTCCAGCGCCGATGCCAGTCCCTCGGGGTATCTGGTATATAAAGCTGAGGAGGCGTCGGCCAGGTATTCTCTCCTCCTGGAAAGGGCGAGGTAAATCAGTTGGGCTAGAATAGGTGCTAAAATCATCAGAACGATAGCTACTATAATTATTATGGCCTGACCCGCGCTGCCGCCTCCCGAAGAGCTTCTTCTGGTCCTGCCCATGCCGCCGAAAATGAGGAACCGGGAGGCGTACCAGGCCAGGACAACGATGGTGCCGAGGAGAACAGCGCACATAGCCATCAATAACACATCCCGGTTCTTAACGTGTGCCATTTCATGCCCGACAACTCCCTGCAGTTCATCCCGGTTAAGCTTCTGCAGCAGGCCGGAGGTGACCGCCACCGATGCTTTTTTGGGGTCCCGACCGGTGGCAAAGGCGTTAAGCGCCGGGTCGTCCATGATGTATATAGACGGCATTGTTTCCAGCCCCGAAGCGATTTTCATTTCTTCGACTACGTTGTAAAGGCGGGGGTGGTCGTCAGGTTTTATTTTTCTGGCTCGTGAGGTGGCCAGCAAAATGCTGTCTCCCTGGAAATAGCCGACCAGGCTCATGATAGCCCATATTATCAGCGCAATGAACAGGCCGACTGTGCCGCTGCCGACGAAATACAGGCCGAGGAAATAGCCGAGCAGTGCCAGCAATAAGCCCATCCCTATGACCAGGAGGATGGACCTGTTTCGATTAGACTGAATCTGTTGCCACATAAAGATAAAAACAAAATCCCAAATAGCAAATCCCAAAAATTACTGCTCAGGACCCCAATTCAGGATTTCTCTTGGCTGGTAAAACTGACTTTCGGTACTTCTTTCTCTGCAGCTACGGTGACCTCGAAGAACTCGCCCGGCTTGAATCCAGCCATGCCGGCTATGACGTTCGACGGGAACATTTGGGTCTGGTTGTTGTACTGCATGACTGAATCGTTATAGAACTGTCGGGAGAAGCTTATTTTGTTTTCGGTTGAGGACAGCTCCTCCTGGAGCGCCAGGAAGTTCTGGCTGGCTTTGAGGTCCGGGTATTGTTCAGCCACGGCCAGCAGCCGACCCAGGGCTGAGCTTAGCTCGCCCTCGACTTTGGCTCTCTCACCCGGCCCGGCGGATGCCAGCTGCTGAGCCAGATTGCGGGCTTTGGTGACGGCTTCGAGCGTTCCCCGCTCATGTTTCATGTAGCCTTTCACCGTTTCCACAAGGTTTGGAATCAGGTCGTGTCGCCTCTTCAACTGGACGTCAATTTGCGCCCAGGCGTTCTTCACCTGATTACGCAGCCGGACCAGGCCGTTGTAGATGGCGATAAAGGCGATAATAAGAATGGCTACGATGCCGATTATTACCCACAATAATATCGTCATAAAATGCCTCCTTTATATTTTATCCTGTTTTATTCAGACCCTGGCTTTAAATACTTCTCCCAGGAAACTTATTATCTTGTGCTGAGGTTCCTTCCCTGCCGGTTTTTT
>Ga0214474_1001301_pt1 | contig 11555 bp, 9 predicted proteins | sample RVTome_2_FD_187335 | JGI IMG/M metagenome (GOLD analysis project Ga0214474, IMG submission 187335) | Soil microbial communities from uranium-contaminated site in the Upper Colorado River Basin, Wyoming, United States - RVT95D214 HiSeq ...
GATGTTTTTTGATCATATGAAAATTATATTTTATAATATAATACAAAGCTTTAAAACGAACCTTCTTTATCCGCCTTCGCAGAAGACCACAAGTTTGCCCGTGGTTGAATGCGCAAATGATCGCTTGCTACGGCGCGATGTCGCCCACAATTTAGGCGGATAACCGCGTTGTAGCCGGAGGCGAAGACGGGTTTTTAATGGAACCGCGGGTTTACCCGTGGGGCTCCATTTGCGGTCTGAGCCAGGGTCCGCCCTGGTGCGACATGACCAGTTATAAAGCACATATATCTTTTTTATAGATACTAGATTGTTAATACTATAATTTAAGATGCCAGGTCTGGGCCAGGGACCAGGGAATCCATCCCTGCTCCGTCATCCCCCGGCTTGCCTGCCTTGTGAAACGCGAAGCCTGTTTCACCGGGGACCGGGGGATCCAGAGCTTTTGGTTATAATGGTTTCTTCCTGGATTCCGGCCTTCGCCGGAATGACGAAACATGGGTTTAAATCTTGTTTTTCAACGATCTCTGAGCTTAGGTTCGACAAGATGGGGATCTGTTTTATGTCATTTCGACCGCAGGGAGAAATCCATGTCCCGAGCAGAGCGAGGGATCTTTAGATTTCTCGTCGCTGTTGCTCCTCGAAATGACAGATATGAATGCCTATAAATTACAGGAAAAAGCATGTCCGGCAATATCTTAGGTCTAGATATTAATGAAGATTTCGTCAGCGCTGTTCAGGTTACAAGCGGCCTGAAAGGTTTTCAGGTTTTATCACGAGCAGCCGTCATGATCGATGGAGATAATAACCTGGATAAGGCGTTGGAGGCGCTCTTTCAAAGTATGGATATGAAAAGCGATATTTGCATGGCTTCCATAAGCGGGGGCGCGGTGTTGTATCAAAACCTCGTAATGCCTTTTAAAGAACCAAAAAAGATCAAACAAACCCTTCCCTTTGAAATGGAGGACCTTGTTCCTTTCCCTATCGACGATATCGTTATCGATTTTAACATTATAAAAGTTTCAGAACAGAGCGAGGTGCTGGCAATATCGGCAAGAAAGAGTCTGATATCGGAATACCTTGAAAGACTAAAAAAATTGGGTATATCTCCCTATCTTGTTGATATAAGGCCCGTTCCAATAGCCCTGTGGCTGTTGTCCCAGAGAGAAACTCCTGATGAAGGGCTGCTGCTTGATATAGGCCTCAACGGATTTACTATTGTGCTCTTCATGGAGAGGAGGATTGCGCTGGCGCGTTACGTATCCCTTGACGGCGGATTTAAATCACAGCCTAACATTAACGATACGGGTGACGGCAATGCGCCTAAAAGGGAAGAGATAGATTCGATCTTTCAGGCTTTAAGTGTGACTGTAAATAATTGCCTGCGTTCATTTTCCTGGCGAATAGGCAGAAAGATCGAGCCTGAAAAGATATTTCTGACAGGAATCGGGTCCGTGCATAAGGAGACAGAGGATATTATCTCGCGTTACATTGGCCTGCCCGTTGAGAGGATCAATGTCAGTAAGGATAAACGGATCCACATGGATTATGGTATGGAGGCGCTGTGGGATCCTGCTTTAATGGATGGCGCCCTTTCCCTTGCCGTAAGAGAGATCAAGAAGGGCCATGGATATAATCTCCGAAAAGGAGAATTTGCGATAAAGAAAGGTATTTTTAAGACAGGAAAAGAGCTGCGGAGGCTAGGCATCTTTATTCTAATTATTCTTCTCCTTCTCCTGATAGATCTTGGCATTGATCATCTTTTGCTGAAGAGAGAATATAAGGCAGCCCGACAGAGATGCGCGGAACTTTATAACCGCTCATTTCCTGATGCTAAAAATGTCAAAGAGCCTTTATTGGAGATGAAACAAAAGATCAGTGAACTGGAAAAATCGGCCGCTATCCTGTCCAGAGATATTAATAGGGAGCAGAAAATTCTTGATATTTTTAATGATATTTCGCGGCGAATCGCCGCAACCTCTGATGTCGATATAAAGAGCATGGATATATCAGGTGAGACTGTACATATTTCTGGAGAGACAGATTCGTTCAACACCGTCAATAATATTAAAAGCGACCTGGAACCATCCTCCTATTTTTCCGATGTTAAGATCTCCGGTAAACTTGACAAGACAGGCAAAAGGGTTGAATTTGATCTAAAACTTCAGAGGAAGTAAACGGGGCCGGTATGTTAAAGATAAAATTGGGAAAAAAAGAAAAATATGTCGTATACGGCGCGACCTGTCTTATCGCGATCTTTATCCTTGTGAATTTTCTTGTCATACCATTTTTCAAAGAGAGGGAGCGACTGAGGAAGGGGATTGAAAAGGCGGAAGATGATCTAAAAGAGATCGCGGCCCTTAGCGTCGTGTATCAGGGATATCAGAAAGGTTCCATGGACGTGAAAAGGATAATCGAGGCGCGTGATAGAAGGTTCACCCTAGCCTCATATCTGGAGGAGGCTGCCAGGAGGACGGAGGTTAAGGACTACATATCAGGGATGACATCATCGCCATCATCCTCAAAGGGAGGCCTCTATGAGGAGTCAACGGTTGAGTTGAAACTCAACGGGATCAACACGGAACAGTTAGTCAGATATCTTTATGCAATTGAAAAACCCAAGGACCTTATATTTATTAAGAGGATAACGATCAGCGATAATAAAAAACAGGAAGGGTATCTGGATAGTGTTATACAGGTTTTGACTTATCAATAATCATTAACTATTGTCCAAAAACGGGTTCACCGCAGAGCCGCAGAGGACGCAGAGAATTAATTTTATCAGAATTCCCCACTCAGGAATTCTGATAAATGATGTCTCCGCTTGGAAAATGCATTGTCTTTGTCCGAAGGACTTGGATCATAGTATTTTCCCCCCTCTCAGGGGAAAATACTATAAAAAAAGAACTCGGCGTTCTCTGCGCCTTGAGAGAGCGAAGCGAACGGGCGGTAAATTGTCAGTTCTATAAACATGGATAAATGAAACAACTTATTTTAAATAATAGGAGATGGATAGGGTATGCCTTATATTGTATCGCGCTGACACTGGCGCTCTTGTACTATAGGTTTCCGTCAGACGCTGTCAGGGGGTATATACAGGCGACCGTGAACAGGATAAATCCGAACATCCTTATCACATACGAGAGGATGTCCCTTTCCTTCCCTTTCAGATTAAGATTTGAGCAGGCGGAAATCCACGTGAAGAAATATCCGGAGAAGGATTTTTTTAAGACAAAAGAGGTTATTATAAGGCCAAAGATATGGTCTATTATCAGGGGGAGACCTGAATACTGCCTCGTTTGCGAGGCCTATGACGGGAATATATCAGGTTGCATAGATCTTCAGAAAGATGACCGCGGGGACATATACAGCTCTTCTTTCACATTGAATGACATCCGTATAGATGATAATTCTCCCCTTCCTCCCAGCTTAAAAGGCCGCCTGAATGGAGTACTGAAAGGAAGCGTCACCTATAGCGGAAGGGATATATATGATCCGGGTGGAACTGGCGATGCCTCCATAGACCTGCTAAATGGTTCTTTCAGGCTTAGCAAACCTCTTTTGGAGATCGAGGCTTTTGATTTTAAGGAAGTCTTGATCAAGATAACCCTTAAAGATAAAAAATTAAATATTATAAACGCCGAACTGAAGGGCGATGGCATCCTTGGTCAGGCATCAGGCTCCATAAGCCTGAGAGATTCCATCCAAAAGAGCAGGTTGAATATAAAGGGCACTTTTGAGCCGACAGCCGCCCTTTTTAAGGATTCAAAGAACGCGAATGACACCGTGCTCTTATTTAAAAAATCCTTGAAAAATGGAAAGATACCATTCACTCTTCAGGGGACTGTAGATAAGCCGAGTTTCAGATTAATTTAAGAAGTATATAATATTATCAAATGCCCTATGAGAAAATTGTACAATATTATATTTGATATTATCGCCATTGCCGTAATTATCTATATTGGGATCGATATCTTTTACAGGGTAGTTCGCACTGAACTCATACAAGTAGATATTACAGGGGTTGACTCCCGGGATATGTCCGTTGATAAGCGGATTGATATATCAAGTGTGAACGATTATCAGACTATTATTGATAGAAGCCTGTTCAGCAAGGTGAGCGGCATGCCCGTTAAGAATGCCGATAGTGATAACCTGGATCTGGAATCCACATCCCTTAAAATAACCCTCCTGGGCACTATTTATTCAAATGGCCAGAACTCCGCGGCTGTTATTGAAGACAAGGCAAAAAAGACACAGGGGCTTTACAGGGTAGGGGACAGCATACAGAATGCGGTTATAAAGTCTATCTTAACCGGGAAAGTGGTATTGAGGGTAGACGGTCATGATGAGATCCTTGTTATGGATGAGCTTAAATCCTCTGAGACAGTTATGGCGCCAGCCAACAGAGTTCCGACAGCATCCGTGGACCCTCAGGCAGCGCCTGCAGCTACTGCCGTCACGGAAAGAAAGATCAGCATTAAGCGCGGGGATATAGACGAATCTTTTGAGAATATAAATGATCTTATATCACAGGCTACCATTCAACCCCATTATACTGACGGTGAGGCTGACGGATTGACGGTCACGGGCGTCAAAGCGGGTTCAATCTTCAGGAAAATGGGCCTTAGAAACGGTGATATTGTCAAGGGCGTAAACGATAATGAGATTAAGACTGCCGAGGATCTTATTTCCATGTATAATGACCTTAGGTCGGATTCGGAGATCTCATTGCAGATAATAAGAAGAGGCCAGGAGACAAACCTGAATTACACCTTTATCGATTAACCGGTGGGCGGCATGTACAATTCCTTTTTTGGATTTTCTGAAAATCCGTTCAATCTGACTCCTGATCCAAGGTACCTCTTTATGAGTCCCTCTCATAAAGAGGCTATGGAACATATGCTTTACGGCATTAACGAACGGAAGGGTTTCATTGTCATCACCGGGGGTGTCGGCAATGGAAAGACAACATTATGCCGCACGCTCCTTAACCTTCTGGGCAATGACACCCGAAGCGCCTTGATCTTCAACTCATTCATTTCCGACATGGAACTCCTGAAGGGCGTCAACCAGGAATTCGGTATTTCTATGCCACAGGAGTCCGGGACAAAAAAGGATTATATTGACGCGTTGAACAGATTTCTTCTTGATATCTTTACCAAGGGCGGAAACGCGGTGCTCATTATAGATGAGGCTCAAAACCTTTCTCGTGATGTCCTTGAACAGATAAGGATGCTGTCCAACCTTGAAACGGAAAAGGAAAAGCTTATCCAGATTGTGCTGATGGGTCAGCCTGAGCTTCATGGCATTCTATCGGGACCTTCCATGCGACAGATCAATGAAAGGATTATGGTGCGCTATAATCTGAAGCCCCTTTCCTTCAAGGATATAAGGGGATATATGGAACATCGCATGATAGTAGCTGGGGGACACGGCAGCGCTCGTTTCACAGACAGCGCGGTCAGGAATATCTATTCCTATTCAGGGGGGAACCCGAGACGCATCAACAATCTGTGCGACAGGGCTCTCCTGATCGCCTACGTAAAGGGAAAACATGATATATCGAAAGATATTATCAAAAAGGCGGTCAGGGAATTGGCCGGTAATAATCGTGTAATGTCTGAAAGGGACAGGACATGGGAAAGGCGTATTTCATATGGATTTCTCGTTCTTGTCCTTCTCATTGCTGCCGGCATCGCCGGATGGAGATATAAAGATCGTCTTCCTGCTGTTGCCCCTGCTGAAGATATCGAAACCATTTTAGAGAACAATAATGCCCGAAGCGCGGATATCGAAATAACACATGAGAATGCCCCTCTGGATATTGACGAGCAAAAAAGCCTCTCAATGCTCTTATCCATGTTTTATAATACATCCGGGACCGTGATCCATGATTTTGAAAATTCTTATCTGGATCTCGTTTCGTACAATATCAGCCCTGAATATTATTTAATGTTAAAAAAGCCCTTCAGGGTCTCCATGTCAAACACAGATAATGCGGCAAGATATCTAATTATCAAAGACACAGATGAAAAAGGCGCGACAGTCATAAACTCGGATGGTATGGAACAGGCTGTCAGCAGGGACTTTATCATAAACAATTGGGGTGGTCAGGCATCATGGGTATATCCGATGCCCAAGAAGAATGCTACCCTTTTTCAGGGAGTCAGCGCCCCTGAAGTCCTTGAATTGCAAAGGACACTTGCCGATATGGGTTACATGGTTAAGATGACCGGAATATATGACCAATCCACCTTTCAGGAAATAATGAGATTCCAGAGGGACTTTAGTCTGAAGGTCGACGGCATCGCGGGCCCAAGAACCAGGGCTTTATTATACCAGATGGTAAGATAAGATGAGCTATATCAACGAAGCGCTTAAAAAGGCCCAGGAGGAGAGAGACTCCAGTTATCAGAGATATAACAGTATCGCACGTGGAAGCGATAAAACCAGCAGACTCTTTATCGGCGGGCTATTCTGGCCTTTGATTATGACTGTATTCTTAATCTTTCTCCTGTATGGGGCTTATGCGTGGCTTGCGCCGTCAGACTCGAAAATACAGTCCTCGGTCAAACCTGAAACACCTCCGTCGAAGGATATGAGAGAGGACCCGTTAGGCAAAGGAGAGCTATATGAAAAGGCATCAAATCTTATAAAGCTCGGTCGCTTCCAGGAGGCCAAAAAATTATATGAGGCCATGGCAAGCCTGGACCCGGGTTACGTGGAGGCCCTGAATAACCTCGGGGTCATATATATTCGTGAAGGGGATTTTGATGCGGCGAAGGAGAATCTTGAAAAGGCGGTCAGATTGAATCCGAGACATGTGGAGTCTTATTATAACATGGCATGCCTGTATGCCATTAAGGGCGAGGCTGAACAAGGCCTCGAATATCTTAAAAAAGCCGTGTCACTGGACAGCAACGTAAGGGAGTGGGCGAGGGAAGACAGCGATCTCCAGAACCTCAAATCGTTAGAGGAGTTTAATCAACTGCTGTCTCGCTAGAGGAGACTTTCGTTTAATGCCATTATTAAGACCTTTGAATAAGTCCTTTTTTCCGTCATTCCGGACTTGCCCGCCCTGGCGCGACTTCCGGATAAATAGTAAACATATTACTATAATATAATTGTATAATTCTTAAACGAACGTTCTTTAGTTATGGTCTGGGCCAGGGATCCGGAATCCAGAAAGTTCTTGAAAACACTGGATCCCGGCCTCCGCCGGGATGACGATATTACAACTTTTGTATCGTTCTGCAAAGGTCTCGACAGAAGAGTCGAAATGATAGAAAATTAATATTATGCAAAGGACTTATAGTAATACAAAATCTCGGCTTGATAGTTAAGAGTCAAGCAAAAATTAAAAATCTTATTTAAGGGAAGAACAATGAGATATAAAAAGAGACTATATCTGTTCAGCATGCTTTTCTTATTGCTAACCTGTTGTTTTACTGCAGGGGATGCCAGCGGCGCGCGACTTTCGGGTGACGATAAGGTCACCCCTGCTGCGCCAGAGTCTGTTCCTGCTGCGGCGACACCCGCGGATATTCCTCCTGCTTCTCCCGCGCCTGAGGAACAAACAGGAACAGGCGAGGATCTCATGGCTGAACCGGCTGCCAGGGATAAAAGTGACTCATCCGCTAGAAATGTTGCGAAGACAGCCGGTAGAGCAAAAGACAATTACGAAAAGGGCGATTATATTACGATCTATTTTAATAACGTGGATATAGTCGAATTTATTAAATACATAAGTGAACTTACCGGCAAGAATTTCCTTGTTGATTCGAACGTTAAAGGCAAGGTGACCATCCTGTCTCCCACAAAGATCACGGTTAAAGAGGCGTACAAGGTATTTGAATCGGTTCTGGAGGTTAACGGATTCACAATAGTGGAGTCGGATTCTATAACGAAGATCGTCCCCATGATTGAGGCAAGGTCTAAGGATATTGAGACAGGACTGCGCGAGGAATCAATCGGTCCTGAAGACAAGCTTGTAACCCAGCTTATACCACTGAAATACGCGAACCCGGAAGATATCCTGAAGGTGCTCAGTGGATTAATATCAAAAACCAGCCTGATCGTCTCATACGCGCCTACCGCGATGCTTATTGTCACGGATGTATTATCCAACATTAAACGGTTGCTTGAGATCGTAGACGCGCTCGATGTGGAGGGAACAAATGAGGTGATCTCATTGATCCCGCTCGAGCACGCGGGAGCGGAAAGCATGGCTAAATCACTGACATCGATCTTTAAGACTACCGCTACAAGGAGCGCTAAAGATACTACGGCTTCCATTGTTATTGTTTCAGACACAAGGACCAACTCCATTATAACCCTTGCCTCTGAGGTGGATACGTTGAGGATAAAGGAGCTTATCAAGCTCCTTGACAAGGAAGCGCCCAAAGGTGAGGGAGACATACATGTCTATTACCTGCAGAATGCCAATGCCGAAGACCTGGCCAAGGTACTTACATCGATCCCGAAAGAAAAGACGACAGCCACCACCGCGCCGAGCGCTGAGACAACCGTTGTATTATCAAGGGATGTGCAGATCATAGCGGACAAGGCAACTAACTCCCTTATAATTACGGCCAATAAAGACGATTATCTCGTGCTGGAGGACATTATTCGGAAGCTCGATATAGTGAGGAAGATGGTATACATAGAGGCCCTTATCATGGAAGTAAGTATGAAAAAACAGTTTGAACTGGGCGTGCAGTGGTACGGCGGAAGACCGGCCGGTGAACTCGCGGACAGAGATATCGGCGTATTTGGAGGCTCCAATGCAGGCGGCGCCAGCAACTTGCCTTCTGTTACGGCTACCACTGAGGGAATTGGTGTGGTCAACCTCCCGACCGGTTTCTCTCTGGGTGTTTTAGGTGATGCCATTACAATCGGAGGTATCAAGTTTCCCAGCATAGCCGCTGTTGTGCGGGCCTACGGCACGGACTCGGATATCCATATCCTTTCAACTCCGCAGGTCATTGCGCTGGATAATGAAGAGGCTGAGATCAAGGTGGTGGACAATATCCCATTTATTACAAGACGGGATACTACGTCGTCATCAGATATAGCCTACAGCAATTATGAGTTTAAGGACGTAGGCGTAATACTTAATATAACTCCCCAGATAAACCAGGAAAGATTCGTGAGGCTCAAGATATCACAGGAGGTGAGCCAGGTTGCCAGCCTGGATGAGCGCGGTCAGCCAACCACACTCAAACGTGAGGCGAAGACGACAGTAGTAATAAAAGACGGTCAGACAGTGGTGATCGGAGGTCTTATTAACGAGACGGGGAATAAGACCAATTATAAAGTGCCGATCCTTGGCGATATCCCGATCATTGGTTATCTTTTCAGATCAAAGACCGAGTCGTTGGATAAAAAAAACCTGTATATATTTCTGACTCCCCATATTGTAGAAAATCCTGAAGAGGCGCAGGAATTATATGAGAATAAAAAAAGTAATATAGATGCCGTTCAGGAAGGCGCTATTTCAATGAACAGGGGGAGAAGCGCCCAGACCAAGGATAATCGACTTGCCGATCTGGCTTATGGTTATATACAGACAAAGGACTATGATAAGGCGGCTGAATATTATGAGAAGGCCCTTAAGATAAATCCTGATAATCCCTATGCACTTCTTAACATGGGATTCATCTACCAAAAGAAAAAGGATAATCAAAAGGCCATCGAGATGTATGAAAGACTCATCTCCCTGGACCCGGATGAGAGGGCCTATGCGTCCACGGAACCCGCGCAGGCAGGACGCAAACTTTCAGACATCGCCAGGGATAATCTTGCGAATCTGCAGGACTCTCAATAGAGATATGTATCTAAGGGTACTTTAATTTTCACCGCCCGCTTGTTCCCGTTTAACGTGAACTTCGCTCGAGACGCAAAGGGCGCAAAGAATTTTTTCCTTTTTGCTGAGAGGGCAAAAAGGAAAAAGGTCTTATACCTATGCGGCTAAAATTGTATGGATATCAATAAACTGAGCAGTGAAATTATAGGAGCGGCTATAGAGGTTCATAAGAGTCTTGGACCAGGTTTGCTTGAATCAGCATATGAAGAATGTCTGACTCATGAACTTGGCCTTCGAGATTTATCAGTTAAGAGGCAAGTGCCGGTACCAGTTGTTTATAAAGGAAAGAAATTAGATTGTGGTTACAGGCTTGATGTTGTTGTTGAAAATGCTATCATTCTTGAATTGAAGTCATGCGAAAAGATCGAGCCAATCCATAAAGCTCAACTTTTAACATATCTCAGACTGTCAGGTTTTAATCTGGGATTACTTCTAAATTTTAATGTATCTGTCATGAAGGATGGTATAGTTAGAATTGTAAATGAATTGAAAGAATGAGTATTGTTCCTTTTCGGCGTCTCAGCGAATAGGAACAAATAAAACATACTCTGCGTTCTTTGCGGCTCTGCGGTGAGAAACATGAAACTTATTGGCGAGATATTAATAGAAAATTACGGCCTGTCGCCGGAGGCCCTTTCACAGGGATTAAAGATCCAGGAAGAGAAAGGCGGGCGTATCGGAGAGATATTGCTGCGGCAAAAGGCCATATCAGAGCACGACCTGTTAAAGGCCCTTGCCGAACAGTTTTCTATGAGATTCATTTCCGTTATCCCCGTAGATGAGATGGATTTCGGATTTACCGAGAGCGTGCCCATACATTTTCTTAAAAAATACGGCATGGTGCCTATAATCACGAAGGACAAGGCATCTATTGCCGCAAATGATCCCCTGCTTTTTCAGCCGTTAGACGGCCTGAAATTTCTCTTGGGCATGAACAGGTCAGAAGTTGTTCTCGCACCCCATTCGACTATCCTGTCCGCGATCAATTTTGCCTATGACATGAGCCGTGACTCAGCCGAACAGGTCATTCAGGATATGGAGGACGCGGACGGCGAGCTTATTATCTCTGCTATTTCCGGCACAGGGGACCTACTTGACGACACAAGTGACGCGCCGATAATAAGGCTGGTTAACCTCATGCTTTCACAGGCCGTGAAAGATAGGGCGAGTGACATACACATCGAGCCTACGCAGACCAGCCTTAAGATCCGGTACAGGGTCGATGGAATATTATATGACAAACTCTCTCCGCCGAAACATATCCAATCCGCGCTGACATCGCGTATCAAGGTAATGGCTGATCTGAACATAGCTGAAAAGAGGCTGCCCCAGGATGGCCGGATTGAGATCAAGATCGGAAATAAGAGCATCGATATCCGCGTCTCAACCATACCCATCGCCTTTGGGGAACGGGTAGTCCTGAGGTTGCTGGACAAGACCAGGATACTCCTCAATGTATCTGACCTCGGCATGCCTTCCGCGAGATTAAAGGGTTTTAACAGGCTTATTCATACCCCTCACGGGATTATACTTGTTACAGGGCCGACAGGCAGCGGCAAGACAACCACGCTTTACGCGGCGTTATCCACCATTAACAGGGCGGATATAAATATTATCACCATTGAAGACCCTATTGAGTATCAGATCGATGGAATAGGGCAGATCCAGGTCAATCCAAAGATAGGCCTTA
>Ga0214474_1001302_pt1 | contig 11535 bp, 10 predicted proteins | sample RVTome_2_FD_187335 | JGI IMG/M metagenome (GOLD analysis project Ga0214474, IMG submission 187335) | Soil microbial communities from uranium-contaminated site in the Upper Colorado River Basin, Wyoming, United States - RVT95D214 HiSeq ...
TATGAACGCAATCCCGAAGAAGTGGAGTACGCCAAATCGGACGTAATCTGTTTCTGGGCTCAGCCGCGTAATCAGCCATGTAACCAGAGTAATCCCCATGCCCAACGCGAATATTTTTAGACCCCTGATCATAAACGGCTGGATTCTCTGTGACCTGGAGTAGGCGATGGTCAGCGATACTCCGGCCAGGAAGATGAAAGTTCCACCGCCAAAGGTAAACCACAGCCAGAATCTGGGAAACAGATACTGTTGGGTCTGGCTAATGCCGAAGTAGTCTATTAGAAGAAGTGTGTGGTAGGCTATCATGACTACGATGGCGTTGGTGCGCAGGAGGTCTATCTCCCAGAAACGGCTGCGCTTGATTGTGCTGGTCGGAGTGGTGCCTGCCATCTGTCAGTCTTTAGGGCACGATTCTATCATGTTTTGGCCATCATTGTCTTGGGCTGGAACGTTTCTGGGATTTCGATGTAATCATAGTATAATAGGATTGTGGCAAAAGAAGAGAAACAGCTTCTGCTGCTTTTTGACGGCAATGCCCTGGTGCACCGAGCCTTTCATGCCCTGCCTCCGCTGACGCAGCACAAAACTGGAGAACTGGTCAACGCCGTCTACGGCTTTGCCAGCACCTTGCTCAAAGTGTTTGCCGATTTCAAGCCCACTCACTGGGCCATCGCCTTCGACCGCCCCACACCGACCTTCCGTCATGAAATGTTCGAAGAATACAAGGCGCAGCGGCCGGCCACGCCCGAGGAATTGAAAAGCCAGATAAAGAAGGTCCACAGGTTGGTGGAAGCTTTCCATATCCCCGTTTTTGAAATCGACGGGTTCGAGGCCGACGACGTCCTGGGCACCTTGAGCAAGCAGGCTGATGAGCAGGGCATTGAGACCATCATCGTCACCGGGGACAATGATATGCTGCAGGCTGTCTTGCCTCGAGTTAAGACCCTTGCCCCTAGGCGGACTTTCACCGATACCGTCCTTTACGATGTGGAAACAGTGGAGCAGAAATACGGCCTCAAACCGGAACAACTCGCTGACCTCAAAGCACTGGCCGGCGATGTCTCGGACAATATACCCGGCCTGCCGGGTATCGGTGAGAAAACAGCCACTAAATTGCTTCAGCAATACGGCAGCCTCCAGGGAATCTACGACCACATCGAAGACATAACGCCGAGCAAGTTGCAGAGCACGCTACGCGAATATCGCGACAAAGCTTTTCAGAATAAGCAGTTGGCTACAATAGTCAAAGATGTTCCAATCAAGCTGGACTTGAAGACCTGTCAGGTCAGCCACTATGACCGTGGTGAGGTAGTGAAGCTTTTCCAGGAGCTTGAATTTATCAATCTGCTTCCCAGGCTGCCCCAGACGCAGGCCGAGAGCTCCCAGTCCTCCGCGGCTGGTTCTGTACCGACCCACCCTCCCTCCGTAGGGGCGGGTCTTGTACCCGCCCAACCGTCGGCAGTCAGGGCTCAAATAGTGAACACGGAGACAGCCCTGGATCAGCTTACAGGCGAACTGGAAAAAGCGCAGGGCCTCGCTATCGAGGTTGAAACCACTGGCGAAAAGGCTATGATGGCCGATTTCATAGGCATAGCCATATCGCCAGCCCGGGGGAAGGCGTTCTATGTACCTCTGGGACACCAGGGCTTGAACCAGCCGCCGCAATTGCCGATGACTCAGGTCACAGCCCGGCTCAAGCCGATTTTGGAAAAGACTAACGTAGGCAAGATTGCCTACAACGGCAAGCATGTTATGGCGGTATTGGCTGGTTGCGGGGTGGAGCTTGAGAATCTGAATTTCGACCCCATGCTCGCAGCCTATCTCCTTGGCGAAAAAAGCCTGGGCCTCAAGGCGCTGGCTTTTAATAAGCTGGGCATCGAGATAGCAACCCCCGCTGAATTAACCGGCACAGGCAAGAAACAAAGCTCCCTATCTCTGCTGGATGTAAGCCGGGTTGGCGACCATGCCTGCGCCAGCGTGGACATGGTCTGGAGCTTAAAGGAGCATTTGGAAGACGAGCTGCAAAAGCAGGGACTATGGCAGCTCTTCGCCGGAGTGGAGATGGCCTTGGTTCCAGTCCTGGTGGCTATGGAGAAAAATGGCATTCTTCTGGATACCAGCCTGCTCCGTGAGATGTCTCTGGAACTGGGCAAGGAACTCCTGAGGCTGGAGAAGGAAATCTACGGCAGTGTCGGACACCAGTTCAATATCAACTCGCCCCAGCAATTGGGCAGGGTGCTTTTCGAGGACCTCCAGCTTCCGCAGTCTCGCAGGACCAAGACCGGCTACTCCACCGAAGCCTCGGTCATGGAGGCGTTGAGAGGCGTTCATCCTGTGGTTGAACTCATACTGCAATATCGCCAGCTCAGCAAGCTCAAGTCAACCTATGTTGACGCCCTGCCTGCGCTTATCAACCGCAAGACTGGCAGGGTGCATACCACCTTCAACCAGACGGGCACGACTACCGGACGGCTCTCCTCCAGCGACCCCAACCTCCAGAATATACCGATAAGGACTGAGATGGGGAATAAGATAAGGAAAGCCATCATAGCTCCGCCCGGGGCATATCTTCTAAGCGGCGATTATTCCCAGATTGACCTTAGAGTCCTGGCCCACCTTTCCCAGGACCCCGGCCTCATTGCCGCCTTCGCCCAGGACGAGGACATCCACGCCACGACAGCCTCCAAGCTCTTCAACATCCCTAAGGAGGAAGTGACATCCGAGATGCGCCGAAATGCCAAGACGGTCAATTTCGGCGTGATTTACGGCATGAGCGATTACGGTCTGGAGCAGGCCACCAATCTGAGCCGGGAGGAAGCTGCTCAATTCATCGCCCTGTATTTCGAGAAATACCCTAAAGTGAAGAAGTACCTCGAGGCTACTAAGGAGCAGGCCCGCAAGCTGGGCTATGTCCAGACGGTATTGGGGAGGAGGCGGTTCCTGCCCGAAATCAACTCTGCCAACCGGATGGTCAGGGAGGCTGCCGAGCGGATGGCCATAAATGCCCCCGTGCAGGGCAGTTCCGCCGACATCATCAAAATCGCCATGATAAATCTATACCGTGAGATGGAGAGGCGGAATCTCAAGAGCAAGATGCTGTTACAAATACACGACGAACTGCTCTTCGAAGTGCCCGGGTCAGAGGTGACGGAAATGAAATCCCTGGTCGCCGAGCTTATGCCCCGGGCTTTCCAGCTTTGCGTCCCTGTCAAAATTGACATCAAGCTGGGCAAGAACTGGGCCGAAATGGGATAGGGGAATAAATCCCAAATAAACTCAAAGGCCAGAACAAGGCACACATTCACAAAAGTTCGTATTCTCTCGCTGGTTCGGGCAAAGGAATTGTAGGTGTTTTTGTGTTATGATGTAAGTGGGGCAGGCAATGAAGGCTGTTGAATCAAGGGCTGAAGTTTATTTGATGGCGATACAATCGCTTTCCAAGGCCGAGAAGGAAGCAGTAATTACCCGTTTGTTGGAGGACCCTCGGCTCAGGGAAGATATTCTGGATTTGGCCGTCATCCAGCAGCGGCAAGGGGAGCCATCCAGGCCTCTTACAGAATACCTGGCTGGCAAAAGAAAGCGACCTCGAAAGGCGTGAAGTACCAGGTCCGAATCATCCCTTCCGCTGAGAAGGAGATGGACAAGCTTCCGGGACTAATTCAGAGACGCATCAGTGGAAAGCTCCTCTCGCTGGAAAACAATCCCAGGCCCACAGGCGCAAAGAAGCTTAGCGATCGTGAAGAATACCGCCTCAGAGTGGGCAATTACAGGGTCTTATATACTATCGACGACAAAGGGCGTATGGCTACAGTCTTTGCCATAGGCCATCGACGGGAAGTATATCGATAAAGCGGTCTCAGTACAGGCATTTGTAGAGAATGCCGGAACTGCCTGAAATAGAGGCGATCGAGGGTGAGCTTTTGTCCCTGTCAGGATAGACATCAAGCTGGGCAGGAACTGGGCCGAGATGGGATAGACTCAGACTTAATCTGCCGACATTAATCGTGAGCCGTAAGAGAGGAAAAAGGAGGTCAACAGTGCCAGAGAAGATGATTGCTTTCTGCGGAATGACATGTAGCGAGTGTCGCACGTTTATCGCCACGCAGAGAAACGACAGAGAACTGAGGAAAGAAGTCGCCAAATCGTGGTCCACAGAGACGGAGACTCTTAAGCCGGAAGATATGGACTGCGCAGGATGTCTGGCGACTGAGGGAAGGCTGTTCAAGTTCTGTGCGACTTGTGAAGTGCGACGCTGCGGATATGAGAAAGGCGTTGAGAACTGTGCTTATTGTCGTGAGTTTCCTTGCGTGAAGCTTACTAGTCTCTGGGAATCTGAGGGGGCTACCAAAGCGAAAGCAACTCTCGAGGGAGTAAGAAAAAAGCTTCGGGCTTGATACGCGACAAATTTGGGGTAGCGACAACATGTGGGTGCGCCTGGCCCGGATGCCAGCAAATTGGGACTTTGCTTCTCAAAGGATAGGATATATAGATAGACGGGGCTCGATAGGGGGACTCAAGACATGCCGGAACTGCCTGAGGTAGAGACCATTAAGAACGAGCTTGCGCCCTGGGTCGTGGGGCAAAGCTTCGCTAAGGTTACCGTCCTCGATGCTAAGCTGGTATGCGGCGGTTCTGCTGTGGAACTCCGTCGCGGATTAATCGGCCAGAAGGTGGAAAACCTGGAACGGCGGGGGAAGTATCTCATCTTCCACCTGTCGAACGGCAGGTCACTGATTATACATCTCAGGATGACCGGCGTTTTGCTGCTGGACCCCGACGAGGTTGACCGCTATGCCCGGGTGGTCTTTCACCTGTCCAACGGGCACCGCCTTGTTTTCAGCGACCGGCGCCGGCTGGGGGTGATGTGGCTGGTGGACGATGCTGACACTGTGGTCTGCAAGCTGGGTCCCGAGCCACTGGATAAGAGCTTTACCCCGGATGTTCTGGAGCAAAGACTGAGCCGGCATCACATCCCCATAAAAGCCGCGCTCCTCGACCAGCATATCGTAGCGGGAGTCGGCAATATGTACGCCGACGAAGCCCTCTTTGCTGCCCGCATTCACCCTCTGAGAAAAGCAGACGACTTATCGCCCGCGGAAGTGCGAACTTTACATAACTGCATCCGCAAAGTTCTTCGTGCAGCCATTGGCAGCAAAGGCGCCAGCGTGGACACCTACGTCCGCCCCGAGGGCGAGCTCGGCACAGCTCATTTCGATTTCAAGGTTGCTCATAAGGGAGGCGAACTCTGCCCTATTTGCGGCAGCACCATCGAGCGGGTCGCGGTGCAGAACCGTGGCACCTACTTCTGCTCGAAGTGCCAGCCTCTTTGATTCCGGCCCCCCGCTACAAAAGCTGTCAGCGGCGGAATTTGCACCAGCGACCAGGGGCTTATGCCAGCCAGGCTCGGAAGCTGAATTACATAGTGTCTTTGAATTCGCGCTGCGATAACAAGCATCCGGAGCGTTGTGCCTTCAGAAATTGCAGGGAATAGCGGCTTGTTCAGCCGTTATTCCTTCGTCTTGAATAACATCTCAAGAGGAGTTCCGACAGATTATGTTTCCACACTTTCACGCCCATCGCCAGCCTACTCACTCATGGCGTACTCGCCGTTCAAAACGGAAACATGCTGCTGCCATACACTGTTATATTGCCCGGAATTTGGCACTGCCCTAATAAGCATAATCTTGACACAATAATCTCGTTGTGCATCCCTGGAACTATGATTGCCGTAGATTTGCATGGCAAATTGAGCAAAGTCACGCACCATAAAATCAAACATCTGGTTCACAATGTCTGAATCGATTCCGGTGATACCGGCCTGCTCGAGGATGAGCTGGCCGTACACAACAATGGAGAACATCTCGCCCAAAGGTAGAGACCACGAGGGGTCCCTATCCTGGGCCTCGTCCGGGCCCGCCTTTTCCAGCATCTCCCTGAAAATAGCTATTTGCTTCATGAAGGCAGCCACATTGGGCAGGCCCTTGTTGGCCTCGAAGACAGGCTTGTAATCGTGGAACTGTATTTTCCCCAGTCCCCTGGTGGGGCCCTGATTGAAGAGGAACAGGTCGTCTTTTTCCGAAAGGTCCGGAGCTACCGGCGGATACTCGGCGGGGTTGAAGAAGTAGTTTCGCATGAACTTGCGGATGAGCTGGATGTTCACGTGGACCGTTCCCTCGAGCTTGGACGGGCCCATGATATCGGCGGCTGCCATGTGAAAGTAGGTGTCCTTTTCAAATCCCTTGGCTGCGATCACTTCCCAGAGCAGGCTGACCACCTCTTCGGCCTGCAGGGTCACCTTCATCTTGCTGGTGGGGTTGTAGAGCAGGTAGCGGCGGTCGTTCTGGCTGGAATTCCTGAAATAGTCAGTGGCGCGCCGCTGGTATAGCTTCATGCCCACCAGGCGCAGCCAGGCATCCATGAAGTTCTTCCGCACGTGTGGCATGTCCGTGACCCGTATGCCGTAGAGGATGCGGTTGGATGCATGGGTGATGGCCTCGTAGAAGCAGTGTTCGGCGACCCCGATGGACCCGGGACCGATGTTGAATTTGCCGATGTTCACGGTGTTGAGCGCACAGTCCCAGGCATGGGAGCCACGGGAGAGGATGTCGTCCTTTGTGATGGGATAGTCGTGCAGAGCGAAGTTGGACACGTATTCCTGGTGGGAGACCACGTTCTTCTTGAGCTCGTAGGCCTTGTGGCGGTAGTTAGTGACGAAGAAGGTGTAGTCGTCCGTGCCGTCCTTGATTTTCCCCAGAGTGGAGACCATTTCCGCTTCGTTGCCGTTGCCGATGTAATATTTTTCCCCGTTCGCCACCCATGTACCGTCGGGCATTGGCGTCAGTGAGGTTTCCGTGGAATAAATGTCGGCGCCGTGGTCCCTCTCGGAGAGGCCGAACGCAAAAATCGCCCCTTCCTTGAGGAACCTGGCTGCTCTCTTTTTCGCCTTCTCATTCTGACTCATCCAGATGGGGCCCAGGCCCAGGATGGTCACCTGGAAGCAGTACCAGTAGCCCAGGCCGTAGAAGGACAGAAGTTCGGCATATTCACTGTTGCGGGCCGTGTCCCAGCGACAGTCGGGATCTCCGCCGGCATATTCCTTGGGCGTCAGCAGCTTGGCAAAGATCTGCTCCTTGCCGATGAATTCGACAAACTCTCTGTACCAGACCTTCTTGCTGTAATCATCGAGAATCCTGGCCTTGCCCATCTTTTCGAAGAAGGCAATAGTATTGTTCATGATGGCTCTTGATCCCTCGTCGGCCACAAGGCTTTTATACTTTTTGGGTTGTAGTAGATAATTTGTCATTACTCCGCTCCTGCTCGGTAGTTCAAGAACTTTACTAGAATTGATCTATGCCGGTCAATAATATTCTGCTACATAGACACAGAACCGTGGCACCTGCTTCTGCCCCAGATGCCAGCCTTTCGGTTCCGGGCCTCTGACATAGAAGCTGGCAGCGGCTGGATTTGACCCAGCGACTAAGGGCTTGATAGTCCCTTGTGTCAGGCAGATTCTAGCTCTGTGTGTATCGTTCATTTGGGGGAGTTTGTAGTATAATCTAACTGAGAGGGGAGAGGAATGCCAACTATCTATGGAATTGTTGCAAGGGGCTATTTGCCCAAGGAGTTACCTCCAGCATTTACATCCAAAGTTTGCGGTAAAGTATTAGGGAAGAATCTATCTGTCCTACCCAGCGCATTTACGCGGAATTATAGACCCAGTATGAACGCGACCCACAATCTGTTATCGCGAGGCAGTCTCCGAAGGCAATTAGGGATACCAAACCCAACGGACTTCTTTAGATTAGCCAAGTTTGTTGTGGCCAACTGGAGGTTGTTGACCAGTATTACCGCCAGATCTCACATATCCCTGAGTACTCCGGTTGCAGAAAGACGTCCCAGGGCCATTGGTAGTAAGTTTACTTTTGCCGAGCGTGATAATCGAAGGGCACGTATCAGAAGTCAGTCTCGTTATGTGCTCACAGCAGACATAAATCAGTTCTACCACTCCATATATACTCATAGTATATCATGGGCTATTCATGGCAAAAGTGTTGCAAAAGCAAAGAGAAGAGACAAAGCGCTGGCAGGGAATGTTCTTGATCAACTGGTCCGGAATTCTCAGGATCAACAAAGCGTGGGGATTCCAATAGGCCCGGATACCTCTTTGCTAATTGCTGAAATCATATTGAGTGTGAATGACGTTGAGTTATTGAATAGGGGGATCAAAAACGGATTTCGGGCGATCGATGACTATGAATTCGGCTGCGACTCTTTGAATGAGGCAGAATCCTTGAGGGAGACTCTGCAAGAAATACTAAATGAATATGAATTCGTTCTTAATGCAGATAAGACGTCTGTTATCGAGCTACCAGTGCCAATTGAGTCATTAGCGATATCGCAATTACGAAGATATGTATTCAGCACTACAGATCGTGGTAAGCAACGCAATCAGCTCATACACTATTTCGATCAGGCCTTTGTCTTTTCTAGAGAATACCCAGATGAAGCAATATTGAAGTATGCAATTTCCAGGTTGAGTGGGATATTGGTTCTCCAAGAGAATTGCCCACTTTGTGAAGATTTGTTACTCCAGTGTGTAATTGTTGAACCTAGCACATTACAGGAAGTGCTTAATCAATTGCTCAGATATAAGGATGCGGGTTACTCTTTGGATTTGGATCACATCGCAGAAGTATTCAATAAGGTAATAGGCAGACATGCTCGTTTAGGTCATGGTAGTGAAGTAGCCTGGGCACTGTGGGGATTAATAGTCCTGGGTCTCCCAGTAAGTGATAACAATGCAGTTGAAGCAGCTGGTATGAATGACTCAATAGTAGCCATCTTGATGCTGGATGCCATGGCGAAGGGACTTGTGTCCTCAAGTGTTGGCTTCGATCACTTTAAATCCTACATGAGTACGAAAGATCTATATGGAGAACAATGGCTACTAGCGTATGAAGCAAATGTGAAGGGTTGGTTACCATCGCTAAACAGGCGTGACCATGTGAATCAGGATACATGTTTCGCATTTCTCAAAAGCCATGGTGTGTATTTCTACGATGAAAATGTCAGCGGTCGCATGGTATATAAGCCGCCGGTACTACCGCCTGCAGGAAAGGAATATTAAGCCGTGACTAATTCGAAACCACAAGTGCTGATAAGAAGTCAGGTAGGCGGTTTGCGTCAGAAGTTATCGACCGCTGAATAACGTTTGTAACTCTCTATCGCATCATACACTCCACCGCCTGGCAATATCGGTTAGTCATCATTAACGTAGTATGTCCCAATAATCGCTGGTGCATAAGGCTATCCCCGCCGTTCTTGAGCCACATGGCATTGAACCTCTCCTTCTCTTATTCGAGATGCGAGACGATATATGGGAATCGGGAGAAGATCAATAGGGATGAGATACAAGTTTTAAGGCTAAAATCCTCTTTTTGTAAGATACTGTTTTGACTGGAAAGACTCTACCGACCTTGAAGAAGCCAGGGTATTAATTGTATAGCTCGTGCATGTCTTTGTTCCTCGACTTGCCATAGAACGAGATTAATAATATTATTAATCTAGGAATTATGCGTAAACTGAACTTGTGGCGAGGAGATAAGAGATTCTGGTCGCCTATAGCTATTGGCAGTGGGTTGACCATATTTTTCTTTGGAATAGCAACGGTAGCGAACGACTTAGCTAGAGGTTTGTTCACGATAGGATTTGGCTTACTTTTGTTGATTTTAGGTTTCAGCATAGCTCCAATTAGGGAGTCAAAACCACAAGGCCAGGGCGAACCACCCGACGAGCGGCCATCGAGCGCTGATGATAACGAGCCTGGCGATACTAGAGCTGAGTATCAGATGTACCGCGAGGAGCGCAAGGTTTTACAGGATGCTTTGTCAGACCAGTCGAGGAGTTATGATAAGTTTGTCTTGACGATGGCCGCCGGTACTTTTGGGTTATCATTCTTATTTGTACAGCAGTTTGCACCTAAGCCAGAGGTCGGCACAATGATATTCCTGATTTCCGCTTGGGTTTCTTTCACAGTCTGTATTTGCACCACATTGCTATCTTTCTTGTTGAGTCAGAAAGCTTGTTTAAGACAAATAGAGATATTGGACGAATGGCTAGGCAGAAGCTTCAAGGGGAAACAGGAACCTGCCAACGTTTACACAGTAATTACCCAAATCTTCAATTGGCTATCTATGATTGCTTTCGTGTCTGGCGTGATTCTGCTCATAGTATTTGGAGCTAATAATGTTTCTCCCTAGGAGGGTTATATGGCTGATAAGAAAGTAGACATTGACATCAAGGAGGGGTACACTCCGACACGTACACCAGCAAAACCTGCTAAAGAAGAGGCTGGCTACACTCCCTCCAAAGGTCCTAAGAAACCACAGCTTCCTGAGAAGCGGAGTTAAATTCAGCATGGCTAGACGGCAGAGGGTAACCTTTAGAGCGCATAGACAAGTGACGAAGCCTGTCAGAGTTTCCTTCAAAACGAAAGCAGGCCAACGGGTGTCGTTTAGAGCGAAGAAAACAGTCACGAAACCGCTTAGAGTTAACTTCCTCGCAAAGAAGAAACGGTGAAATTCAACAAGGTCTACATCGACACTAATGTAATAAGAGATTGCATAAAGAGGAGAAAAGACTATTCTCTTTCTTTGATGAAGACTATTCGTCAACGCCAGATAGAATGTATAACCAGCGTATATACGCTCCTAGAGTTATGGAGAATAGAGAAGGAAGAAGATTTCTTTTATAGAATGGTTCGCCAGGGCTATGACTTGAACGCTATCCTTCGACAAAGGTCTAATAAAGACTTGACTGACTCCGAGTTGAATGAGGTAAATGCGAGATTGGATAGGTTCTTCAAGGAATATGATTGTGTTACGCCAGTTCAACTTGTCGGGGAAGGGTGGCAGTTTGCTTTAGACATAGCGCGAACGACTAACATTGAACCTGCCGATATTATGCATTTGGCCACAGCCTTGGGCGAAAAATGTGATTTGCTGATTACAGGCGATGGCCCTTTTATGGTTCAGGCAAGGGAATTTGTTAAAAGAAATAGACATTCCTTAGAAGTCTTGGACACGGAAAAGGCAGAAACAATATTTAGTAAAATGACAAGCTAACAAAAAAGTGGCAAAGGCTGGACTTGAACCAGCGGCTAAGAGCTTATGAGGGCCAGTGGCGATATAGATACAGAAAGTCTACCTCAAATTATTATCTTCTGTTTCTAATAGCTTCCATTACCGAAAGAAGAACTCCGACACCTATGAGAGAGTAACCTATCGCACGAGAATCACCGAAAATAATCCCTAGAACCACTAAGCACATACCGACTATAGCGAGGTTTGATGGTTGTTGATATTGCCTTCCCCTGGCTATGAGCAAAAGCACCACAATAACAACCAGGGCAACGATTGAAATGGCTATCCACACTGGTTCGATGAGTACCTCCTTTTAGAAGTACTGGCTACTTTCAAAAATTATAGCGCTGAGGGCAAAGAGAAGATAGACTATTACCACGGAAGTCCACGATTA
>Ga0214474_1001303_pt1 | contig 11526 bp, 11 predicted proteins | sample RVTome_2_FD_187335 | JGI IMG/M metagenome (GOLD analysis project Ga0214474, IMG submission 187335) | Soil microbial communities from uranium-contaminated site in the Upper Colorado River Basin, Wyoming, United States - RVT95D214 HiSeq ...
ACAATGTGAGAACCTTCTTGTCTTCCATGAAAACAACACCTCCGATGCTTACTTGGCCTTCCTGAGGTGCTCTGGCCTCACGATGATCTGCTTCATCATATCGCCCATTCTGATGTCCAGGAGATATGCCGATCCCTGCATCCGGACGACTGTCCCCGTCTTGCCGTGAAAGCGCACATGTGGCTGGCCCTTGTGCATGCTCGGGTCAATGTTGACATTGACCTTGTCACCCACTGCGAACTTCTGGAACATGCGCGTGATCGGAGAGAGTCCTCTATCTCTTGCGCGCTTCTGCATCACACTGCGCGTCCTGCGCCTGTAGCCTTTTGATGCCTTTACCATCTCTTCACGACTCCTTGTCTCCGATCCCGATAACGTCTAGCGCGAGCACCTCACAGGGGACTCCGACGATCTCCGCGACATTCGGCCTCGTGCGGCCCTCGTCGCCATGCATCAGCTCTTTTATGTATGTCCCGCTGTCCGCTTCGACGACGAACACAACCTCGCGCCCCTTGACCTCCTCAGCGACAATGCTTCGGACGGTCCTCACGCGCTCAAGGTCCGCACGCCGATGAGCTACCCTGTTTGGCGTCTGCTGACTTATGGGCTTTTCGGCCAATGATGTCACTACTTCATTAAGCTTTCCGTGGTCAAAATCACCCAGGAAACGCACGCTGACCCTGTATGTCTTAGGATGCGTGGATTCCTTGATCCCCCGCATCTCGGACCTGTTGGACATCCGAAGACCGAAGACCTCGACGACGCCTTTCGCCCCATCGTTGGCTTCTCCCTCAATTCTGAGCAGGTCTATGGTACGCTTCTTTGGCCGCCTGACCTCGGTCACGAAGGGCCGTCCGTTGCCGAGCATGCGCGCATCGATGTCTTCCCTGCCCATCCCGTGAAAGAAATCCTCCTCGCCCAGGGCGTGTCTCATCACGATCGGACCGATGCAGTCCTGAACGCTGCTGTCGTACATCCGCCCCTTACCCCCGCATCGGGGACACCCCTTGCCCCTGCACTCCCTGCAGATCCACCGCGTCTGCGGAAGCTCTCTCGAGAACTTGCGATATCTGCCGTAGACGAAGAGAGGGGCTACATCGAGCACGATCCTGTCGAACCGTGTGTCGATGAGGAACACCATTTCCGGATTCGCGAAGTCGACGGTCTTCTGCAACCTCGTCTCGAGGCGCTTCCCGATCTCCCGATTCATCTCGGACTTGATGGATTCCATATCCTTCGCGCTGATCTCAGCCCAAAGCGCTTCCTCTCGCTCGATCAACTCTGCGTCGATCTTCGTGCCCACTAGGAATGTCGAGAACTCGTATTCCTGCGAGGTCTTCACACAGAGATCCGCGAACTTGTCGACCTCAGAGAACAGCCCGCGACAGACATAGCACTCGGAGATGTCCGCAGGAGCTTGAGGGGCCTGGGGCACCGAAGACCTGACAAGAGCGCCTCGCTGGTCGTTGGAGAGCCCTCTCGACAGAGATGCGAAAAGCCTTCCCAGGCAATGGTTGCACAAGGGGCGCTCAAGCGCTCTCCCTGCGGTCTCTAGCCTAGACATGTACGGCCGAGAGGAGCACCAGCTGGTATTTATGAGTTCTGCACCTAGACGCCAACGCAATCCAGCTGCTCCCTGCAGGCGTTCCACAGAGGCCTGTCGTCGTTGGCCACTATCGTCTCGAGCCACTTCGGCACAATTAGCTTGAGGTTCTCGACCGCCCCTTTGATGTCGAACTCGCTCAACGGGGCTTCGTAAACGAGGTAGTTGACATACACAGGGCGGTCCTTGACCTTCTCCTCCTCGAGTGCGAAGACCATCCTCGCCTTCTCCTCGCCCTTCTGGATGTATGTCTCGCCCGTCAGGACATAGCGCCTCTTCGCCACCCCTGTCAGGCTGAGCTGAGCTATTCCCCTGTAGTCGACCGTCTCGTTGAGAATCCATCTCATCTGACCTTCGTATGTCCCGACTATGAACTGAGATGGTGACATCGTGAGCTTCTGGCCCGATTCGAGAGCCACCCTGGTCCAGAGCCTCAAGAAGGCGTGCGCGAGAAGCTTCATGACCCTGTCGCGGTCACTCCCGCCCTTCCCCACGACCTGGGGGATCTGCGACATGTCAGCCTCGACCAACTTGGAGAGCCCCTCGGACATATTGGGAATGTATAGTCAGTTGAGCTATTTCAATCGTGCTAAGAAGCGCTCAGAAACCCATGCCATCCACCTTCAGCTGTCCGCGCCTTCCCTCTAGGAAGCCGTAGACCGCTGCGTGTTCGCTCCCTGACAACAGCATGTCGAGTGCGCGCGATGCAACGTCGATCTGAAGTGTGTTCCCTATCAGGGCGACCGTGTTCCCGTAGACGGACACAAAAGCACCAGTCAGCTCCTCCACGAGAGCGCGCGTCTTCCCACTACTCCCAATCACACGCGCGCGCATGCGCACTACGCTTTCTTGCCTCTTCCCGACATAATCCCTTATGTCGAATATCTTCAGGAAGTAATCATCCTCCAGCAATAGGAACGCCTTCGCAGGGGAGAATCCGCGGCCGATCGCCTGAACTACATTCAGCACAGCGAGCGCCATGGATGGGTCTTTTGAATGAGTGTGATCCACCTGGACGTCTCCTTCTTCGGAGTCTATCATGATCAGTACTCCGGTCCGCTCCTCGAGCTTCTGCTTGACCGAGCCGCCCTTCCCGATTAGCGCGCCGATTCTGTCGGTTGGTATCTTGATCGACTGCATCATTTGCCCCTGATTTCTCTCAGCTCTGCCTTGACGTCAATATCAATCTTGTACCGCCTGAAATACCTTGCCACGTTCGACACGTCCCGCTCCAACCACTCCTCAGCAAAGGGATGTCCTTTGAGCACAGACTGACCCACATCGATCAACACTGGCTCTCCGTCGAGCATGAGCACATTGAACTCGCTCAGGTCGCTGTGGACGATGTTTCCCTTCTGATATCCGAGTTTGACGTAGTCCAGCAGCTTGCGGGCAATCGCCTCAGGGTCCTCGAGGGTAACATTCCTGAGCTGCCTCGCGGGCTCCTTGTCCGATCCGATATACTCCATGACGATTATGTTCGCATGAAAGGCGACTGGCTTCGGCACGCGCACGCCCACCCTGTAGAAGAGATCGAGGTTGAGGTACTCCTTCTCGGCCCATATCATGATCAACCGGTTCTTGTTCTTGGTCTTGACCCTGAAGAACCTCGGGTCACCCTGAATGTACTTCGCCATCTCGCCGAATGTGGATGTCGCAGTTCTATAGATCTTGACGGCCAGGTGCTCGCCCTTCAGAGTGCTCGCTCTGAAGACGTTCCCCTCCTTGCCCGTGGAAATGGGGAAGTCGAACTTGTCGATGACTCCGTCGGAGAAGAGCTTGTAGATGCGCATCAAGTTCTGTTGGTTGAACACCTCGTCGTAGGATTTGCGATCGCTCGAATCTTTCCTGCGCATCCGCCATGAGTCAATCTCGCGCTCGAAGAGCTGAAGGGTGGCGTCAGTGCGAGGCAAAAGCTCGTCCTCCGACAGAATCAGAAGATGTCGATCGACTTGGGCAGCATCTTCTTCCTGCTCAGATACATGGACTGGGTCTTCGTGTACCTGTAGAGTATGTTCGCCTTCTCGTCCTGGAATTCCCAGGGCTGCACAATCAGGAGGTCCCCCTCCCTGATCCACATTCTCTTCTTGATCTTGCCCGGGATCCTACCCATGCGTGACTTGCCGTCAGCGCACATTACCTTGATTCTAGAAGCCCCCAAGAGCTGGTCGGCAATCCCGAAAATCTCTCCATCCTTCTTGTGAGGCAGGCGGACTCTCACGAACTCTGGCTCGCCGTCTGGCCCGAGCTTGAGCCCCTCGTCATCACCGTATCTATTACCGCGTCGCTGCAAGAAGATTCTCCTGGATGCCGTTTAGTAATATGTTCGCCATACTTAAGGATGCTGGAATTCTGGACTGCTGGCCAGTATTGAAATTCAAAGCTCCACGCGGATTTTCAATGGACCCAGACCGTGTCCGAAACCAGACATGCTCTGGCGGACACTGTTCCCGCGATGTCACCACCGCCAAATAGGCTTACGCGAATCGAACGCGTGGAGGCGGCAGACCATGGAAGGCTCCGCTCAAAGCAAACAGAACGAGAAGATACTGCTCGCGTACTCTGGCGGCCTGGACACTTCAGTCGCGATTCACTGGCTGAAGGAGAAGTACGGCTGCGAGGTCATCGCCGTGACCGTCGACGTCGGTCAATCAGACGACCTCAAGGACGCGATGAGGAGGGCGAAGACCATAGGCGCCTCCAGAGCCTGGATGATCGACGCTAAGAAGGAATTCGCGGAGAACTACATCGTTCCCGCGCTCAAGGCCAACGCCCTTTACGAAGGGAGCTACCCGCTGAGCACCGCGATCGCGCGCCCACTGATCGTCGAGAAACTCGTGGAGATGGCCAAGAGGCTGGAGTGCACGACTATCGCTCACGGGTGCACTGGCAAAGGCAACGACCAGGTCCGGTTCGAAGTCTCAATCATGGCCCTCGCGCCAGACATGGGCATTCTCGCCCCGGTGAGAGAGTGGAAGATGACCAGGGAGGAGGAGATAATCTACGCGAAGGAGCACAACATCCCTATCCCGGTCTCAGTCGAGAAACCGTACAGCATCGACGAGAGCATCTGGGGAAGAGCGATCGAGTGCGGCGTTCTTGAGGACCCTTGGACCGAACCGCCGGAGGATATATTCGAATGGACCAATGGTATCAGAGACTCACCGGAGGTCCCGGAGTACGTGGAGATAGGATTCTTCCAAGGAAAGCCAATCAGCCTGAACGGCACCCAGATGGGCGTCCTCGATCTCGTGGCGAAGCTCAACGACATCGCTGGCAATCACGGCGTTGGCAGGATAGACCTCATAGAGAACCGGCTTGTAGGGATAAAGTCGAGAGAGGTCTACGAGGCGCCTGCCGCAATCGTGCTCATCAAGGCGCATCAGGACCTCGAGAGCCTTGTCATGGCGAAGGATGTGCTGCACTACAAGAAGATCATCGAGCAGCACTACGCCGACCTACTGTACAACGGCCTGTGGTTCTCTCCGCTCAAGGACGCACTGGATGGTTTCATCGAGAAGACCCAGGAGACTGTGACCGGGACTGTCAAGATCAAGCTCTTCAAGGGTTCGGGGGTCGTGGTGGGGAGAGAGTCCCCGTACTCGCTGTACAGCACCGCGCTCTCGACCTACACGAAGGGCGACGAATTCGACCACTCCGCTGCGAAGGGGTTCATCTATGTGTGGGGGCTGCCTCTGAAGGTGGGGAGCTTGGTGAAGGCGAGTGTGAACGGGAATGGGACAACGAACGAAGCCACGGTCAACGAGGGATCATACACGGTCTGCAAATGACGTGTTCCTCAGCTTCACATCATCGGTCCATTTCGATTGCCGATTGCTGAAGTTCGACATAGCGGGCAGCATCGCCCACGCGGCCACACTGGCGGACGCGGGCATCCTGACGAGTGCCGAGCTAGTGAGCATGACAAAGGGCCTGATGGATATTGCCAAAGACATTGAGCTCGGCAAGGTGGCTCTCGATCCGAGACTGGAAGACATCCACATGAATGTCGAGAAGCTCCTCACTGACAAGGTCGGAGATACCGGAGCCAAACTTCACACCGGTCGAAGCAGGAACGACCAGGTCGCGCTCGACATGCGACTGATGGTCCGGGAGATGCTCGTGCAGATAATAGCGCGTGGTCTCGATCTGCAGATTCTTCTATTGGAGAAGGCCAAGGAGAACAAGACAACGGTGCTACCCGGCTACACGCACTTGCAGCACGCCCAGCCAGTTCTACTATCCCACCACCTGCTTGCTCACTTCTGGCGCATTGAGAGAGACGTCTCGCGTCTCGTCGGCTGCTATCATCGCACAAATGTGAATCCTCTCGGCTCGGGCGCGCTTGCCGGTACGGGGTTCAACCTCGACAGGAAGAAGGCCGCACGCATCCTAGGGATGGATCACGTGACGGAGAACTCGCTCGACGCCGTATCAGACCGTGATTTCGTCGCAGAGGCAACCTTTGCCCTGTCGCTGCTCATGATCCATCTCTCCTCGCTAAGCGAGGAGCTCGTCATCTGGTCATCCGCGGAGTTCGGATTCGTCCGACTCCCAGGGTCCGTCGCTGGAGGTTCCAGCATGATGCCCCAAAAGGCCAATCCGGACATTGCAGAGCTTGTTCGTGGCAAGTCCGGCAGAACCATTGGAGACCTGGTCGCTGTCCTCACCTTGCTGAAATCTCTTCCCCTCGCGTATAACCGCGATCTCCAGGAAGACAAGGAGAGCCTCTTCGATGCTTTTGACACCGCAGAGGCTTCACTCCGTGCCCTCACAAGACTTCTTGCAGAAGTCGATTTCGACAGGGTGAGGATGAGGAAAGCGGCCGAGATCGGATTGATGACCGCGACCGATCTCGCCGATTTCCTCACAAGGAACGGAGTTCCCTTCAGGAAGGCACATGCTGCCGTCAAGGAAATCGCGGAGCTGGCGAGAGGAGATGATGAGGAGTTCCTCCGGCTAGCTCAGGGACTGATGAAGAAGCACTGCGATGCGAGAGCGGATACAGATTATTTGAGTGTGGAAAACTCGGTGGCTAGACGAACCATTATCGGAGGGACTTCCCCGAAAGCCGTAGCAGTGCAGGTGGACAAGGCCATTGCGTCGCTGGCAAAGAACAAGAGGGTCCTCGCAGGAATGAGAGGTCAGACGGACAAGATCGACGATCTGCTAAAGAGCTAAGGCGAATTCTCCGAGGCGATCCTGCCCTCAATCACCTTCGACAATATGTCGAAGGCAGGCATCATGTCCTCTCTGCTGACTATGAAGATCGTGTCCGTATAGCAGCTCACCGCCTCAACCAAGTTGATACCCTGCTCGGACAACATCGTCATCAGATATGTGAACGCGCCTGGAGTCTCTTCGATATCCGGTGGGCTCTTGACCGTGATCTCCGCGAGGTTCTCCTTGGCCGTGATCACATGATCCTCGCCGATCGCCTTCGCGATGTCGGGTAGGTGCTTGTCCTCCGAGATCACCGTGATGGCGTTCGTGCTCTGGAGGACCTGCATGGTGCTCTTCTCCGCAAGGAACTTCTTAACGACATCGTCGAGGTTCTTGAGCACTATCCATTCATTCTTCGCGACCACGATGCAGATGCGGGTTTTCAGCTCGAGTCTGCTCTGCTCGAAGAGCCGCATTATCGCGCCCTCAGAGTCCGTCTTCGCGAGCTTCATCGCGTATCGCCTGCTGGCGGCTAGGACAGCCTCCTCGTTCTTGACACCGAGGTCCTTCATGATCAGCCGCGCCAGGGACGAGTAGTTGATCAGGTCCTTGCTGATGCAGTCCCTGATGCTCGGGTGGCGGTCGATGTACTTCCTCGTGAGTTCGGCCGCACTCGTCTTCTCCTTGGGTACTTCCATGCGAGTGCCGAATTGGCACTCCTATCATTAAGCTTTAGCTTGTGCTGGGTGGCTATTCGCTCGCCGAGGGAGAGCCGAGAAGCATTAAATATGGACATTTCATAGGGCGAAAGAGCCATATTGCTTCACATTCAGGCTCCCGTAGTGTAGTCCGGTCAATCATTCCAGCCTTTCGAGCTGGGGACCCGGGTTCGAATCCCGGCGGGAGCACTCTCCTCACATCGTACCCGGTGTTCAAAGGAGTGCCCAGTGCACGAATCGTTCAGCTCGCCCTGCAAATGATTATCTGACCGAGGCCCATTTTGGCCGGTTGTGAGGAAGCGAAGGCATGCGAAGGAAGGAGCGAAGAAATCCATCGATGCGAATCTCCTAGGACCGTGCGGGTTCTACTGTGGGTTCTGCCTGGCATACAAGAAGGGGATCTGCTTAGGCTGCAGGTACCAGGCCGACAAGAGAGCCACAGAAGGTATGCTCAATTGGTGCACCCAGCTCAACTGCGCCGAGAAACATGGTGTGTCCATGTGCTCGGACTGCAAGGAATACCCCTGCCATGAGTTCGACCCCGGAGAGGGGATGTTCTCTGAAATGTACATGAAATACATCAGAGATGAGATCAAGCCAGCCTGAGTTCTGTGAGTCTTAAAGGACCTGGCTCATCTCCCTCTCAATCAACGAAAAGTCCTTCGGGTCCATGGTGGCAGAGTCCACGGGCACCAAGAGATATCCCTTGTCGAGCACGACCTGCTCGTTGATCAGCTGGAAGAACTTGAGGACGCTCCTGAAGTCGTTCTGAGTTGTGAGGTACTCGAGCCCCTCTATGATGACCGCGCCGTTCGGCCCCTTTGAGAGGAAATCCCTGACAGACGACGCGAGCCTGGCAAGGTTGTTTGGCGAAACGTACTCTATTGACCTCTGCCCCGAAGGCGGCTGGGCGGTCTCAGTCTTCGTCAACCAAATCGACTCCGCATCAAAACCGTACTTCTGCTTCAAGACGTCAGGATGAGTTCGCGATATGCAGAGCCCTTTGCTCCCGTGAGTGAGAATGCTGGTGAACAGAGCGAAACTCTTATCAGGCCTCTCCTCCTTGACGACGTAGCTCCAGCCAGGTATCGCCTGAACAGGCTGGGCAGCTGGCTGAACGACGGCGACCTCCACCGACGTAAGCTTCTTGCCGAGCGCTCGCTCGAGCTCGTCGACCTTCTGCTGAACCCGCTGGAAAATCATGGATCTCTTCGTCTTCGCCATGATCTGAAGCTCACGGGACGTGTAGCCTTTGGTCGAGAGCTTGATGATCTCGTCCCAAGCCTCCTGCAGGCCTTCTTGGAAACCTTTGATGTAGCCCTTGGCGGAGTCCTCTTCCTGAGACATCTATCCCATCCGAACGCGCACCTGCCCTATGGGAGAGCCAGACTAATAACCCTTTTCCAGACGAGTTCCTGCCGGGCCCTGGCGTACCGCGAAAAAAACTATTACCTCCCGCCTTAATCCGAGGCAGAGTCACCCATGAGAAAGAAAGGGATACCCAGGCTCAGGCTCAAGGCGAGGATCGCGCCCAAGGTCATGGAGAAGGACCTCCGAGCGAAGGCTAAGCTGCTCGTGGACGACCCCGATCTCATAATCCCCGACTGCTCCGAGGACTGCGGATCGTGTCCGTTCAATAAGACTCGCGCCCGAATCGAGAAGATACAGCGGTACAAGGACGACCCCGTCCGGCTGGCAAAGTTGGCACGCGGAGGGGACAAGCTCGCGCGCGCGTATGCGGGTACCATTGGAATTGTGCATGAGGAGAAGATGCCGTACCTTGCCACTGCCACTTATCCAGCTGGTACTGTCGCATATGCCCTCAGGGGTAAAACCCCTAGAGAGAAGCTGATAGGAGTACAGAACTTCGATTCTCCGAAGTGGCGCGTGCTCAGCGTCGTAGACCTCGTTCACAAGAAGGGACTGCACTTCTACTCATACGGAGACAATTTCATCTGCACAGGGCGAACGCCAAAGCCACCAGTCGAGTATGTTCAGACGGTCTCGGAATCGGTCGGAGCGACTAGGCAGGAAGGCGACTCATTCATCTGCCCGCACTCTCCGACGAACACGAACCACATGATATTCGAGTGGGTCAATGCTGGGAAGAAGACCATCCTGTGCGACCAATGCTCGGGGAAGATCAAGAACAGTCTGGTCGACCTGGTACAGGGCATGGCAGTTCCACGGATTCTGGATGAGTTCGACATAGAGATCGTCAGACCACTGAACAATAAGTCGGGTGAGAAGGCCTGCAACGGCCTACTGAATAGACCCGTAGATGATGAGCTCTTGAAGAAGTACGCGAACGCTGAGCTGGGAAACAAGGATTTCATCGAGAAGCACATGCAAGACGTTCTGGAAACGGTCAAAAACCTCGACAAGACCGTCTACGTCCGAGGAGAGACATGCTACGGCAAAGATGTGGATTCGTTCGTAGGAGACCTCACTTCTGACGAGACCGAGAGCAAGGCCCTCAAAGGCTTGTTGGCCAATGTGAGGCACCCGGTCGTGCTGGAGCAATCTGACTCCCCCAACAAGCTGTTGACCGCCTTTTGGCAAGAGCACGGTCTGAACGCTCTCCGGGCGGTCGTGTCAAAGAAGCTGGCGGACAAGTTCTTCGAGGATCCGAATACTGAGAAGTCTCCGCTGAAGGCCATAAGGAACGCCGTCAAAGAGGAGGAACATGATACCATCTCCTCCAGGATTCCCGGATACTCTTGCCTCACTCAGTACGGATCGTTCGCTGATGATGTGACGAGAGCCTACAAGACAAAGGGTCCCTCGGGAGCGGTCGCGGTCCTCGACGGGGACAAGTCATCAGACCACCGGATCCGTTCAATGGCCCATTCGTTCTATCTGGCGCTCGGCGTGACGACCAAATCATGGAAGTACACGGACGAGGAGAAACAGTACGGAGAGCACCTGAAGCAATTCGCCCAGAAACTCCTCAAGAGCGAGGGGCCAGATCAGCACCATGAAGCATTCGCCGAGTTCCTGAGACAGGCGGGATGCACCGACGAGGTCAAGAGGGCTTGAATACTCTGGCGTCCACGACGATATGTGACACGCCTGGAGCGTATGACTTGATGTCCTTGAGCCTGAGAATCTCCACTCTTCCTCCATGAACACTATCAACTATTCTCTGAATGGGGCGAGCGGGGAGCAGCTCGTTCGGGCACGTCTCATGGTAGTGTACGATCCCACCGTCCTTCAGAAGACGCAGCGCGACTGGTAGGAATTCATGCGTCGTCTTCACATATCCCATGATCACGCGATCCGCGAAGGACTCGCCTGGTAGGTCCCTGTTGTCCCCTAGGAACGGCCTAATACGATTCTCCACATGATTCAGTCTGACGTTCTCAATCAGGTATCTGTGCGCGACGGGGTTGATCTCACACGCAAGTATCTCTTTCGGCCTCTGGTACACGGCCAGTGGCAGCGAGAAGTAGCCTATCCCCGCGAACATGTCCACGACGACCTCCCCGTGGCACTTCACGGAAGCCATCCTGATGCGCTCATCCATGTTGCCAGACGAGAACATGATCCTTGCAGCATCGAACCGGTACCTTACGCCGTTCTCCGTGTGAGTGGTCACAGTGTCCGTGCCAAGGAGCAGCTTGGTTGTTGGGGTTCTGAATTCGCCCGATATCCCTATCGTGTCTTTGAGGACAGCCTTCAGACCAAGCACCGAAGCGTATGCCTCCGCAACCTCGTGCTCGTATTCGACGAGCACAGGGTCCAACTTGATGACCCCTAGATCCCCGAACTTCTCCCACTTATCAGGAAGGAGGTGCTTGAGGCGGTCTGGAATCGCGACGATCTCTCTGACCTCCTCAATCGGGTCAACTAATCGATTCCTCGCGGGGAAATCCCGTTCGACAAGGAGGGCAGCATGTGTCTTGAGAAGTCCGTCTGAAGGGCGGGACCGTACCGGTATGACGACGGACTTGTCCTCGTCAATGATAGCATGGTCCTTGTCGAGTATGCCCGCGCGGGTTATCTCCTTTCTGAGGACCTCGGCATCCGTCCTTCTCACCT
>Ga0214474_1001305_pt1 | contig 11517 bp, 10 predicted proteins | sample RVTome_2_FD_187335 | JGI IMG/M metagenome (GOLD analysis project Ga0214474, IMG submission 187335) | Soil microbial communities from uranium-contaminated site in the Upper Colorado River Basin, Wyoming, United States - RVT95D214 HiSeq ...
TGGAGCCCTCCATGATTTTTTGCCCTTATCCATTCCGGCAGTCTCAAATTCCCTTTGTTCATATAGTTCATTTAGTTTCTTTAGTTCTTCCGCTTTCTTTGGCTTAACTATAGACATTAAAAATAAAAGAAATATAAAACTTTGTCAAATAAGAGAAGAGGATTTCAAGGGGGAGAAGTTCAGAATTATGCCCAGATGATGCTTATTATATGTTCCACTTTTTTAAATTCCGGGTCACCGGTTACTATAGTAGCCTTGTGTTCTATAGCTGAGGCAAGGGTAAAACAATCGGCATATGAGATACTGTATTGGGCCTTATATTCTGCGGCCTGAAATATCAAGGTGTTAGGTATTGGCAAAATAGTAAAGTTCAGCCTTTCTATATTTGCAAGAGCTTCTATCTTTTTCTGATCACCGAATTCCCTTTTTGTGGAATAAATGATCTCGCCAAGGTTAATGGCGTTTATATATTTAGTACCCCTTGTTTTTTTTATCTCTTCAAGAAGATGAACAACCTTTTCATACCCCTTTTCCTTCTGAAATAACTTCAATAGGGCATGGCTGTCAAAAATAAATGGACCTTTGGGCATTATCTAAACTCACTTCTTCGTTCTTTAATTAGTCTTTCAGAAAGAGAAGGTTTAGAAGGCAAAATACCACAGGCTGCTTTTATAGGATCCTCAACAGGTGGGATAAGATAAATGATACCGCCGTACTCCATAATTTGTATCACGGTACCGCGTTCTATACGATATCTCTTTCTAATCTCAGCAGGTATGACAATCTGCCCTTTAGACAAGGTTTTAACCGTAGCCATAAGTTTCTAACCTCCATATAAAAAGTTATACAATTATTTAAAAGTGTATAACTTTAATAAAAAATTGTCAACTCCTCGACAAATCGTGCTCTTATCTCTTTTTCAGTTATCATCTGTCTATTTTATTACGTTCACCAGTTGGTGAACAATGTATTTTTAGTGAACAGAAACGTCATGGGGAAAACACGCGCTATCGCTATTTTTAAATTCGTAACATTTGTAAAATGGCGCTGATATTAGTTTTCAGTGCTTAGGCTACTTTATTAGAACCGTCCCTATTAGTTATTACTCAAGGGTTTATATTTTTCTCGCTTTGTTTTTATAACGTATCTTTGTTATCTTTGTATTATATAAAAGAATCACTTTTAACTCTTTTTACCGCGAGAGAAAACATATGTTAAAAAAGATAACAAAAAGGGATAAATTATTCAGCGGAAAAATCAAGAGGTTGTCACAAGATTGGTTTAATTTCGATCCCTTTTTAATATTGCATGATAGAGGATACGGAACCGCTGAAATATGGAAGTTTATAATCTATCAAGTACAAGGAGACGCTGCGAGGAGTCTTTTTTTTGCACATAGCAATCAACATCCTTTCATTGGACATGAAGTAAAAAGAGACTCAGAAAATAAAATTGTATTTAGCTGCCAAATTCTTTTAAAAGCATATTACCTGAGATATTGCATAATCTTATTACAAGCATGTGGAGACAAGATAGCTCAGTTAGTCAGATGCTCGCTGAATGTGGATCAGTGGCGATTTGAGGACGAAAAGCAGATTAAAGAAGTGAAAGCTTCAGAAAATAACACTACTTTAGCTCTGCTTAGGAGACATTTAAAATTGAATGAAGATGAACCTAAGCTACTTTTCCAAGCTATTGATTCTTATTTAAATAATGATAGTGTCAAAATGATTGTTCTCGACCTTGCCAATGAAATTAAACATAGATGGGTCACATCTTATCAAGGAGAAGGCTTATTTCCTGTAAAACCCAGAATAAAACAAGAAAAGAATGGTTCTGGCAGAGTGATAAAAGAGGTTATTCCGATGTGTGGTATGACCTCAGGAGTGGATATCAATATTCATATAAAACATGCTCTAATTACTAATAACCTATTCGTTGATACAGCAGAAAAGGTCAAAGAGATACTAAATTTCGACAAATATTACAGCAAGAAAAATGGCAAAAAATATTTAGCTCAACCGTAGATATTTTGTATAATGAATCAGAGGTAAGCCCTATGAACTCCTGTTTGCAACAATGGGAATGAAAATTTGTATTTTTGAAATTCTTTTCAAATTTTATACACAGGCAGGTGAGATAAATATTTGATAATACACACACCAATATTTCTTAAATTTCCAAGTCAATCTGGCAATGATATTTTCCATTATATCAGCCTTCTTTCAGAGTTTAATGAAACCTTGAATATAACCAATGGCAACATACTTTTTGATTGCGAAGACATTCAATTTATAAGGCCCTTTGGGATTAATCTTTTATCTGCAATGATATTCTATCACTTACAACATGGGAATAAAGTATTAATTAAAGGCACTAAAGACTCTTCAGTGCATAAGTATTTATTGGATCAAGGATTTTTTCAGGAATTTAATATCGAGCAAGAGCATGTAACATCGATGCCAAGAAGTACTTCTGTTGCCCTTAGAAGACTTGAAGGAGTTGATGGAACATATTTGGATAACATAGCTAACTGGCTCAATTTTAATGGCGACATCCCCCTGCGAGTTGCTCAAGATCTTGTCTCTATAAGTCTGTTGGAGGCAATAAACAATGTGTTTGACCATAGCCAATCTTCGATAGGATGTTATATTTCTGCTCAAGCTTACCATAAACAAAATCAGCTATCACTATCTATTCTCGACTTTGGAATAGGGCTTTTAAATTCTTTAAAACCTTTTTATCCGGATATTGAAGATGATGTAGAGGCTATAAACAAGGCCGTATTGGAAGGAGTTTCAAGTAAAAGAAAGTTGGAAAAAAGAGTAAGAGGAGTGGGACTTACAAATATTAGCGGATTTCTTAAAAATAGAGGCTCAATGGGAATTATCTCTTATAAAGGATATTGGTTCCAAAACCATGAAGGAACTATTAATACAAGAATGCTCAGTTGTCCTTTAAAAGGAACCTGTGTTAATCTTTATATAGATAAACAAAGTATATTAGATATTTCTGATATGGGTGAAGAGGTATGGGGTGAGTAAATGCAAGATTTAAAAATAAAAGAGATTGTAGGCGATAAATGCACAGGTTACAACGAGGGAAAAAGACTCTTTACTATTCTTGATTCTTTCTTGTCAAAAGGGATATCTGTCAATGTAGACATGGATGGTGTAGTCTTTGCTTCTTCATCGTTCTTTAATGCTGCATTTGGTGAGCTCATATTAAAATATGACATACCCTTTTTAAGAGAGAGACTCAAGTTTGACAAGCTCTCCAATAAGGATAAATTTCTCTTGTCCAAGAGTATCTCACTTGCAAAGAAAGTGAAAGAAGAGTCTACCTCTGATTTTTCAAAAGCAACTCCAGCTTCTATTTAGGAGCACACCCTCTCAGGGGAGAAAGTTCCATACCATTAAAGTTATTAAAGATAAAGGGGACAACCCCTTTATCAGTCCCCTTTATCTGCAATCCCGCTGGAATAATTTGTGAAATGTGGAGACCTGACCCTGTTTCTTCTTACTTATTGCATCCCCATATCCCTTAACGTGATGATGCTCGCCAAGTTAAAATGAGAGGCCAAAATCCATGTAATTGCTGAGCGGGCAGTTCATGCGCAAGTCTAAAAATACCGTATCCAAGTTTTTGAGCAGTCAAAGGCCAAACATTAAAGATATTCCCTAATATCTTTGAAAATTCTCTACTCGTCTCTCTTGGTGAGTTCGGTCTTATTGAAAGTGACAAGGCATCATCAATAATGCCCGTAGCAATTGTTTCTGCGCTTAGAATTGAGGCATCAGTTAGTGCTTTTTCACTATCCTGGAGCTTTGCGAAAAAGACAGCCAGTTGCATTAACGATTCCGTCAGTCGGACCCGCATCTGCTCATCTCCTATATTTACTACTTGCTTAGTAGCAACACGGAGTGCCATTATTGCCGACAGAGGACTCTTATCTTTTAGAGAACTTATATCGAGTTTCTTTAATAAAGAGCTAAAAGCCTCTCCCAAATCCTCATAAATAGGCAGGTCATTGACGATGGCATATATTTTCAGCCATTCGTCAGGCTGCTGCTGGTTTGACAATAAGGACTTTATGGAAGACTGAACAATTGATTTCAAATTTTCAGATGAATATAGTGAAGACATTTCAGAATCGCCAAAACTCAAAATTGTTGCTCTATTGCCACTAAACAGGGAGCCAGTGCTGTCCTCAAATAAACTTGTATCTGGGTTTCTTAGAATTTCTGGCAATTGATCTTCTCCGATTTTTCTGCTTATATAATCTTTAATCTTCTCCACGATTCTAAGTTCATGCAGTATCACTGCGTCTTTATCCTGCAATATTTTTGCAATTGCCATTAGCAACACTATTTTATTTATTCTAAAAGGATGCAAAATATCATTCCAAAATAACGACTCACGGTCAAGAATCTCTGAACTTATTCCATAATGTTGAGATTCGAATATTTTTGTTAGTTCCGCCGGGGTCGCCCCAACGCTAATGAATAGATTGTGCAGCATATTCGCATGAGCCCAAAACATTACCAGCTTTATTGATGTCGGCCATTCTCTGACTTCAGCTGAATAGCTAAATTCATCATGGACCCAGAGCAGAATAGACCTAAACAAAGCGAATTGAATATCGTTATCGAGCAATTCATCTACCATTTTCCTCCCGAAATTAATTAAAAAATCTCTATCTTCAGAACAGTGAAAAGCGAGATCGATTAGATGAATCTTACATATGGGCGATGCGCAGAGAGGTTCTAATTTGGTCAGCAGATTTTTCTTTTCGTCGATCGGAAGACTGTTGACCTTATCCCGGAGGAACGCTGGCAGTCTTATTGGCAGACAAGATAATCGATTCAATGCCTCCTCCAACCCCTCGTCATTAAATAGTATCTGTCCTGATTCTTCTATTATTCGAGCGAATTCTTCTTTTTCAGTACCACGAGGGACGAGGCGAAAATATTGCAAGATGCCCGCAAGGGAAGACGGCAGTAATTTCTCAAAAACAAAGTGACCTGATTCCATCTCTTTTTTAAGGTCTCTATAGAACACTGCCGTAGATTTCTTTCTCCAGTCGTCCACTTTTTTTAATCTTTTGGCAAAGTCTTCTGTGGAAATGATGTCGTTGATTATCTTCTCAAGTGTCGGACCACCGCAATCAAACCAGTAACGATTAACTATCAGGGTTTTTCTTTGTTCATCCGGATTGTCAGACAGCAAATATACCATTGGATCATTAAGGATACCTTTGATTTCACCCCTGTTGTCTCTAATTTCGATTACTTTCTTTTCGGCATCAACTTCTCCCATTCGCAGAAATAGTTCATCTGGCATCCCAAGCTTTTTGACAGACATCTGCTTTCCATTTAGTGCCTCTTTGACGGCGAACCAGAAATCATAAGCCGGGAACCAGAAATCTCCTATTTTTATTGATTCAACGGTCTGAATACCCATCCATTCCATAATATCGGGAGACAATCTTATTTCTTTTTTTATCGATTCTGGAAGATCCAAATACAATTCTTGTACCAGCTTTTTTGAGACCATTTCCAGTGTCTTGTTTTCGTATAGTTTATTTACCATGTCTGAAAGCAGATAGTTTAAAGATCTCTCCGTAGCTACAACTGCTCCCGGATCTGCTCTAAATCTATTTTTCACAAGCCGGTTCTCAATCCACTGAAAATACTTCTTCCGGCGCTTATTACCATTCTCTTTTGCTTCTAATAATCTTGAATTGAATGATATGCCAAGAGAAAACAGAGAGCCGATGTCAAGCCCGATCAGGTCTATACCATCATCATCTGGTTCGGTTTCCTTTCTTAAATGACGAATCCCAAATGTTCCTACATAGAGATTTATTAGAATCCAATCTGCATAGTTTGCTGCTGTCTTTTCATCTATACTCTCATCTTTCCATACTCGGACTATTGCATTGGTAACAGCACGCATAGTACTCGTGACAAAAGAAATTTCCCCATTGGGATTAGCTGTCTTAGAATGTAATGGAGGTATCTGAAGGCGATGTGAGTCGAGCAAGCATGATGCTATATAACGCCTTATTATTGATAGTTCTCCAGTTTCGACAATTGAACCTTCAATCACGCTTGCCTGCTTCAAATGGTAAATTATCTCATCAGCAGTTATGGGTACATAGCGGAAATTGGATGCTCTCAATTGAAGTATTTTTTCATAATATTCATTTTTTGTAATGTCCGTATTTTTTTTCAGCCAAGACAAAATATCGAATACCCCGACAATAGGCGCTCCATCCCGATGGACATAACTGTTAAAAAAACGATCGTCAACCCATATGACATCACCTTCTTGAGGATTAAATTTTAAAAGATCTAATGCGGTTATGAATTCCGGGCCCGTTCTATCTCCTTGCTCCTTTTTATCTTCAGGCAGAGTCATCATTTCATAATCGCCATTGTCCAGGCCTCGGGTTATCCGGGCAAGAAGGCCCTTAATCCATACGACGAGTTCTTGTCTCCGTGCATGTTCCTTAACCTCTTGTCGCGCTTCCTCTATGGAATCCTTATCAATAAAAACTTTAAATTGCTGGCAAACCAGTGACAAGGCATCTGCAATAGCTAACTCACACGCTATTGCACTTGATACATATAAATTCGAGCCGAGGGTTGAGGTCGGAAGTAAACCCATAGGCTTTTCATGGCCCAGGTTTCCCAAATCGTTAAGAATTTTCAGATACCTTTCTTCAGATATTACACCGCTTTTTCTAAGGGATTTGATTAGACTACGGCAGTTAATGACGTGATCCTTAGAGACCCCTGAAAGTTTAACTAAATTGTTTTCGACCCTGCTCCTTAATGGAAGGAAGTCAACAACACATCCTTTCTCTGTTATAGCTCTTTCGAGCAATAGAACCCAGTCCTTCCCCTTATGTTTTATTAAATATCTCACATTCTGCTGTAAATCAGTTGCTGAGTAATTAGCTGGCGAGATTTCACCCAATTTTTGTTGCTCTAATAGCTCGATTATTTGTTCGTATCCTTTTCTGCGAGCTGGCTGGGGTTCGGTAACTCTCTCTATCTGGTGTATTAATGCAGCAGGCAAAATAGAGGATATCCTCAACGGTTTGAACATTTGTTCGATTTTGTCCAATATGCCTATATGCGATGCTAATAATAGGGCACTTATGTCGACGTGCAATCGCAATTTTCGCTGTTCATTTGAAAGGTTCATTGGCGCGGGTCGGCCACCGTGTCTAATCAATAACGCATGCTGTCTGAGAGTATCTGGTGAAAGGCTATTTTGCCCAGGGAAACTGTGATATATATTAACCAGAGGAACATTCAGTGTCTCTGATAGCAGATGAACAGGAATTTCTCCACTATTGTATTTTTCGTTTACAAATTCAGCGCGTTTTCGATTCTCCTGAATCATCGTTAAGAGGCTTTGCAAATCGACGATTTTAATGCTCCCTTCACCGCGGGATGAAAATTCGTGCATTTTCGTAAGAAGAAAGTCCAATTCTTTGTCCAGCCCTAGCCTATATCCAATCTCCAATGCTTCCTTAACGCATGAAGGATCATCCTCTCCCTCTTTTGCAGCTCTCTGCCAAAGCGTTTTAGCCAATTGAGGTTCTTCTATAAGTGTTAATCTTGCTGCCCGTAATAAATTGGGCGGTATAGCATCTTGACGGTTTAATAATATACTTGCGCTATCTGCCAGACTTTTAAGGTCCCCTTTACGGAACTGCATTTCCATCAACGTAAGGAGATTTTCAGTTGAATCATTTTCCTTAAACAGGGCTTCAGCTTCTGTAAGTGCTTTTGGAAGAAAACCAAGTCTACTTTGACAATAAACCCTAAGACGAAACAAATCATCTGGCAATATCCCTTTGGTAAACATATAGCTGTTGTCATTTAGGGTTTTCAGACAGAGTTCAGGTTTATTTGCCTGCCAAGCTGCCTTAGCTGCTAATTCTATGGCAGCGTGAGTATTTAGACCCTCAATTAATCTGTCAATATGATCGATAATGTACCCCCACTCACCTATCTGTGCTTTTATTTGACAGCATTCATAGAGAAACTGAATGTTTTCAGTTCTATTGAAAGAATCCTCAAGATGTCTGATAAACTCATTCCAGTTATCGGATTTTCTTACTATTTCTCTCAGAGCCATCGTACGTATATAAGTCTGAACTTCGGAATTCTTCGCTATTTCCGCTTCATGTAAAGCATCCTCTGATTGACTATTTTCTACGAGTACTTTTGCATGCCATATTAACCATGTATCTACAATGCCTTCTTCAACAAATTTTGATTTTGTTTTCTGTAGAAGTTCTAAAGATTCTTGAATTTTTCCTGCCGTGAGATATAAATCTAATAATGCCAATATTTTCAAATAATAATCTTTTGAATCGACTGCAACACTTTTTAAAGCGTTTTCGCTAAAAGACATATCAATATCAAAGTTACAGCTAAGTGCCCATATAATGGCAAATGGATTCTCGGGATTTTTAGATAATATCTCTTGGCAAAATTCTTTTGCTTGAACTTGACGTTCAGAGTCATTAGCTAAACAAGCAAGCCTCCAAATTTCCAAATATGTATCCTTCGGAGTATCATCTGCCGGAGTTTCCAAAAGCTCTCGGAATAGACTCTCTGCTTTTTTCAGCTTAGCGATACTGTCGTCATCGCATCTTATAAAAGGAAAAGAAACAGGCTCAGGCCAAGCTATAAAACGATCTGGCAGCAAACTTGGTGAAAGAGCGCTGTAATAATTTACTATTGCAGCAGCAATGCGAACACCTTCCCACTTTGGTTTTTCGTAAATAGCTCTTTTAATCTCAACTTCAGCATCAGCTATTTTCTTTTTCAAAAGCAATGCAAGAGCATGCAAGCGTTTTGTTTCAGCATTTTCATTAATATGGCTTTGCTTATTCTTCAGACATATAAGGAGATCGTCAATCTGACCTATTTCCAGTAATAGTGCCAGTTTTAGATTAAAGGAATCGATGTTCAGTGGTTCATCAAGAAATGTTAGAGCGGTCTTTGCTCCGCTTGAATAATATTGTAGCAATACCCGGATAACTATATCATCAGCCTCTGGATCGATAGCCGACGCCTCTTCAACCAATTCCTTGGCGGAATCGATATTTCGTTTCACATTGAGTGTATAGGACGCAAGTATTCTTAATATTTTTGCTTGTAGAGACTTTTCAAAGGTTTTCCAATGTTCATCATGTCTAAGTTCTAAAACTTTTGTATATGCCTCGTTCACCTGTCCTTCGCGATAAAGCTCTCTATATTCTTCAAGATGCTGCGCTTTTTCTTTTGAAAGAGCTGAGGATAACTTTTCTAATTGGATACCAAGTGCTTCAAAGACAAGAGTGGAATAAGTAGTTGTTGTCTCTTTTCTTGAAGTGATATATGTACCTAAATGATTTACGCCCGCCAGTATTTCACCGATTCTATCGACAGTAGTTACTCTGGCTAATTCTTCATCTTTCTTGCAGGTGACCGTTAATCGTTGAGCAAGGATATAAAGCTGTTGTTCGGCCTCTTCTGGGGACTGTTTAAAAAAAGGGGGTGTCTCTTCCGATCGGTGAATTGAAGAAACATACTGCCATCGTTCAAAAAGAGCTTCAAACCATGTCGCGCTCTCCGGTATATGATATTGCTTCAGTACCTCGCGAAGTTTGAATAGTTTTGGGAATTTCTCTATATCAGAATCAGCAGTGATCTCACCAAATAATGCTTCATAATGAAATTGTAATTCTGGAGGCAATTCTTTCGACCATTTTTCAACTTCTTTTTCAAGCTTTGACGGCAGGTCTTTTGAGAATATTTTGCTACCGAGGTATTTTAGCAGGCTGTCTAAAGCTAACCCTAATGCCCATTCTAAAGGGGTAGCCATGGCTCATTACCTCTCATATCCTTCCTAATTTCTGCCTACTTTGATTATGCAAAATCCAATACAGTCAGGTCTTATATCGTGCATCCTCTTTGTTCTGCCAAATTAATCCACTCTCCCCTGCCATCATTATAAATAATCATATGCCAAAGAATGCAAAAGGGCAATAGGTAAAGGCCGTGAAGAGTGAATCGTGAACAATAAGGTTTTTCAGGTTGTTTCAGCATTGTATTTGATTTATTTTTCCGTATAGTTTAAAGTATCTTTAAAAGTACTTTTTATAGTGAGGTGTAGAATATGATTGTTACTGCGAATGATTTGAAAGTCAAGGGAGTTTCTTATCTCGAAAGTCTTGTCAGAAAATACAAGGAGATATTCATAACGGTTCGGGGCAAAAACAGGCTTGTCGTCCTGCCCGTAGAAGAGTATGAACGATTAAAGGAAGCCGATCTCGAAATGGCGATTAGAGAAGCTGAGGAGGATTACAGGAAAGGCAAATATGTCGCTGAGAGTGCTGAGCAACATTTTCAGAGATTAGGGATTTAGTGTACAGGCTTATCTTTCCGGAAAGCTATCTCAGAAGAGAAAAGGCTTTTATTAAAAAACATCCTGAACTCATTTCACACTATAAAAAGGTCCTAAGATTACTGGAACTCAACCCTTTTCATCCTTCCCTCAAGCTGCATAAGCTCAAAGGCAAATTTAAAGATCAATTTGCCGTATCGATAAATTACGCCTTCAGGATCGTACTTGCCTTTGTTGTTACGGATAACGGCATCATATTGATCGACATTGGCCACCACGATGAGGCATACTTGCAAGACTGATCCGAATGCGACGCAATACGTTTACTTTTTTGCTCAATAATCACTGCCAAATTAAAGCCTGGCTTTTGGGGTCTGACTAAGTTGATCTTCTTAGAGCCAGACAACTTTCACTTCGCTCTCAATTGACCGAAATTCAGGATCACCGGTATATATTTCAGCCTTTTTTTTCTTTGCCAATGCGGCTCCGAAACAGTCAGCTAAAGACATCTTATGGGTCGCTTTGATGCGCCCCGCTTGCTCGGCAAGGTCCATGTCGGCATCGGCTATCTCTATCGGCAGCCCCAGTATCTTGTCACGGATTTCACTCCATCTATCGATGCCTGCCTTCCGCTCGACCATGTATCTGATTTCGGCCCAGTTGGGCGATGCAATGAAGATCGATCTGCCGTCTTCAAGCGCTTTTTCAAATAGGGAAAGAACTATTTCATGTCCCGGCTCTTTGAACAGAAACGCCAGTACAGCATAGCTATCGAGTACGGCGCTTTTCAAGCTTAGCCTCCTCGTGTTCCCTGTCTTTTGCCCGCTCTTTGAGAAGTTCCTTCGTCACAGGGGTATCGCTGCTGAGCATCCCGCAGAGGCTCCTGATATACTCCTTCGTGACAGGCTGAAACATAATCTCATTATCATGTTCAATGAAACGCACTTTCGTGCCGGGCCGGAGCCCGTATCTCCTGCGCAACCGTGCAGGAATTACGATCTGTCCCTTACTCGTTATCGTAGCTTCTTCCATTTAGCATAATCCTCCTATTTATTACTATAATCTTACATAGAGCTATATTGTAAGTCAAAAAGTAGTTTG
>Ga0214474_1001307_pt1 | contig 11512 bp, 12 predicted proteins | sample RVTome_2_FD_187335 | JGI IMG/M metagenome (GOLD analysis project Ga0214474, IMG submission 187335) | Soil microbial communities from uranium-contaminated site in the Upper Colorado River Basin, Wyoming, United States - RVT95D214 HiSeq ...
CCGGGTGTCCCTGATCCTGAACGCTGGCACGAGGTCCACCTGGAAACCGTTGAACTCACCCCTGACGTACGGGTGCTGCGCGTAGTGCTCCCGCCCGTCGACAACCATGCGGCCGATCTCGAGCCCAGCCTTCTTCAGCTGCTCAAGGGGAGTGCTCTCGGTAAAGAGCATGAACAGGTCTATGTCGGGGTCCTTGAGGTGCGTTCCCTTGGCCACCGAGCCGACCAGCATCGGCTCCGTGTGCACCTTGAGCTTTCTCGCGGCCTCGACGACCATCTCAGAGAGCTCCTCGACGGCCATGGACACCTTCCTGTCCTGGGCCGCCGTCGGCTTGACCAGCTTGAGAACATCCGATTCTACGGTCATCCCTCACCTAACAAACACATGCTTCAGATAGATAATAAAGCAGATTGTGGGCCCGCAAGTCACGCTAGGACTTCATGTGCGGGTGATGAGGTGAAAAATGGTGTCTGAGAGGTCGGCGTGGTGGGGATTGTTAAAATCGTATCTTGCTTAGGAGGAAAGTTGAGCCACCGACCTAAGACACCGAATACTACCTTACTTTCAGGTCGTATTTAGGCGTTTTCAGCATACTATGCGAACCCGTACCTGCGAGGTCGATTCTCACAGTCCCAGGCGTATGATTTCGGATTGAAAGTTCGAAAGGTGTATCTTCTCCTCCAGCTCGCGGACCGTCTCCTCGTCCGCCTCGGAGACGCTGAGGAGCGTTGTGTGGTCCCCGACAACATGGAGCACGATTAACATCCTGTCATCTGAATTAAATTCCGCGATGCCGAACTCCGAGAGCGGGGACGAGAAGGTCCTCGTGAGCTTCGTCTTGCACTCCCTCGCGAGCGCCGCGAGCAGGGGGGTAAGCTCCCCGGGCGCGTGCTCGGTCCTGATGACTGCGATGGTCCTCGGATGCGAGCGCACGTGCGCATTGATCTTCGCGACCTCGTCCTTCGAGAGCTTCGCACGGCCCATGACGCGTGTCAAGCCCGCGCCCTTAGATAACCGTTGTGCAGTTGTTTCTCTTCCACTCGAACCTCAGCTTCGACTGCACGTACCGATGAACGTTTAATATGCCATAAGCAGATGCACACTCAGACGAGGGATGGGACAGATGTGCACTGAGAAGGATTGCAGCATTTTCAGAGGTATGCTTATCGCTTGCGACGCTTGCGACCGAATGGCAGAAAAGAGCGTCAAGTTCTCCGGCGGCATCTCGATGAGCGCGCCCAAGCCGCCCCAGATGTCCTGATCAATTCTCGGGATGCCGTATCCTGTCCGTGATCGCGATCGAGTCCTTCTTCATCTCCAGCATCATGTAGTCCCTGGCCGCGACGGTCTTCACGCCCGACCTGTCCTCGATCCACTTGGCCTGCGTCTCCGGGTTCTCCTGGATGACGCGCATGCCGAAGTGCGTGATGACCGCCAGCTCGGGCTTGATCTTCTCTATCAGGTATCCCGCGTCCTCCGTGCTCAGGTGGTGAGGTATCCTCTGCCCCAGCGGCCTCGTCACAGATGCTATGAGCACCCTGCAGTTCTTGTGGGCCTTGATCACCTGCTCAACGAGCTGCGTGTCGGAGACATAGGACAGCATCCCGTTCGTGGTCTGGATCCTGAACCCGACGGAGCTCGTGTCCGAATGTGCCGACGGCGTCGCCGATATCTCGAACGGCTTGATGCTCACCTTGTTGAACGGGTGCATGATCTTGACCACCTTCGGCTTCGCGAGGTGGTATTTGGATATCGCCGGGCCGAAGTCCCCGTTCCCCTCGATGACGCTCTGGCTGGCGAGCAGTATGCCCTGCTTCCTCGTTCCGCCCTCGGTCATCGCCTCTATGAGTATCTCGGCGTCGAGGTAGTGGTCCGGGTGACAGTGGGACACCAGGATCGCGTCCGTCGTGAGAGGGTCGATGCCGACCGAGCGCATCCTGACGAGAGCGCCTGGACCGGGGTCGATGTGCAGGTTCTTGCCGTCCTCTACGTATATTCCGCCCGTCGCGCGGGCCTGATATATGGTGGCGAACCTGCCGCCACCAGTCCCGAGAAAAGTGATCTTTGCCATGACTTCAAAACCTTAATGACAGGTCCCCTTAATACCCTTCCGGAGCCAGGAGGCGGACTGATCTGAGCGTTCTCGTCAAGGGAGGCCTCGTAGTCACCCAGAACTGGAAGCGTGAGGTCGTCAGAGGGGATGTCCTCATTGAGGACGGGAAGATATCTGCCGTCGGCCATGTGAAGAACAAGGCGGACGAGGTCATCGACGCCTCCGGATGCGTCGTCATCCCCGGGCTCATCAACTGTCATTCCCATGTCGCGATGGCGCTCATGAGGAGCGTCGCGGACGACGTCAAGCTCGACAAGTTCTTGGAGAGGACCTTCGCAATCGATGCGAAGCGATCGCCTGAGGACATCGCTGTTGGAGCAACGCTTGGCTGCCTCGAGATGGCGCGCTCCGGCACGACCACATTCGTCGACCTGTACTACTCGGAGGACATCATCGCCAAGAGCGTCGAGGAGGTCGGCCTGAGGGGCTACCTCGGCTGGGCCGTGCTCGACGAGCAGTTCACGACCCAGAAGGGCAAGCCGGTCAAGAACTGCGAGGCGTTCATAAAGGCGCACAAGAACAGGCCGCTTATCAAGCCCGTCGTGGCCCCCCAGGGCGTGTATGTCTGCAGCGACGAGACGCTCATGCAGGCCAAGGAACTCGCCAAGAGGGAGGGCACTTTCTGCCACTACCACCTGTCAGAGACGAGGTACGAGGTCTACGAATACCAGAAGAAGATTGGCAAGAGGCCGGCAGACCACCTTTCGAGCATCGGCTTCTTCTCAAAGGGAGATGTGGCCGCCCACGGGGTCTGGCTGACGATCAATGAGGTCCGGCAGCTCGCGGGAGCGGGAGTCTCCGTAGCGCACTGCCCGACCTCGAACATGAAGCTCGCGAGCGGTGGCGTGGCCCCCTTGCCCGAGATGTTCACGGAGGGCGTGGGCGTTTGCCTGGGAACGGACGGCTCCTCGAGCAACAACTCCCTCGACATGTTCCTCGAGATGAAGCTCTGCTCGCTGATGCACAAGCACCACAGGTGGGACGCGTCCGTGCTCAGCGCCCAGAGATGCCTCGACCTCGCGACGATAGATGCCGCAAAGTGCATCGGGGCGGAGAAGCAGCTGGGATCGATCGAGGCGGGCAGGAAGGCGGACCTGGTTGTCCTCGACTGCATGATACCCTCGATGACGCCCATGACGCCTGAGAATGCGGTCGCGAACCTCGTCTACGCGAGCCCGAGCCACGCCGTGAGAGACACCATCGTCGACGGCAAGATCGTACTGCGCGACAGGAAGATCGTGACCATGGATGAGGGCAAGTTCCTGAAGAAGGCCGAAGCGGCAGCCGCGGAGCTGATGGCCAGGTCCAGATAGTTCAGGAAAACTAGAAAGAAAACGGTTTGTAAGGGTTTTGTGGACCGAGGCTATCACTCATTGTCCTTCTTCTCGGTCTTCTGCGCGATCCGGGCGATCTCCTCTGCCTCGATCCTGTCGGCGTTCATGGCCCTTTCGAGCTCCTTCAGCTCCGCGTGAAGCTCGTCAGGTGTGGGTATGGGCCCGAGGATGTCCTCTGCCTTGCCCACATAGCGCTCGATGTCCTCCGGCTTCGAGATCTCCCTCGCGGGTGTCAGCCTGCCGACGCCGAGGTACTCGCTCGCGCCCTCGATCAACTTCGTGAGCTCGAACGGGAATATGATCTTGGTCGCCTTTCCGTCGCCTATGGCCCTCATCGTGTCAAGTGAGAGCACGGTGAGCGCCTTCGAGTCCAGCGGGGCCGCGCCGACGCTGAGTATCCGCAGCTTCTGCGCTTCACCCTGGGACCTCAGTATGATGGCGAGCCTCTCGCCCTCGGCCTCGAGGATCTTGGCCTGCCTCAGCCCCTCGGCCTGCAGGATCCTGGACCTCTTCTCGCCCTCGGCGCTCAGGATCGCGGCCCTCTTTGAGCCGTCGGCCTTCAGGATGGCGGCCCTCCTCAGCCTCTCGGCGGAGGTCTGCTCCTCCATGGAGTCCTTGACCTTGCCCGCAGGGTCGACCTCCCTGATCTCGACGCCCTCGACCTTGACGCCCCACTTGTCCGTGGCCTCGTCGAGCACGTCCCTCAGGTGCAGGTTGATCTTCTGCCTGTTGGACAGGATCTCGTCGAGCTCCATGTCGCCGATGATCGACCTGAGCGTGGTCTGCGCGAGGTAGATCGTCGCGGTCCTGTAGTTCGTGACCTGGAAGAACGCCTTCTTCGGGTCGATGACCTTGATGTAGATGATCGCGTCGACGTTCGTGGGCGAGTTGTCCTTCGTGATGACCTCTTGCCTAGGGACGTCTAACACCTGCGTCCTGAGGTCGATCTTGACGACCTCGTTTACCAGGGGCGCGACGACGTTGAAACCTTGGTCGAGCACCCTCACGTACCTCCCGAGCCGCATGTATAGGGCCTGCTCGTAAGGCCTCACGATCTTGATTCCGCTGGTCATGACGGCGAGGATGACTATGATGCCCAGCACCACCAGCGCGACTATCGTACCTACACTAACCACTTCTCTCCCTCCTATTCGGTTATGCGTTCGATCTCCCCGTGCCTTCGCAGCCTACGGGGTCTCTTCCACTGTGACGTGCACTCCCTCGCTCGCCTTCACCACGATCTTCGTCCCGATCGGGATCGGCTTGTTGGACGTGGCGCTCCATGTGTCGTGGTCTATCCGAACCTTGCCCTTGAGGCTGTTCGGGATCACCTCGACCTCGACGACGCCCTTCTGACCAATCAGAGACGTCGCCACTGTAGTCTCAGGCGGAGCTGGCGGGGCGAGCTTCTGGTACATCTTGATCGAGACGTAAGTCATGGGGATCACGATGATGCCAGCCACGACGGGCGACCACCAGCTCAGCAGGATGTCCGGCGCGATTATGCCTATGGTTCCAAGAACCATCAGCACGGTCGCAGGGACCAGTATGAACGCGCCCGGAGACATGACTTCCCCTAGGAGCATCAGGAAACCGATTATCAGGAATGCTAGGCCGAGCTCGAAACCCCCCATTGCCATGGCGGACACAACTGCCGGGTCCGTATATATGGTTTATGACGGATGCCCCCGGATGCTTCGCGAGAGACGGCTCTGGCAATCAGACCGGAATGAGAAACAGCGCTCGCAGAACTGAGAGGTCTGGGACCTACCTGATCCTGAGCCTGGCGATGTGGTAGCACCAGAGCCCGTGCTTCCTGAGCGCATCGTTAGTGCTCGAGGCCGTGATTCTGACCGGGTCCGTCCTGTAGCGCATGACGTCCTCGATGGGAAACCCGAGGTAGTCGGACAGCTTCAGCAGCTTCTCGAACGGGAACGGCTGCTCTCCAACGAGGATCTGTCGGATGCTCCATCCCGGGTGTATCCTCGAACGGTACCCGAGCTCTCTGGCGAGCCTGTTGATGCTGCCAGCTTTCTCTATGCCGTCCTTGATAAGCTCCACTCGGAACGTAGACTCCAACCAGACCCTTCTATCTTGGTTGTAGGCGCGGAAAGGCCTGCCGTAGTACATTTGATCAGAGCTCATCTACAGCTCATCTGTAGGAGAAGATTGCAAAACGTAGATATATAGCTCTTGCTAGGAAACGTGTACGCGGCGATGGTACATACCATCGCCGGAAGCTGGCTCATTAGTACAAAATTCGAAGATGAAAAATGATATCGATTTTGACAACGTTACGTCCCTCCGAGGATTGCAAATGTCAACCGCTGGTGGAACGATAACGCTGAGAACGGCCGCCGATGACGAGGTCGTGGATGTGACTGGCAAGGTGCAGGAGATCGTGTCCCGGTCGAAGGTGAGGAACGGGCTCGCGTGCGTGTTCGTCGTCGGGTCGACCGCTGCGGTCACGACCGTCGAGCACGAGCCTGGACTCGTGGCGGACCTGCACGACGCGCTGGAAAGGCTCTACCCGAAAGGGATCGAGTACGAGCACCACCAGAGGTGGGGAGACGGGAACGGACACTCGCACGTGCGGGCGTCTTTCGTGGGGCCTTCGTTGACTGTGCCGGTCGCCGACGGGAAGCTAGTGCTCGGGACCTGGCAGCAGATTGTCTTCATGGAGTTCGACAACAAGCCCCGGACCAGGGAACTCACTGTCCAGATAGTCGGAGAGCCCTAGAAGCGGACAAGTTGGGGGACACAACAATATTATAGTCATAGCTGTTGGCCTGCCAAGATGGTCATCCAAGGCGAATTCCTCGGAGGAGGGCACGAGGTCGGCAGGCTCGGCATACTTCTGAAGTGTCCCGGCGCCCGATTGCTCTTCGACTACGGTATGACGGCGACTGACCCGCCGCAGTACCCCGCACCCTGCCCCCCAGTCGACTTCATGTTCCTGACGCACTCGCACCTGGACCACTGCGGCATGATCCCGTGGCTCACCGCGAGGTACGACATCGATGTCGTCGCCACCCCTGTCTCGAGGGAGGTGGGCGTGCTCCTGATGGAGGACAGCGTCAAGATAGGCGCCGCCGAAGGATACCCCGAACCATACACATCACAGGACATCAAAACCACCCGCAGAAGGTTCAGTGATATCGCCTTCGGGGACACCAGGGACGCGGGCAGGCTGCAGGTGGTCACACACTCCGCGGGGCACATACCCGGAGCGACGATGTACGAGCTCGTGGACGGCAGGACGACGCTGATCACCGGAGACCTGCACACGCTCGAGACCAGGCTCGTCCAGGGGGCGAGACCGGTCAAGTGCGACAACCTCATCATGGAATCGACCTACTCTGGCAGGAACCACCCGCCGAGGATGAAGACTGAGTACGCCCTCCTGAAGAAGATAGACGAGGTCGCGGACCGGGGCGGGACCGTCATCATTCCGTCGTTCGCGGTCGGCAGGACCCAGGAGCTGATGCTCCTCCTCAAGGACAGCAAGTACGAGTTCTGGCTGGACGGGATGGGCAAGAAGGTGAACAAGATCTACTCCGGGTTCCCCGAGTTCGTGAAGTCGGGCAAGCGCCTCCGGCAGGCGGTAAGGAGGACCATGGAGGTCCGTAACGTGCACGCGCGCCAGCGCGCACTGAAGGGGGACGTCATACTCACGACGAGCGGCATGCTCGACGGCGGGCCCGTCGTGAGCTACATCGATGCCATCAGGGACGACCCGAAGAGCGCGATACTTCTGACAGGCTACCAGGTCGAAGGTAGCAACGGCAGGAAGCTGCTCGAGACGGGGACCATGGACTTCAGAGGCGTGACAGAGAAGGTTGAGTGCGAGGTCCTGAAGTACGACTTCTCAGCCCACGCCGGGCACAACGAGCTGCTTGCATTCGCCAAAGGCTGCGACCCCGAGAAGATCGTCCTGATGCACGGAGACGAGAGGGAGCTGCTGGCGGGGGACCTCAGAGCCGAAGGGTACGAGGTCCTGCTGCCCAGGAACGGCGAGAAGTTCGAGCTCTGACCTCTTCAGCCTATTGGGAAAAATTGTTATCCCCACACGCTCTGTGGAATATCGCATGAGGGCCAAGATACAGGAGTACCTGAGGGAGGACATCGGCTCAGGTGACATCACATCGGAGCTGGTCGTTCCCGCGGACGATATGGCCAGAGGGAGGGTCGTCTGCAAGGAGGACTGCGTTGTCGCGGGCCTCGAGGAGGCTTCCGTCGTATTCAAGGAGCTCGGCGCGAAGACCGTCAGGATCAAGCAGGACGGCTCATCGGCCAAGAAAGGCGAGGTCGTGCTCGAGGTCGTGGGCACCGCGAGGTCGGTCCTCGCGGGCGAACGGCTCGCGCTCAATTTCGTGATGCGCATGAGCGGCATCGCGACTCTCACGAGCGGGCTCGTCGAGAAGGCGAAGAGGGTCAACCCTGGCGTCCGCGTCGCAGCCACGAGGAAGACCACGCCCGGGTTCAGGGAGTTCGAGAAGAGGGCCGTGCTGCTCGGCGGGGGCGACCCGCACCGGTCGGGGCTGTACGACGCCGTGCTGATCAAGGACAACCACATCAGGATAGCGGGCGGAGTGAAGGCGGCGCTCTCGAGGGCGAGGAAGGGCAGCTTCACGAAGAAGATCGAGATAGAGGTCGAGTCGCCCGAGGACGCGAGGACGGCTGCGCGTGAGGGTGCAGACATCATAATGCTTGACAACTTCGGGCCCGAGGAGGTCAGGAAGCTCTCGTCGGAGCTGAAGGCGATCAACCCCGATGTGCTCATAGAGGCCTCCGGAGGCATCAGACCAGACACCGTCGAGAAGTACGCCGCCGGTGCTGACATCATATCCCTCGGGTGGCTGACGCACTCGGTGAGGTCGGTCGACTTCTCGATGGAGATAGAGAAGGCCGGTCCCGGGAGCCACTGAGGGCATCCTATCCGCGGACGGCCATCCACAAGGTGAACGGTATGGAGCCCAAGCAGGCCTGGGGAGTGTTCTCCCTGCTGATATTGCTCGCGGACGTCGCGGTCGTCCTAGCGCTTGTCAACATGGGATACCCGGATATGGTCGTCGTCTCTCTTGGCATGATAGTCCTGCTCGTCTACGGCTACGTACTGTACAAGCGGTACAACGTCGAGGTCGTCCCCGAGGCAGACATCTGCCTGTTCACGGACACTGACGACCTGAGGATACTGTGCAGGATCTACGGCTTGGACTGCTCAGGGGACGAGCCGGCGCTCCGCGTCCGGCTGATGGCATTCGCGGAGAAGAACAGGTCGAGGGCCTTCGCGTGGGTCGCGCCCAAGGTCGTGCTCTCGCTCGGATCGGCACTTGAGGTCGGCGAGAAGGCCGCTCCCGAGTCCGCGCCGGCGAAGCCGCTGCTCACGGGCGGCCAGGAGAGGTCCGAGGACAGGCTGACCGCGATAAGGTCCTGCCCGATCTGCGACGCTAAGGTGTCCGGCAAGGACAGGGTGTGCTGGGAATGCGGGGCCGACCTGGAGTTCTACGCTGTGTTCCAGGAGTCCAAGGTGGGCAAGAGGTTCGTTTCCGAGAAGGCGAAAGAAGTGAGGCGAAAGCTTCGTTATGACGTGCCCGCATTGGGTGGAAAGACATGAAGACGGACGAGAAGTGCGAGGTCTGCGGCAAGCCCGCGACGAGGTTCCTGTTCTGCTCTTTCCTGTGCGACGACGAGGCCTGCATCACGAAGGCGAGGGAGCAGCGGGGCGGGCCCGGCGGACACCAGAAGCAGAGGATGTTCTCCGCGATGATGCCCAAGGACTGAGCCCCAGAAGGTTTAAGTCAAAACCGCAGATTCCAGCAGCATGGACAGGCGGGCGTTCGCGGGGCTCATGATCATAGAGATGTTGCTCGCCTTCGGCAACACCTTCGCGGCCTCTTTCAACATGGTCTACCTGTTCAAGGAACTCGAGATGCCCATCTGGTCAGGGCCGCTGTACCTCGGGATCGGGTTCACAATATCCGTCTTCGTCAGCCTATGGATGTCGTGGAGACCGAGCCTCGACCCGAGGAACGCCATGATCGCCAGCCTGTGCTTCCTCATGGGCCAGTACTCGCTCTTCCTGATGGTCAAGGAGGGCTGGGTGCTCATGATGGCGGTCGGCTTCACCTTCGGCATGTTCTACCCGCTCTTCTGGACGCCCTTCAACATACTGATGGCCCAGATGACCGAGAAGAGCGACCGGGGCGTGACCTACGGTGCGTTCTTCTTCGTCTGGCCTCTGGCGACCTTCTTTGCGCCATTCCTCGGAGGACTCGTGATAGGATTCGCGAGTTACCAAGTCCTGTTCGGCCTGGGCATATTCATCATCGCGATGACAGCGATCGTCGTCGCGGCCTACAGGAATTACATACCGAAGGACCAGAAGATGCGCATACGGCTCGACGCCATCGGCAAGCGGAACGTGGTCGCCCTCCTGGGAGAGGGGGGCTTCGAAGGGGTCTTCTGGACCGACTATGTCATCATTGCGTGGTGGTTCTCCCAGGACGAGATCGAACTCGGGGCGCTCTTTTCGCTGTTCGGCCTGAGCGCGGGGATAATGGCGATCATCCTCGGCAAGGTCTCCGACAGGATACAGAACCGTCGATTCTTCGTGCAGGTGAGCGCGCTCAGCACGATCCCGTGCGTGGTGCTTGTCGCAATCGCGTCCTCCATGGGCGAGTTCGCGGTCGGGATGGGCCTGCTCGAGTTCGCCTGCTTCATGCTCCCGGTGTTCCTGTTCGCCATCTTGACAGACAAGCTCGAGGACACGAAGAACGACTCAGTCATAGGCAGGGAGTTTCTGCTGGGCATAGGCAGGTCGGTGGCGATAACCACACTGATACTGCTTCTCTACATGGGCGTGACGCCGCAGATATGCTTCCTGCTCTGCATACCGTTCCTTCTGCTTAGCGCGCTCGCGTATGAGCCGAAGAAGGGCGCTGTTGCGCTGCCGGTGGGCGCGGGGCACGCGGACCAGCTGCACTGACTCATCGCGTCGATTCGCACGACGACGCAACAAGCTCCATGATGTCCATCATCCTCAGCTTCGATCCTTTGAGCTCAATGGTCGCCTTGAGGCTCTGGTAGCAGAACGGGCACGAGGTCGTGAGGATGTCCGCGCCGGACCGTTCCGCGTCTTCGACCCTCAGCGCGGAGATCTTCTGCGCAAGGTCAGGGAACGCGGTCTTCACGCCGCCGCCCGCGCCGCAGCATCTGGCCTCCTCCCTGTTCCTCTCCATCTCGACGAGCTTCAGGCCGGGTATCGACTCCAGTATCTTCCTCGGCTCGTCGTAGAGCTTGTTGTGCCTGCCGAGGTGACACGGGTCGTGGAACGTGACCCTGCCCTCGACACCTTTGCCAAGCTTGAGCCTCCCAGTGCTTATGAGCTCCGAGACCAGCTCAGTGATGTGCACGACCTTCGCGTCGACCTTTCCGATCCGAGGATAGTCCTGCTTGATTGTCTTGTAGCAGCCTGCGCAGCTCGTGACTATCATCGACGGCGAGGCCTTCTCGAACCTCTCGATGTTCCTCAAGGCGGTCTTCCTGGCTGATTCCAGCAGGCCGGTCCTGAGGAGCGTGGATCCGCAGCAGCCCTCGTCGTTCCCGAGGGTGCCGAAATCGAGGCCTGCTTTCCCGAGCACCTTCGCAGTATTCACAGCCATGTCCCTGATGTTCGGATCGTACGCCGCGGTGCATCCCACGAAGTAGAGGATCTCGACCTTCTCCTTGAGCGCGTCCTTGATCCTGATCTCCTTCTCGATCTTCTTGGACCACCTGGACCTCTGCGTCCTCGGCTGCATCCAAGGGTTGTCGTAGTTCTCGATGCTCTTGATGATGGACTCGTGCGCAGGAAGGGGCGCGAGCTTGTTGTCGACGAGGAACTCGCGCATGTTCTCCCACATCTCGATCGTGTCGAGGTGCGCGGGGCATACGGTCTTGCACTGCCCGCATATGGTGCACTCGTAAGCGCGCGTGACGAGCTCCTTGAGATCGGCCTCAGGAATCTCCTTCGGCCCGAACAGCTTCGCCCCGAAGCCGTACTGCTTCCTGTAGAACTCCCGGA
>Ga0214474_1001308_pt1 | contig 11511 bp, 13 predicted proteins | sample RVTome_2_FD_187335 | JGI IMG/M metagenome (GOLD analysis project Ga0214474, IMG submission 187335) | Soil microbial communities from uranium-contaminated site in the Upper Colorado River Basin, Wyoming, United States - RVT95D214 HiSeq ...
GTGGTAACTGTTGATTGAACGAAGATTATATCGGCGCCGGCTTCTTTGGCGACCTGTGCCAGTCGCTTTGTAGTGGCAGGAATAAGGGATACGGCGCAGGTGGCACCGGCGCGTTTAATGGTCTGGACGCGCTCGCCTACAAGCTCGTCCTTGACAGGCTCCGAGTAGACCTTCTGGAGCAGCGCGGTAACATCTTTATCAGGTGCTTTAACTATTTGAGCTAGAATCTCTTCAGGATTTTTATATCTTGCCTGGACGCCATCGAGGTTTAGAACGGCTAGCCCGCCGAGCTTATGCAGCAGGATGGCGAAGTTCGGATCGACAACCGCGTCCATGGCAGCAGCCAGGATGGGGATGGAGAAAGTGAAGTCTCCGATTTTAAATTCTGTGTTGGTCTGGTCGGGATTGATGGTTACGTCACCCGGGACAATGGCGACTTCTTCAAAGCCGTAAGCGCGTTCCATGTTTTTGATTTTTGATGCCGCCATGTTTTTGTCCGCAGGTATTTTGCAGACTATAGCAAAGATGCGGAGGCCAAGTCAAGGACGTCTTAACGGTCATGGGCTAGACCAGTTAGCGACAGTGGGCTATAATGTGGGCGATTAAGTTGTGCCATCACTTTATGTTGTAGCTACACCTATTGGCAATCTGGAAGATATCTCTCTGCGGGCTTTGCGTTTGTTGAAACAGGTCAAGTTGATCGCTGCCGAAGATACGCGTACCACACGCCAGTTGCTTAATTTTTATGACATAAAGACACCACTGACCAGCTACCACGAGCATAATAAACGGGCTAAGCTCGAATATCTGCTGGACTGCCTTAAACAAGAAGATGTAGCTCTGGTCTCCGAAGCGGGTATGCCGGGATTGAGCGACCCGGGGTACGAGCTTATCGCCGCCGCCATAGAGCAGCGGATTCCTGTAGTGCCTGTTCCCGGTGCCTCGGCGGTGATTACGGCGCTGGCGGTCTCGGGGCTGCCCACTAATGAGTTCATATACCTGGGCTTTTTACCTCGACGTCAGGGAGTCAGACGCCGCCTGTTCAAGTCAGTGGCTGATGAGCCACGAACTGTGGTTGCTTTTGAAGCGCCGCACAGGCTTGTAGATGCACTGAATGACGCTCTGGAAATCTTCGGAGATAGGAAAGTAGCCGTCTGCCGTGAGCTTACCAAGGTCTATGAAGAAGTGTTCAGAGGCAGGCTGAGCCAGGCGATAGAGCATTTTACCCAGCCCAGAGGTGAATTCACAATAGTAATCGAGGGTAAAGCGGCGCAGGAACCCGAGATTAGCCAGCAGATTGAAAAGGAATTACTCAAACTTTATCGGCAGGGGGCCGGCGCTAAAGAAGCGGTAGCCCGACTGTCCGAATCGAGCGGTATATCGAAGAAGAAACTTTATCAAGCGTGGTTAAAAGCCACTAAAGGAGGTTGACAGTGAACCGAGGATGCGTTGCCGTAGGTGAAATCAGATGTGATAATTGTCAGCGTCTTATAGAGCCGGGACAGAGGTATTTAATTGTGGAAGAGAAAGAAGGAGAGAAGTCGGATTTCTGCGTGGAGTGCTCTGTGGCTAAAGGCTACGCCGCTTATGTTAAGGAAAAGGGGGAAGAGGTGTTGACCTTTTTCCCGGTAAGTGTTGATTCGGGGGTAGGCCCCTCGGGTTAACGGATTAGAGCTATCCGGCAGTTTACCTTGAGTGGGGATTCTTCGACAGGCTCAGAATGAGCGGAAAGAAAGACCCACAATGACCGATGGTTTTGATGGAGATTCGTAAAATTGGCTGACACTATTTTTATCGGGGTTGCCTGGCCTTATGCCAATGGTCCGTTGCATCTGGGCCATATCGCCGGCGCTTATCTGCCGGCGGATGTATTTGCCCGGTATCACCGCCTTAAGGGCAATAAGGTGTTAATGGTTTCAGGCAGCGACCAGCATGGGACGCCTATTACACTGCGCGCCGAGGAAGAAAATAAGTCCCCGCAGGAGATTGTGTCAAGGTACCATAATGGATTCCTCGATTGCTGGCAGAAATTGGGCATATCCTGGGATCTGTTTACCGACACCGGCACCGAGAACCACGCCCGGACAACTCATGATATTTTTCTCAAGCTTCTAAAAGAAGGCTACATCTATAAGAACGCTGTGCCTCAAGCCTATTGCCCGCAGTGCCAGCGCTTCCTGCCCGACCGCTATGTTGAAGGCACCTGCCCCTACTGCCAGTTCCCGCAGGCACGGGGCGACCAGTGTGATGAATGCGGTAGAACAATGAACCCCAGCGACCTGCTTGATTTGCGCTGCCGGATTTGCGGCGCGGAACCGCGCTTTGAAGTCTCGGAGCATTTCTTTCTCCGCCTCAGCGCTTTTGAGGACAGGCTGAAATCATGGTTAAAAGATAAGACATTTTGGCGTCAAAATGTGCTCAATTTCACGCTTGGCTTTCTGGAGGGCGGCCTTAAAGACCGGGCGATTACCCGCGATATAGACTGGGGCGTAACCGTGCCTCAGCCGGGATTCGAGAACAAGCGAATCTATGTCTGGTTTGAAGCCGTTATCGGTTATTTTTCAGCAAGCAAGGAGTGGGCGAAATCCCAAGGCGATGTCGAGGCCTGGCAGCAGTTCTGGAGCGGCGATGCCAAAAGCTATTACTTTATCGGCAAGGATAATATACCGTTCCACACGCTTATCTGGCCGTCGATGCTCATGGGCTACGGCGGGCTTAACCTGCCCTACGATGTGCCGGCTAACGAGTTTTTAACCATTGAAGGCAAGCGGCTCTCTACCAGCCGCAACTGGGCAGTCTGGCTGCCTGATTATCTGGAGCGTTATGATCCCGACCCACTGCGATATCTGCTGTCGGTTAACATGCCGGAAACAGGTGATACCGATTTCTCGTGGCGCGAATTTCTCCGCCGCAATAACGATGAGCTGGTAGCAACCTACGGTAATTTGGCCCATCGAGTCCTGACGTTTGCCTACCGCAATTTCGATGGTGCTGTGCCGTCGCCGGGGGAGATTGACAGTCAAGGGCAGAAACTACTGGCCAAAGCACAAGAGACGTTGAAGGATGTCGACGGACTAATTAATAACTGCCATTTCAAAGAGGGAATTAAGGCGGCTATGGCATTGTGTCAGGAAGCCAACCGCTACCTTGACGATAAAGCCCCGTGGAAGGCGATTAAGGAGGATAAGCAGGCTTCGGCTACGGCTACTTATGTAGCCATATCGGTGCTGGCGTCTTTGAAAACAATTCTTTACCCGTATCTTCCTTTCAGCTCTGAGAAACTTCATAAATTTTTAGGATTCGACGGTAGTATTGAGACCAACGGCTGGCAGGTCCAATCGGTAGTGGCAGGCCAGAAGCTAATTATGCCGGAGCCGCTGTTCCGTAAACTGGACGACAGTATTATCGACGAGGAAACCAACCGGTTGGGAGGACAAGTAAGTTAAAAGTTAAAAATAAAAGGTCAAAAGTTCAAGTCAAATATATAAAATCGGAGATAGGACCTAGGCTTTATTCCTAATTCCCTCTCCCTTGAAGGGAGAGGCTAGGTGAGGGTGAAATTAATTGAATCTAAGTGATATTTACAAACCCGTCCAAAAAGACCTGAATAAGGTCGAGCGAAGTCTGGAAGAGATAACAGATGCCGAATTTTCTTTGCTGGCGCAATTGCTGGCATATACTTTGAAGACAGGTGGGAAACGGGTTCGGCCGGCACTTACTTTGCTTTCAGGGAAGTTTTACGTATACGAGCCGGCTCTGCTAGTGCCCATGGCGTCGGCGATAGAGCTGCTGCACACGGCGACATTAGTCCATGATGACATTGTGGACAATTCGCCCGTACGCCGTAGCAGACCGACGGTCAGCCGTGCCTGGGGTGAAAATAGTGCCCTGTTGCTTGGTGATTATCTGTTTGCCAAAGCAGGCAGCCTTGTGGCCGGCACCGGAAACTTGAGAGCCATAAAGCTTTTTTCTCAAACGCTGATGACTATTTCCGCCGGCGAATTGAAGCAGACCGGTGTTACTTTCGATACGGCAAAACTTCGTGATTACTACTTTGCCTGGATAGGTGCCAAGACAGCCTGTCTTTTTTCTACTTCGACGGAGTCGGGAGCTATCTTAAGCCAGGCGCCGGAAGAGGCTATTGATGCCATAAGGGATTACGGACACAATCTGGGTATGGCGTTTCAGATTGTGGACGATGTTCTGGACTTCGTTGGTGAAGAAGACGAGCTGGGCAAACCGGTAGGCTCTGATTTGCGTGAAGGCACGATGACTTTGCCGACCATTCTGTTTGTTGAGTCCTATCCCGAAGATAAACTGATAAAAAACTTTTTTGAAAAGAAAGAGACGGAAGATGTGTCGCAGGCTGTGGTAAAAATTCGTGATTCTCATGTTATCGACGATTGCCTGAACCTGGCATCTGAATTTTGCTCCAAGGCCCGCCGAGCGGCGGAAAAGCTGCCTGACAATAACGCCCGAAAGTGTTTGATTGCTTTGGCGGACTATATCGTAGAACGGCGTAAATAGATTAAAGACAAAAAACAAAAAACCAAAAATTAGAAAAGCAAATTTGAAATAATAATTAGTGTTTTTCTTTCAGAGTGATAATACTGGAACCAAGTATATTGGCGAGTTCTGTTACCTCTTTCAGAAGTTTGTCGACTGGCTTTTTATCTGCTTTACCTGAATCGCGTATAAGGTTTAACCAGAACTTAGTCTCGTTAGCCGATTTCAGGGCGTATGCAAAGTAATTAGTATAGTCCCTCTTGGACCCAGAACCTTTGGCTTCAGAAACGTTAGCCCCGATGCTAGTAGCGCTTCGTAATAGCTGATAACCCAGTATTCTTGAAACTTGACCCTTAGGTAGTTCTTCAACAAGCGCAATAACATCCAATGCAAATTTGTAGGCTCGTCTTTGGAACTACATTTCGATTTTTGGTCTTTAATCTTTAATTTTTAATTTAGGGCTGTTTTATACCGTAACACAGGCTGGATATGAAGTCAGTTTTAAAGAAGACGTACGTTGTGCATACTATGAGGCTGGTGCAGGTTGCAATTCGGGTGAAGGCAGTGGCTCTTTGAGCAGTGACTCAAACTCGGCTTCTTCTATGGTCTCCGCAGCCATCAGGCGTTCGGCGACAAGCTTCAGCCGTCCTTTATGCTCGGCTAATATATTCTTAGCAGTTTCATGTGCGCGTTGAATGAGTACCTTAACCTCATCGTCGATTTCTTCGGCTATCTTTTCGCTGTAGTTTCTTTGTTCGTGAATTTCGCGACCGAGGAAAATCAGCTCCTCACGCTTACCGAAGGTGCGCGGTCCCAGCTTGTCGCTCATTCCGTATTCCGTTACCATTTTTCGAGCGAGGTTGGTTGACTGTTCCAAATCATTCTGTGCGCCGGTGGTTACTTCGCCGAAGATAATCTCTTCTGCGGCTCGTCCCGCCAGACTTACAGCCAGTCTATCGTCAAACTGTGAAACTGTCCACAGATGGCGGTCTTCGGTGGGCAGAAAGCGAGTCCAGCCGCCAATCATACCGCGGGCCACGACAGATATCTTGTGAACCGGGTCGGCATTTGGCAGCATTTTGGCAACCAGGGCATGTCCGGTTTCGTGGTAGGCGATTATTTCTTTTTCCTTCTGGCTTATAATTCGGCCCTTCTTTTCCGGTCCAGCTATAACGCGGTCGATTGAGTCCTCCAGCTCTTTCAAGCCGACCTCTTTTAAGTTGCGTCTGGCTGCCAGTATGGCGCCTTCGTTGATTAGGTTGGCTAAATCAGCGCCGCTGAAGCCGGGAGTCTGCCTGGCCAGCACCTCCAGGTCCGCGTCTTTGGCTAGAGGCTTACCCTTAGCGTGAACTTCCAGTATAGCTTTGCGACCATTTATATCCGGCTGGTCGATGACGACATGGCGGTCGAAGCGGCCTGGGCGCAGCAGAGCCGGGTCAAGTATATCAGGCCGGTTGGTAGCCGAGATGACAATAACGTTGGTACTGCTATCGAAGCCGTCCATTTCAACCAGTATCTGGTTCAGGGTTTGCTCCCGTTCGTCATGGCCTCCACCAAGGCCGGCGCCGCGGTGTCTACCTACGGCGTCTATCTCATCGACGAAGACAATACACGGTGCATTGTGCTTGGCCTGGTCAAAGAGGTCTCTGACACGGGAAGCGCCGACGCCCACGAACATCTCCACGAACTCACTGCCGCTGATGGAGAAAAAGGGAACCCCGGCCTCGCCGGCAACGGCTTTGGCTATTAACGTTTTTCCACACCCGGGCGGCCCCACTAACAGAACACCTCGTGGTATGCGGGCGCCTAAAGCCAGAAATTTTTGGGGGGATTTAAGAAACTCAACTATTTCCTGGAGTTCCCCCTTAGCCTCATCGACTCCAGCCACATCGGCAAAGGTGACAGTAGATTTGTTGTTAGATGCCAGACGAGCCCGACTCTTGGCAAAATTGAAAGCCTGGGTATTGGCGCCTCTGGCGGAGCGGAACAGGAAAAAGAGCAGTGCACCGAATAGAAGCAAGGGTACAAAGCTAATGAGCACGCCTCCCCAGTCGAAGCCACCGGATTTAACATCGAATTTCACTCCATTTTCGCCAAGCATAATACCGGCAGCTGTCAGACTATCCATAAGCTCCTTGGTGCTGCCGACAAAGGACGACTGGATTATCTTCTCATTTTCTTTCAAGCCGATGATGGTAGTACCGTCCTGCTGAATAGTATCGGCTACTCCTTGCTTGACCTGGGCGATGAACGTGTAGAAGTCCACTTGCTCGGGTTTTTTAGTCGTCGGCAGGAAGCTGAAAGCCAGGGCTAATATAGCCACCAGAATCAGAATGTAGAATAAACTACCTTGCCACCACTTCGGTTTCATATTTTGATTCACATCTTATTATAGCAAAAGCGGATGAATATAGAAAAAAGGGCTTCGGAACAGTTGTTTTTGGGTGTTTAAAGTGGCAGTAAGCGAGTACCTGAATATATGCTATAATTATATATAGTCAAATTAAGCTGATTTGGAAAATCGAGTTCTGAAATCGATAGACGTAGCGCGGCTGGCGGTGGAGGCCGCTTCGGATAAACAGGCTGACAACATCGTCATGCTGGATACCAAGCAAGTTTGCTCCTTTGCCGACTATTTTGTTATCTGCAGTGGAGATAGTGCCCGCCAGATTGAAGCTATCCGGCAAGAGATTCGAGAGAAGCTGAAGCGCGACGATATCATTCCTTCCCACATTGAGGGGGCTGCCGATTCAGGATGGATTCTCCTCGACCTGGGAGACGTTATAGTACATATTTTCTCCCCGTCCCAACGTGACTATTATCGGCTGGACGATTTGTGGCATGAAGCCATACCGATAATCAGGATACAATAAGTTCCTCTGGTTTGAAGAACAGGCTAATCTCTCTTTCGGCGCTTTCAGCTGAGTCGGAACCGTGGACGAGGTTCTGCTGAACATCGAGCGCGAAGTCACCCCGGATGCTGCCGGGAGAGGCCTTGACCGGGTCGGTAGCACCCATGGTCTGTCGAATGGCTTCTATAGCTTTCTCACCCTCAAAAACGGCGGCGATAATAGGGCTGGAAGTGATGAATTCCACTAGGTCGTTGAAGAAGGCTTTGTCTTTATGAACTGCGTAGTGCCGTTGGGCTAAAGACTTGTCCATTTGCAGCCTCTTCATAGCTATAATTCTAAGTCCTCGTCTTTCCAGGCGGGAAATGATTACCCCGGCCAGTCCTCGCTGCATAGCATCCGGTTTGATTAGCACCAGACTTCGTTCCATATTAAACTCCTCCTAATAATTTTTAATGTCATTGCGAGGAGCAGCGCGACGAAGCAATCTCTAGATTGCCACGCCTTCGGCTCGCAATGACAGGTAAACACACACCTTTTTATTTTACTTTGCGCTGAGTAATCGGCGGCTGGCGCAGGTACAGCGGCTGCAGACTTGCGGCATCGTCGCATTGGCCTCTACCCAGACGTTGCCAGCCTAATGTTGCCAGATTGCCGGCATGCCTCAACCTGGCTGCAGCGTCAGGTATTATGGCGTACCTGGCCAGACCTTTTTTTAATTCCTCAACAATAGACGATGGGATTTCACCGCAGAAGATGGTCTTCCGTTTAGTCTGTCGACATATGGCGTCGGCAGTGGTGATGTGTTCCGGGGTGAGGCATCGCCAAATATCTTTTAGCTGATAAACGGCGGCGGCAATCTCACCGCGGCCGGCGTTGTGAATCGGGCAGATAGGGAGTTTGGTAAAGGCGAAAGGATAGGCCTCGACTTCCAAGGTACCGATCCCAATCAGCGGTATATCCAGGGCGCAGGCTAATCCTTTAGCGGTGCTCATGCCCACCCTGAGGCCGTTGAAGCTACCGGGACCTTTAGCTACGAATATGGCGTCCAGCGACTGAGGGCTGCTTTCGGACTGATTTAATAGACGAGTGATATTCGGCACCAGTTCCACGGTATGGTTCTGTCCCGAGTGCCAGGTCAGCTCGGCTATCATCTCCCCCTGCTGGGACAGGCCGATGCTGCAAAAGTCAGTTGAAGTATCTATGGCTAATTCCACGTTTTGAATTCCGCATCAAGTAATTTTAACAATTCTATATAGCGCTCACCTTTCGGCTCAAGGCTTACTGCGCGCTCGGTATCCGATACGTAGCTAAGATTAATAAGCAGATGTTCATCAGGCAGTACAGCTATGCCTTTATCCGCCCATTCGACTGCACAAACGCCTTTGCCGTAGAGATATTCATCAAGCCCCAAATCCGCTATTTCCTCCAATCGGTCGAGCCGGTAAAAGTCAATGTGGTATAAGGTTAACCGGCCGTGGTATTCTCTTATTATGACGAAGGAAGGGCTGAAGGCATATTCTTTAACGCCCAGTCCCCAGGCAATGCCCTGTGTCAGGCAAGTCTTACCGCTTCCCAGATTGCCGGTGAGAAGAAATACGTCACCGGACTGAGCCAGTTCGCCCAGCCGTATTCCCAGATGCTGCGTCTGCTCCGAGCTGCGGGATACGAGTTTTAGCTTCGTCATTTTGGCGTTCATATCTGAGATTTAAAATGCTCCCAGCCGGCTTTTTGCCACGGAATACTACGGCCGTTATCATCGACAAGGTTAACATGCCACGGTTTTTCTCCGGTTATTTCGCCAATGATGGTCACCGGACAAGACACGGCTCGTTTTATTTGTGTGATAACCTGATTGCTGGCGGTAAAGAGCAGCTCATAGTCCTCGCCGCCGCTCAAGGCTAGGTGCAGGTAATCCGATTTGAAGTTGTTTTTAAGTGCCGGATGTATTAACAGCGTGTTTTGGTTTATCCGGGCGCTGACTTTACTTGCCTGGCATACGTGAGTGAGGTCGGCGATCAGACCATCGCTGATATCTATAGCAGCTTTAATCCCGTAGCGTAATAGAATTTGTCCCTCATCTACTCTGGGCATCGGCTTCAAATGGGCTTGACGGAGAAGTTGTGTGGTCTCAGCATCGAATTTGAGATTTTGCTTTAGCATCCTGAGTCCAGCAGCCGATAGCCCCAAATATCCCGTAACGGCTATCCGGTCACCAGGAACGGCTGCCGAGCGGGTAAGCGACGGCGCTGATTCCAGACTGCCCAAAACGGTCACGTTAATAATCGTTTTGTTTGCGGAAGCGATGTTGCCTCCCACTATAGCCACTCCGAACCGGCTGGCTATCTGAGCCATGCCCTGGTACAGGCTCGAGACATCATCTGTTTCGAGCTCACCGGGCAAAGCCAGTGAAATCAGCGCATATTTGGGGACACCACCCATGGCTGCAATATCGCTCAGGTTCACGGCAATGGCTTTCCAGCCCAGCTCCTCCCAGGTGACGATTTTCGGGTCGAAATGAGTATCTTGGACCAGGCTGTCTGTCGTGGCCAGTTGAATGCCACCGTCTACCTGCCAGGCAGCGGCATCGTCACCTATACCGATGAGCAAGTGTTGCCATGAGGCATCCTTTGAATTTTTTGTCCTGTCGACGATTTCGGCCAGAAGTTCAATTAAGCCAAATTCGCCCAGTTCCGATACGTTCATAGCTGCGATTATAACATAGGACTCGTATTTTGGACTAAACTTTAATCGTTTTTTACATATGGCAGGTGAAGGGCTTGTATGTGTCAAATACAAGTTATATAATGCGATTAAATAGCTAAGGAGGTCAGTGATATGGAGCAGATGGTCAGATGCGCTAACTGTGGCACAGCAAACCCTCCGGGGCAGCAGTTCTGCGGGAAATGTGGAGCCAAGCTCGTTACTGAGGTCCAGCAGCAAAAAGTCAAATGTCCTAACTGCGGCTTCATGAATCTGCCCGGACAGCAGTTTTGTGGAAGTTGCGGAGCCAGATTGGTTGCTGTGGTTCAACAGGCTACAACTACACCGGCTCAGCAGATATCAACTGCGCCGACTCAGGAAGTGCCGGCTGCCCCAGTACAGCAGGCACCAGCCAAGGCTGTAAAACCTGTCTTCCCTCGTCAGCAAGTTGAAGCCAAGCCGACCTGGGGTTTAGCCTGGGGCCTGTGGTGGCGGATGCTGTTACTGAGCATATTAATCTTTGGCATACTGTATTTAATAGTTGTCGTAGTGATGGTCCTTGCCTTCAACTATAAGATTCCATTTTTAACCTGAGTAGCATGAGGTTTTGATAACGCATGCAACAACAAGTAGTTAGATGCCCACATTGTGGTGCGGATAGTGCCGGTCCCCAATTTTGTACAACTTGCGGAGAAAGATTGCCGGTTGCCATTCCGCAGCCAGTTCGTGAGCCGCAGCCAGCAGCGCCTGTCAAGCCCGTAGTAAAAGAAACCGTGCCATCCGGTAAATTCGGGGCTTTAAGAGCTGTAGCCACCGTTTATAGAATTATCGGCTGGGTAGTGATGATAGGCGGCAGCCTTTTTTCGATTGCTCTTGCGGTGTTAGCACTCGGCGGAACAGGAGCATTGACTGATTTCATACCGTTGAGTGCCGGTCTGGGCACGGTGGGCATAGCGGTGGTCGGTCTTATAGCTTCAATATTATCCGGCTTGTTTCTGGTGGCCTTTGCCGACGTTTGTTACGTGTTGATAGATATAGAAAAGAACACAAGGCGATAAGAATAAACTCAAACCAGTTGCCAGTCTCTGTAGCCCTGTTGAATGACAGCCAAGTATTCCGCTGCCGGCTTTAGTTCCCGCGATTGGTCAATCTTGATATAAGTTATGGTTTCTACCGCTTCGTTGGTCTCGGTCCAAACAGTTACTTTGCGTCGGTCGTAGATTGTGGGATAACCCTCATATCCATCCAGCCGCTTCAAATCCCTTTCCGATATTTCATAGACAGCACCTAACACCTTTTCACCCCGGTGCGGCGCTATGCTGGCAACTCCGCCTTGCCGTCCAGCCCGTGCCGTGAATGTCAGTTTAAAATTAGGCAAAGTAGCGATAAATTTCGGCTTACTGTCCGGAGCGCGCTCTGTCATCTGTTTCCGATTTAGATTGGAGGCGTAAGC
>Ga0214474_1001309_pt1 | contig 11508 bp, 9 predicted proteins | sample RVTome_2_FD_187335 | JGI IMG/M metagenome (GOLD analysis project Ga0214474, IMG submission 187335) | Soil microbial communities from uranium-contaminated site in the Upper Colorado River Basin, Wyoming, United States - RVT95D214 HiSeq ...
GAGGGTGTTTTTCCCTCCGCAAGCCCTGTTCCCTATACCTTCGCCTGCGAGGTAATTCTGCGAGAAGTTTTCCGGATTACTTGTGAATTTGCGCTAAAGCTACAGGATGCGGGCATCACTGCAGTGCCAATCCCAAGCGAGCCATATGAGTACTGGGACTCTGACGCCAAGGAAGGAAAGGGGATACTATCGCTTCGGCATGCCGGTTATTTGGCTGGGCTGGGTGTTCTTGGAAAGAATATGCTCCTCACAAATGATATCTATGGCAACCGTATTACCTTGGGTGCACTACTCGTGGATACAGCACTGAAGGGAGATCCAATCGCGCAATATGCTTTCTGTTCGGACGACTGCAGGTTGTGTGTTGAGAAGTGCCCTGGGAAAGCCTTGGGCGGAGCAAGTGTGGTGCAGAAACTCTGCAGAGAGAAGTCCCAATTCACAACTGCAAAAGGTTATGCTCTATACACCTGTAATGTGTGCAGAAGCATCTGCCCTAGTGGGAAAGGTGTAAGGATGGCATAACACTGCCATGCACACGGACGTGGAAACCACTGCACGGCTCGACGTAAGCTTGTTTACATAGACGATGCAGACGATTTACGCGATTTGTTCGCGCCACCTGGTAACAGACTTGAGACACTTCATGGAGACCGTGAGGGTCAATACAGCATACGTATCAACGACCAATACCGAGTCTGCTTCAAATGGTTGAAGGGCAAAGCGAGAGAGGTAGAGATTGTGGATTATCACAAGTAAGGAGTCAAGTATGGAAAAGCTACCCCCTGTTCATCCTGGTGAAGTATTGCTCGAAGATTTTATGAAGCCGCTAGGCTTGAGCCAATATCGTGTGGCGAAAGACATCGGTGTACCGACTTTGCGGATTAATCAAATTGTACGCGGTCGGCGTTCAATTACAGCAGACACCGCCTTGAGATTGGCACGATACTTTGGCACGAGTGCAGCCGTTTGGCTAAGCATGCAAGCCCGTTATGACCTTGAAATGGCGGAAGCCAGAATAGCAAATCGCATTAATCGTGAGGTCAAGGTTTTCCGGGTAGCACAGCCTACTGCATCAAGCAGCTAAAGAACCTGGAACATTGAACAAGTCCAGCGGATGGCTTACAGCCACGGCTGATCATAGACGATGGGCCGGCGCTTCGCGCCCGTTGGCCCTAAACAAATTAAAGAAATATCAATGAAGTTGCATTATGCTATGAAATGAATTAAAATGCACACAGAACATAACAATTGTAAGATACGGAGGTAAAGGATATGGCAACAGCAGTTAGAATATCTGAAAAACTTGTCAATGATGCAAAAAAAATCAGCCGGATAGACCATAGATCCTTAACTGGTCAAATTGAACATTGGGCTCGAATGGGGAAATGTGCTGAGGAAAATCCAGATTTAACTTATTTGCTTATTAAAGAAATTTTAATTGGTGTAGAAGAATTGGAGCAAGGCGAAAAATCCGAATATAGATTTGGATGATGGCTTATGAAAATATACCAATCAAGGTCTTTTGAAAAAAGAATAAAGAGAATGCATATACGAGAAAAGGAAATATTAGATCAGGAGATAAGGAATATTGCAGAGAATCCGTCTATTGGAGAAGAAAAGAAAGGAGACCTCAGAGAAATATTGATTCACAAATTCAAAATTAAAACGGCTGAGTATCTTCTTGCTTATCGAATGGTTGGAGAAGATTTGGAATTAATTATGATTGGTCCTCATGAAAATTATTATCGAGACTTGAAAAAATATTTAAAGAACCAATGAAATAGGCTAACAACAGCATCAACCTAACGCGGAATAAACGCTGTTTAGTTTTGGCATCGATAGTTACCCGCGTAGGTTATGCAAATCGTTATGGAGAATAAAATTGAAAAAAGATAACAAAGAAAGGGACGCTGATTCTTAAACAACTTGACATCGGTTGGTCATTTTTAAAGAAGGAGAAAATTGAGAGAAATCCCTTAAAATGTTTTAGACCCTATCCCTCCAATCATGCCCTCTATAATTTAGGATTTTTGATCTTTTCTTCCTTAGGAAGGGACTTTAATACTCGGTAGATTGAGTCAAGCTTATTTTGATGCTCATCACCCTCTCATGGCTATCCATATCACAATATTCGAAACCGAGCTTTCTGTAGAGCTTAAGAGCTATGAAGTTTGTTACGTTTACTGTCAGCCAGACTGAGTCGAAACCGAGTTGCATGGACCTTTCCAGGGTGAACCGTGTTAGCTCTGTGCCGATCCCGAGATTTCTGTGGTTTTGATCAACAAAGATCACAAATTCACCCGATTTTCCTTTTATATCGGGAATCAGCGCAACGTGGCCGATAACACTATCGCCTCTCCAGGCAAGAAGATTCTTACCTATTTGAAAAAGCTTCTTCACCCAATCGTGACAGATTTCAGGGTCTTCAGGCGGGAGGCCCTGAGAGGCGGGTTTCGGACAGAAGACCCGATACATCTCTAGAAGAGATGGAAAATCTTCAGTACAACTGATCCCTATTTCAAAGGGTTTTCCAGATTTGTCAGTTCTGTCAATGCGGTTTGGCTTCATAGTAAAATGGGTGTTGAAAAGGGAATAACTCCTCCCCGATTCTTTGGGTCTTCTGGTACACCCAATATACTTCAAAGCTTCGGAAAAGGCAATTTCTTTAGGGTTTTGGCTATTTACATTCTATATCAAAGGTTTATATCGAAATGCGGAGATTGGAGAAGCAAAACATGATAGGCTAAATTCTATCGTTTACAAATCTCAAAGGAGTTAGCCATAGGGTAAGAAACCTCCCTGACTATTAGTCCGAAGATAAAATTTGTCGGCAATCAATGCCGATGCTACGGACCTAAAAACAAGATCCCGAAACGAGTTCGGGATGACAAGAAATGAAGAAGCTGTTGCTATGTCATGCGAACTGTTTTCAGCATCTCGATCATATCGCTCATTAACTCAGATCGCCCAGTTCGTATTGAAGGATTCCAACCAGGGTGATGGCTGCGGTCTCCGTCCTCAATATTCTCTGTCCCAATTTGACAGGGATAAATCCCCTGTCCTTTGCTAACCTTACCTCCTCTTCTGTAAATCCTCCTTCTGGTCCTACCATGACATAGACCTTTTTAGTTTGATATTGTTTCAAGACCTCTTTAAGACTTTCACCACTCTTCTCATAGAGAAAAATCTTCAGACCATCCTCCTTGCAAATCCCCAAGGCTTCATTAAACAGTCGATAGCGCTCCACCTGTGGTACTTTTGCCCTCCTCGATTGCTGGACCGCTTTCACAGCGATCTCTTGCCAGCGATGGGCCTTCTTCTGTTTTGCCTCCCTCTCTTCCAGAGAAATTGACCTCTCAGACTTAAAAGGAATGATGGCCGAAACACCCAACTCTGTTGCCTTCTGAACGACCAGTTCCATCCGTTCCTTCTCGGGAAGAGCTTGCAGAAGAATGATTTCCACAGAGGATTCCGTAGTCGATGAAAAGGCGTCAAAGACAAGAACGGAGGCCTCTTCCTGAGAGAGGCGAATCACCCTTCCCCTGAAGTCATTCCCTTCAGAATCGGTCAGTGTAATCAGGCTACCCACACGACCGCCCTGAAAACAAAGGGCCTCTAGAGGAGGCCCTTGAATTAGAACTTCTTTGCCTATTTCAATTTTTCTATCGAGAACGATTCTATCCATCACAAGAGGTTTTCCCTTTTCGCTTCTTCTTCTCCTCTTTCGCTCTCTCCTCTCCGCCTCCTTCAAACTCCTTGATCTTCATCCCCAACTCTCGAAGCTTATTATCCACTAGGTCATTTACAGATCCTTCTTTAAATTTTCCATTTTCCAATCTCTCGCCAGCCTCCATGCCGGTGAGGATCTCAATCCCTTGATCAATGGTCTTGACAGGATAGACATGAAATTTTCCCTCTTCCACGGCCTTGACCACTTCTTTCCTCAACATCAGGTCACCCACATTGAGATGGGGAATCATCACCCCCTGTTTCCCTGTCAATCCTTTGGCCTTGCAGACATCGAAGAAACCTTCGATCTTCTGGTTGACACCGCCAATGGGCTGGATCTCTCCTTTCTGGTTAACCGAACCCGTTACGGCAATGTCCTGCCGGAGGGGAAGTCCGGAGAGGCTTGAAAGCAATGCATAAATTTCTGTCGAGGAAGCGCTATCTCCATCCACGCCGCTGTAGGACTGCTCAAAACAGATGCTTGCACTCATGGTAATAGGTTTGTCCTGGGCGTATTTTCCCCTGAGATATCCGGCGAGGATATAGACCCCCTTGTTATGAGTGGGGCCGCTCATCTCCGCCTCTCTTTCGATATTGATAATTCCTGCCTTTCCCATAGAGGTCTTGACCGTAATCCGGGAGGGCTTGCCGAACATATAATCCCCTAAATCGTAGACAGAAAGGCCATTCACCTGGCCTACAACCGCACCATCAGAGTCGATCAGAATGGTTCCCTCATCGATCATCTCCTGAATCTTCTCCTCGATCAGGTTCACTCGGTGGATCTTCTTCTGAATCGCCTCTTCTATATGTTTTTCACTCACTACCTCGCTACCATCCTTCACCGCCCAGTAGTTGGCCTCCCTCAAAAGGTCGGCGATCAGGTGAAAACGTGTTGAAAGTTTCTTCTGCCTTCCTGCCATTCTCACCCCGTATTCCACTACGGCGGCAATTCCTGTCGTGTCAAAGGGTTTCAACTTATCCTCATCACAGATCCTTCGAATAAAAGAGGCATACTGAAGAATCTTTTCATCATCTTTATTCATCACCGAATCGAAGTCTGCTTTGATTTTAACAATCTTCTTAAAATCATCATCTAAATTGTAAAGGAGGTGGTAAATATACGAATCCCCGATCATGATGACTTTCGTGCTGCACCCTATGGGTTCCGGTTTGAGAGCAGAGGTGGCAAAGAAATAGAAAGGATCGTAAGTCTGCATCTCCATTACCTGGTTCTTCAATGTCCGTTTCAAGGCAGGCCAAACCCCTGGCTCCACGAGGGCCTCCAGGGCATTTAAGATCAAATACCCTCCATTTGCCCTTAAAAGAGTTCCCGCCTTGATATGGGTGAAGTCGGTTTTCCAGACCCCTGAGCGTTCAACCACCCGTTCGACGGTTCCAAAAAGGTTTCGGTAGTTGGGAGTGGTCTCTACAATAATGGGCGCTCCCTTCGCCTCCGAATTGTCTACTAATACATTGACCTGGTATTCAGAAAATGAATCAACTGCCTGCGGCAAGACCAAGCCCGGGATGGGAGAGGTTTGGGGTTCTTCTTTCTCCCTGAAACGGCTGGGATTGGTTAGAATATCATCTTGTACTTCGTCCAGGTAGCGATGGACCTTCTCATCATCAAACTTCTCTTTAATATCAGAGATCGAGTCTATGACCACGGGTGAGATTACCTCATGGTCCAAAGCCGAAAGCTCCTCTCTGATCTCTTTCTCAGCCTTTCGAATCCCCTTAAAAATATTCTCGAGCTCGTCGATCAGCACAGCCTGTTTCTCCTTAAGCCGTTCCAGATCCTCTTTGGAGAACTTACCTTCCTCCACCATCGTCTCCAGCTGCTCAATGTTCAATGGATTGCCTTCAACGACAGGCAAGATCCCAGGACGAGAATAAGGTCCCATCTGGATCTGAACGAGGGCAAAACCCTCCTTATTCACCTTCTTTTCAAACTCCCGAAGCATCTCAGCCTGTCTATTCCGAAATTTTTCAACCACCTCTTTCTTTTTATTAAGATAAGTCTCATTCTCAAAAAGCAAAGGGATCTTCTTTTTTAGAGATTCGACCAATGTCTCCATCTCTTTTTTGAAGGCATTCCCCTGGCCTGCAGGAAAGCTGAGCATATGAGGCATATCCGGATTCTTAAAATTATTGATATAACAAATGTCATTGGGAATCTTCCCTTTCACATTCAATTCTTCCAAAATACACTTGATCGTAGTGAAACGTCCTGTTCCGGTTAAGCCTGTCACGAAGATATTGTATCCGACGCTGTTAATATCTAATCCTATCCGGATCGCTTCCTGAGCCCTTTCCTGACCAATAATCTCCTCACAGGCTTGGACCGCCTGAGTCGTCTCAAAGGGCAAGGTGTTGGGATCACATCGCCACCTCAACTGCTCTACCGGAACCTCTTCATAGACTTTATCGACCATAGCTTCCCCCTTCATCCTTTAGTATACGATTTATTCAGCACCTTTCCCGAATCCCCCCTGAGAGGTGCCAGTTTTTTTTAATTCTCATTTTCTATCAGAACTTGAGAAAAGTCAACCCTTCCACTCCCCGGCCTGAAGACCGAGGGCTCAGGGTTGATCCTGAGCGGGACTAAGCGCAGTCGAATGGGTCAACGAGGTTTTAAGAAAAAGAAGAGTTCGGAGTTATGAGTCAAAGATGAGGAGTTAAAGGTTACAAGCAAAAAGTTCAAATTTCATTTATGAAATTTTACTTAGATGCCTTCTTTGGCAAGTTCCTGAATTAACCCTTTACCCTTTTCGGTCACTTTTTTGGGGACTTTTACTATGAGCTTCACATATTCGTCCCCTTTGCCATCTCCTTGGAAATGGGGAATGCCAAGGCCTTTCAATCGCATCTTTGTGTGGCACTGAGTCCCAGGGGGAACCTTCATCTTTTTCATCCCCTCAAGGGTAGGAACTTCGATATGGGTCCCTAGCACAGCCTCTGAGAAACTAATCTCTTTCTCCACGATGAGGTCGTCTCCCTCCCGGCTGAAAAGGGAATGATCTTTAATTGAAATCTGCAAGTACAGATCGCCTGGCGGGCCATTGTTTCTCCCTTCCATCCCTTTTCCGGCGAGCCTTAACTTCTTCCCCGACGGAATGCCCCGTGGAATTTTTACCGAGACCTCCTCTATTCTCCCATTCTTCCGATAAGAAATTTTCTTCTCACTGCCGTTGGCTGCTTCCTCCAAGGCAATGCTTAACTCATAAACGATATCCTCTCCTTTTTGAGGCATTCGTCCCATATCCTGATAAGTGGTCTGTCCTCCGAAGAGGTCGCTAAAATCGAAACCACTCCTTCCTCCAGATCTGAATTCCCGCCTTCCCCTTCCTCCGAAGAGGCCTGACAAGATCTCATCCAAATCGAAGCCCCGGAAAATGTCCTCTTGTGTGAATCGTTGATGAAATCCCTCTTTGCCAAAGGTGTCGTACTGCTTCCGCTTCTCCTTATCGCTCAAGACAGCATAGGCCTCATTGATCTCCTTGAAGCGTTCCTCAGCCTCTTTTTTGTTTGGATTTTTGTCCGGGTGATATTTCATCGCCAGCTTTCGATAGGCCCGCTTCAGCTCATCGTCCCTGGCATTCTTACTCACACCCAACATATCATAATAATCTCTGGTTGCCATCATTCTGGCCCTTCATTCCTTGATCTGACTGTTCGCTGTAGATCTCCCGGATCACCCTGTTCAGATAACTCTCTGGGTCATCGACTGCCTCTCTTGTAAGAACGAACTCTTTTTGGCCGATCTTATCGCGGATCAATCGGAATCCATGTTCGTAATCCTTCGAGAGCCGCGCACAGATCGCAGATCCCTTCCCGTCCTCTTCCAGGGCAATCTCTGTTATCCGATCAATGGCCTCCTCATCGAATCGAATGCAAATCCCATTTCTCCTTTGAAAATCCCTCTCAAAATCCTCCACCAGCCGCTGAATCTCAACACCCTCTTCAAAGACCGTGTTCAAGTCATACCCCTTCTCGATCATCCGGTTGACGATGAGATTGATCCTGCCTTCTCGAAAAAACATTCCATAGCGTCTCTTAAATTCCGCCTCTCTGTCCAGAATGGACTTCTTCATGGCCAATCTTTCTTGAGAAAGGAGCGTTTCAAATCTCTGGAGCATCTCCGGGTTCAGGGGATCCTGGAGCAGTCGTTCCAACTCCCGATTGGGATTTTCTACAACGGCGCGGGTGACAATAAGTTTCTGGATATCGGTGGAAGGAAGATGCTTCTCAAATTTGAGGAGAACCTTTTCTACTGCGCTGACCAATCCCCTCGCTCCTGTTTTCTCTTCGTAAGCCTTGACCGCTAACTCATAGAGAGCTTCGTCTTCAAACTGAATGTCGATGTCGTAGGATTTAAAATCTTTCTTCTTCCCGAGGGTAATGGGATTGTTAGGGTTTTTTAATATTGAGAAGAGGTCATGGATCTCCAATTTTTCAAAAACAGCGGCCACCGGAAGCCTACCGACGAACTCCGATTCGAATCCATAAGACATCAGGTCCTCGGCCTTCACCTGTTTTAGATACTCGGCCCGCTCATCCTTCGAGCGGATCTCAGCCCCAAAACCGATCCCCTCCCGGTTCAAACGTTTCTTGATCATCTCCTCCAGACCGTTGAATGCTCCACTCATGATAAAGAGGATGTGCTTGGTGTTGATCGTTCGCTTCTCCCTCTTCCCTGTTTTCCGATAGTGCTCGATCGCCTCCAGCTGAGAGATCGGATCATGGGGGACTTTGAGATCTACTTCAGTCTCTTCCATCGGCTTGAGCAGAGCTCGCTGAACCCCTGTCCTGGAAACATCCGGACCGATAATATTGTTGGAGGAGGCTATCTTATCGATCTCATCGACGTAGATGATGCCGTATTGAGCCAACTCAATATCTCCATCGGCCTCGTAAACCAGATCTCGAACGAGATCCTCCACATCACCCCCTACATAGCCGGTTTCACTAAACTTTGTCGCATCTCCTTTCACAAAGGGAACCCCAATCTTTTTTGCAATCAACTTAATCATGTAGGTCTTTCCCACTCCAGTGGGACCAATCATCATTATATTATTTTTAATATGGCCTACTCCCTCGTATCGGGTTCGGCCTTTTGTCAATTCTGTGAACTTGATTCGATTGAAGTGGGTACAGATTTTTGTCGCCAGGATTTCTTTCGAATCTTCTTGTCGTATGATATAGTCATTTAAGAAGGCTTCTAACTCCTCGGGTTTTAAATCAAAATTAATCTTTTTCTTTCCTTCCCCAAGCTCTTTTTCTTCCTTTGGCACCTCTTCCGTCTGAGTTTTGGGGAAAAGCAGGGGTACGACCAATCTTATTCTATCTCCGTACTTCTTTCCTAAATATTCATTCAGCTCCTTTTCCAGCTCTTTCTGATCTGGAACTTTGAAGTCAGAATCTTTCATCGTTGGCAAACTCCTTTTTCTTTAATCTTTTCCGTAATAATATAACCATTTTCTCCCCTTTTTACAACTTTTTTCTCATCCTTTGCTTACACCAATACAAAGGCAACAAATAGTTCTATGGGTGATGTAGGATGCGTTCCCCGAACGCACCATCTGATCGGCGTGCCTTGCAACATATTAGGTACAGGGTGTGATCGGGGATCACGCCCTACAAAATCGGAATAGAACAAAATGGGTTTAGATTAGTATATGCCTGGTTACATTAGGTCAGGCGGGTTTGGAGAGAAAATTGTTTTAAATCGCTTGATAAGAAACAGGAGAGAGGGTTTAATGAAGAAATATGATGAAAGCGGTCAAACGAACTGGATCGATTTCAGTTCGTCTCCTTTCCATAAAAAACGGCGCCTCCTCCTTCCTCGACAGGTCTTTCCTTCCTGAAGGATAGCTCCAACCAATAGGGGAAGCGCAATCGTCGCATCCATGTAGACGGCCGCATAGGTTGACCTCTTCTCAATTTTTCCCCAAGACTTCGCTTCCTCAAAAGTGCAGCCGGAAAGACCCCCCCATTTGGGATCATCGGTGGTGATTTGGAAGGCATATCGATGTCCGCTCTCTTCTTGGAACAGAAGTTCGCTGACGGGCCCCAATTGTTGAATGTAGTTCTTTGGGACCCCCCCTCCAATGTAGATCGCTCCAGTGACGGGCGCCATCCGCTTCAACTGGGCGATCTCATAGCTATCCCGAATCTGATCGATGATGATCCCATCGGCAGATGCCTTCTTTCGAACATGGAGAAACGTAAGGCCAATGCCAATGGAACTATCACTTAAGGCGGGAACAAAAATGGGAACCCCGCGTTCAGAAGCTGTCTTGAGGATCGATCCCTCATCTTCGATGCAGCCTCCCAAAATCTCCAAGTACCGTCTTGAAGAAACGATCTTCTCCTTTAACTCTTTTGGAACTTTTGAAAGAAGGTGAATCACCTGATTGATTTCGTGATCATCCATAAGGGCATCATAAACCCGCACGATGCGGTGTCTCCGCAGAGCGTCATCATCTCCTTCTTCCGATCCTACATAATGTCGATATCCAAAGCTTTCGAAGAGGTCATGGAAGATGTTGGCGCCGGTGGAAACGATCACATCGACCAAATTCATCTCGACCATGTCATGAATCACCTTACGCATCCCCCCTGGAATCATCGCCCCGGATAACCCCATGAAAATAACACAGTTAGCATCGCTGAGCATCCTTCTAAAAACTTCAAAGCACTTATAGACATTTCGACTTTGAAAAGAAGTGTGTTGGAAGGCTTGGACCAAATCAAGAAGGTTCTGAGTCTTTCTCAGATCTAAATGTCGAATAGGTTGCCGAAGAAATCTTGACTTTACTTTTTTTGTCATTCGTCTTAAGGAATCGAAACAGAATAATTTCTGCGCAAAATATCAGATAAAAACGCATAAGTCAAGGAAAATACTTCTATCCAAATTCCTCCCCGAATTTCTGACAATCGATATGAAATACGATAGTTTAAGCAAACAATGTTAGAGAATTGATGCCATTCGATGTTGCCAAATTGCCCGTGAACGAAGGATCGGTGGTCCACTCCTTTCTATCTCCGCCTATGCAATGAAACATCCTCTTGTCCAATTTCCCGATAGTTTGGCTAAGTCCATGTTAGAAGAGTTCATCGAAGGAAAGAGGGAAAGGTGAAAGAAGAAGGATCTTCACCCGATGTCTTTATCTGCTTAAAAAATTCGACGACCTTTTTTAGATCCCGTCCTAAGTATTCATAGAGGATCTCATATTTTTCGAGGTTCCGGATATACCGACGGTAGGCTAATAGGACTGCATTATTGAGATCTATCTTGTCGAAATCGAGACAATCGTCTGTATTAAATTGAGCTTTTATCTCATGAAACTCTTCTTTAATAGATTGAAATATCTCCTTTCTCCCCCTTAACTTCTCATCCTTCGAACCCTCTTTTGCATAGAAATTTGATAGCTGCTGACATGCCTGGTTAATAAAACGAGCAAAAAGAATATCATCTTTCTGGAGATCGATAGTCCTAACCGCTTCCTTCGATCTTGGCCCATACTTCTCTGTCATGAAATCGATTGCCCCTCGATTTCCGACGAAGGTTGCAACCTGTTCATTGAAATCGGTCTGACCTTTAAAATAGACCGTGGCATGGGTCATCTCATGGAGGACAAGGTTGGCCAGGACCGAATCTTCCCATTCTAACATGGATGAAAAGATGGGGTCTTTCAGCCATCCGAGGGTGCTGTAAGCTCTGACTCGTTGAACAAAGGTGTCAAACCCTCTCCCTTTAAGAAATCTCTCCTC
>Ga0214474_1001310_pt1 | contig 11499 bp, 13 predicted proteins | sample RVTome_2_FD_187335 | JGI IMG/M metagenome (GOLD analysis project Ga0214474, IMG submission 187335) | Soil microbial communities from uranium-contaminated site in the Upper Colorado River Basin, Wyoming, United States - RVT95D214 HiSeq ...
CAAGAGGTAACGATACGAACGGCTTCCCTGATCACCTCCTGGGAGGGCCGGAGGCAGGGGAAGAGCATCATAGTTTTTTCAAAACTTCCTCAGCCACCCTTTTGCCGGAAAGAAGCATGGCGCCAAAGGTGGGGCCCATGCGGGGGAGCCCAAAGGTAGTTGCCGTCGCCATGCCGCAAACCACCAACCCGGGGTGGACCTCTCCTGTATATTCCACGACTAGATCCTCAGACCTCTCCACCCACATCCCGCCAAACCCCTTGGTCTTCAGTACCCCCCGCTCTTCCATCTTTCGCACCACTGAGGCATCGTGTCCGGTGGCATCAACCACGATCGTGGCCTCAAGGGCGATAGGGTCCACGCAGGTAATCTGACGGGGAAGTGCCTCCACGGGCGTCCAGTTAACCACCGCCCCCCCTACCCGATTGTTCTCTCGCAAGACCACATCTTCAAAGACGGTCATGTTGAGGATCTTCACGCCGGCGTCGCAGGCAGCGGCAATAAGTCTGGCACAGGCATGGGGTCCATCGGCGACAAAGAGTCCCTCACGTGCCTGCTCAAAGGGGATCCCCAGCTCCTCCAACACCTCCTCGCCAGGATGTCTCACCGTTATCTTGTTCATGAGGTAGCCACCTATCCAAAACCCGCCGCCTAAATAGTTGTTCCGCTCGACGATGAGGGCCTTCTTCCCTTTCGCGGCCAGCTCTTTGCCCGCCATGAGCCCTGCCGGACCTCCGCCGACGATGATCACATCGCTCTCCACGAATTTTTCGAACTCCCGGACGAATGCCCCGACAATCGCCAGCGTCACATCCTTTTCACTCACCTCGGCAAAAATCTTTCCCATCTCCTTACCTCCTTAACTGCTTGTCTAGCGTACCAAAGCGCTCCCCATTGGTGCAGAAGCGCAGATATATATTCCTTATCTTCACAGCCCCATCTCACCTACCCTTCCCTGACCATGAGTTCCTTGTAGATGCACCTGTCCATGACAGCCCTCAAGCCGCCTTGTGTGGCTTGTGCGAAGGCCTCAGGGCTTATGATCCCCTCCTGCATCCAGACAGCCTTGACACCTCTGCCCATCGCTTCTTCGACGATAGGCGGCACCTCTTCCGATCGGCGAAAGATGAGGACGAGATCGATATCTCCCGCCACTTCCCGCACGCTCGGGTAACAGCGTTGATTGAGGATCTCCTTTACCCCTGACCGTATCGGTATGACCTCATACCCCTTCTCCAATAAAAATCGCATGATGCGATAGCTGGGGCGTTCGGCCTTGGGGGACGCGCCGAACAGGGCGATCCTCTTACAGTTCTCCAAGATCCACGCTATATCATCTGCCGCGGATGGGGTTGCCTCTACCGTTATTCCATCGCCCGCCATGACCTCCCCTCCCTCCAGCACCTTCGCAAAGACACCCTTTTCCTGCATAATGCAGTTGCCTAATTTATAGTAGATAGAGCATCGAGAGGGACAAATCTTGCCATGTTGGGTGATCTGTATCCGGACCTGTTCGCCTATGGTTAATACCGTGCCTTTGGGAAGATCGAGGATTTCTATGCCGGCGGTATCGATATTTTCGCCATAGCCGCCAAAGGGAACCCCTCCCAACGCCTCGCAAGGCAGAAGGGTCACATCTCTGTCAGGGGTGCCGGCATGGACGTCCCCCACGATGCCCCAGCCAGGCTTAAGCGATATCCTTCCCGGCACCGGCGTCTTGCTTTCTCCCTTGGCGTCGCTGATGTTTACGGATACTATCTGTCCCTTCATCAATCGTGCTCCTTTGGCTAAACCGACGCCGAAGGTGGCCCTTTGGCCAGTGATCCTTTTGGCCAAAGGGCCACCTTCGGGGTCAGAGCCACCTCCGGGACTCTCGCGTATCGGCGAAATAGCCCCTGTTGCTCCGGCTAAACCTCCGGCAGCAGGGACAGATATCGCTCCCCGGTATCAGGCAAGATGACGACGATCGTCTTGCCCTTCGCTTCTTTATCTACCTGGCAGGCAGCCTGCATTGCCGCCCCGGAGGAGATCCCCACAAAGACCCCCTCCTCCCGCGCCAGCCTCCTGGCCATCTCCTTGGCCTCTTCGGTCTTCACCTGGATGACGCGATCGATGAGCCCCCTATCTAAAACAGCGGGGATGAATCCTGCACCTATCCCCTGGATGCCATGAGACCCGGGGGAAGCTCCAGAAAGCACCGCGCTCTCCGCAGGCTCGACAGCGACGATCTCCACCGCAGGCTTCCTCTCCTTCAAGACACCCCCTACGCCGGTAATGGTGCCGCCGGTACCGACCCCAGCCACGAAGACATCCACCTGCCCGTCCGTTGCCTGCCAGACCTCCTCTGCAGTACTGCGGCGGTGGATGGCCGGGTTGGCTGGATTCTCGAACTGCTGCGGCATAAAGGCCTTGAGCTCTTTGGTCATCTCCTCTGCCTTCTTGATCGCCCCCCGCATGCCATCTGCCGCCGGTGTCAGGACTATCTCTGCCCCGAGGAGACGGAGGATCTGTCTCCTCTCGATGCTCATGCTCTCGGGCATGGTGAGGATCAGCCGATAGCCCCGAGCCGCGCAGACAAAGGCGAGGGCGATGCCGGTGTTGCCGCTGGTGGGCTCAACAATAACATCGCCTGCCTTGATGATCCCCTTCAGTTCGGCATCCTCGATCATCGATAACCCGATCCTGTCCTTCACCGAGGAAAGGGGATTGAACATCTCCAATTTGGCGAGCACGAGGTTGTTGCCTCCCACAAGACGGTTGATCCTGACCAATGGCGTTGAGCCGATCAAATGGGTTATGTCAGAGGCATATCTCATATATTCTCTCCACCGCAGATCTCGCACTCCTTGTTTTTTTGAAGAGGTGCTGTCGAATATTCCATTGCTTCTCCGTTGACGTAGAGCATCTTTCCCGTCAGAAGCTCACCAAAGCCTGCGAGGAGCTTGATCGCCTCCATGACCTGCAGGGAAGCAATCAAGGCAGGTGTACATCCGAAAACCGGAAAGGGTTTCTTCCCCTCGACATCCCGAGGGAAGATGCACGCAAAGCAGGGGGTCTGGCCAGGGATGATGGTGGTTATCTCACCTATCATGCCGTCGATGCCGCCATGGATAAACGGCATACCCGCTTGGACGCAGCCTTGGTTCAGGATAAACCGCGTCTCCATGTTATCCAGGCAATCGACAACAAGGTCGACCCCCCGCAATAACCCCGGCATGCCCTCCGGTGTTATCCGCACGGCACAGGGGTTTATCTCAACGGTCGAGTTTAGCTTGCTGAGCTTTCGCGCCGCTGAGATGACCTTCTTCTCCCCGATATCCTCCTCCCCATGCAAAATCTGGCGATTAAGGTTGGAAAGCTCAACAGCATCTGAATCCACCAGCGTCAGTTTCCCTATGCCCGCACAGGCAAGGTAGATCGAGGCAGGTGACCCCAGTCCCCCCACCCCGGCGATCAGCACATGGGCCTTCCTGAGTTTTCGCTGTCCCTCCTCGCCAAAGGCGGGGAAAAGGATCTGCCGGCTGTATCTGACAAGATCCTCCTCAGTGAGCGGTGAGGTCGAGATATCCTTGCCTCCCCCTGTCATCCTTGCATCCCGTCGCTTTTCAGGCCTTTTAAAAGATCGACTTTCTTTTGTTGATACTTACAGCCTTACCTCCATAGCTGTGTAGGGACAGGCCTTGACGCAGAGCTCGCATGCAACGCACTTATCCGCGACAAAGGCCACCTCACACGTAGCTTGGTTCAAGACGAGGGCATCCGAAGGGCAGAGGGCTACACAGACCCCACAGTGGACGCAGAGATCATCCTTCCTCGTAACGTCCCTGCTCAGGTTTTCGATCTTTATCTTGAGTTCCTTGAGATAATCAAGGGCCTCTTGCACCTCCTTTTTTCCGCCCAGCAGCTCCAGCACGAGCAGCCCGCCTTCTGGGGGTGCAATGGAGGCCTTAAGGATGTTAAACTCCAAATTATATTTCTTGATCGTATTGGAGATGATGGGTTTATCCACCAACTCCGAGGGAAAATGTAATACCACTTTTCTCGAGATCATCGCCGCCTCCTTATCTCTCTATCGGCCTTTCTTGAAAGGTCTTAAAGGTTATCCCCGACTCTTTCCCCGGTAGTCGCTCGACGGCCTCGGCCAGAACGAACTTCCCCTTCTCGATCCAGCCCTTTAGGAGCTGGGCGATCTCCCGTGCCTTGACGAGGCTGGAGATGGAACCGGTGGGCACCTCTTTTTTGTCAATGGTTATCCGGCCGCTTCTCAGCTCCTTATAACTGACCTCGCCGAGGACGTCGGGATTTGCCTCAGGATAGCCCTTGCTGTAATCCACGATGGGGGCCACGATGTCTTCATCGGCGACGGAGGCAAAGAAGGCCATCTCCTCATCCAGGATGGGGATAGGTACCCCGATTCCGACGCCGAGGCTCGTGCCATAGCCGTACATACTCACCCCACGCAGGTAGCGGGCGTTCATCTTTTTGAGGTCGCCGATCACACAGAGGGTACCGGCCGGCCTCCTCGGTACTCCGCGCTCTGAGCGGGGTGCCGAAGGATTATGCTGGGTCCCCTGCCATACGACAAATCCTGTACCCCCTCCCAAGAATATGCGTGTCCCGATACCGATGGTCCGGTAGAGGGGATCATTCATAAGCGGTGAGAGGGCCCCGGCGCTGCAGTAATTGGCGTTTCCCAACCGCGGCTTCAATATCCCCATGTAGGTATAGATGGCCTTGTCGGAAAGATTCACCGCCACATTATAGTTCTGGTAGGCATTGCGTATATTGAAGAGCACCGCCTCATTGACATCCTTTATATTCAGCCAACTCCTGAGCTCTCGGCGGGGGTAGCAATCTGTTCCATAGGCAGAGCCCTCCAATTCGATATCCTTGCCGGCAACAAATTCCTCGATCACATGCGCCCCGCCATACCGGAAGGCGCCGGGGTGGATCTTGTTGCGCGGATCATCGTCGGGGAGTGCAGCGGCCCCGAGAAAGATATCGACAGCGGCAAGCCCGCAGTAGGCAGGCACACCATTGAGCTTGCAGGTACCACCCCCTAATTTTATCCTGGGCTTGCTATGCCCGATATTGAGATAGATCCCACTCGAACACATGGGGCCAAAGGTCCCGGTGGTCACCACATCCACCTCGGCATAGGCCTTTTCCACCCCCTTCTTCTTTACGATTCCGGTTATCTCCTCAGCAGTCACCACCACTGCCTTGCCTGCCTTGATCTTCTCGTTGATCTCTTGAATGGTCCTCGGCATCCTTATTGTCTCCTTTCTACCTCACCGACACACCCTCTGAGTTTGCTATCTCTACTGATGCATTGCCTCAATCAGCGCTTCCTGTGCTTGTCTTTGCACCCTGTTTACCCCAGAGGGGGGACATGCCTCTCAGTCGCTCTGTTATCCGGGGGAGGACCTCCAGGACTTTGTCCACGTCCTCATCCGTATTAAATTTATTGAGACTCAGGCGCAAGCTCCCGTGGGCTACCTCGTGGGGAAGGTCGATGGCCAGAAGGACATGCGAGGGATCCAGGGAACCGGAGGTACACGCGGACCCCGAGGAGGCACAGACCCCCTCGAAATCGAGGTTGAGCAGGATGCTCTCGCCTTCTATGCCCTTGAGGCAACAATTGAGGGTATTGAAGAGCCTTTTTTCAGGATGTCCATTGACAAACACCTCGGGGATTCGTTCCAGAATCCCCTGTTCCAGCCTATCTCTGAGCACACGGACCTTCCGTTCGTTTTGGGATAGCTCCGCCTGCGCCACCTCTGCTGCCTTGCCCAGCCCGATGATCCCCGGAACATTTTCCGTGCCCGCGCGACGATTCCGCTCATGGTGTCCGCCGTGCAAGAGGGGATCCATCTTTACACCTTTGCGCGCATAGAGCGCGCCGATACCCTTGGGACCATAGATCTTATGCCCGGACAGGGAGAGGAGGTCTACGCCCAGCTCCTTGACGTCTATCGGCAACTTTCCCACGGTCTGCACGGCATCGGTATGAACATAGATCCTCTGGCCGTGGGCAATCTGCACGATTGCCTCGATAGGCTCAATGGTGCCGATCTCATTATTGGCGTGCATGATAGTGATCAAAACGGTATCTCTTCTGATGGCCTTCTTGAGTGCCTCGAGATCGACGATCCCATATCTGTCCACGGGAAGCAGGGTTAACTCAAAACCGAATCCTTCCAGGTACTGGCAGGCATTGAGTACGGCATGGTGTTCTATCTGAGAGGTTATGATATGTCTCCCTTTATCCCGCAACGCGAATGCGACCCCTTTAACCGCCGTGTTGTCTGCCTCGGTCCCCCCTGACGTAAAACTCACCTCTTCAGGCTCGGCGTTTATGAGCCGTGCAACCTGTTCCCTGGCCGCCTCTACTTCTCCCCTGACCTCCTGGGCGAATTTATAGATGGATGAAGGATTGGCAAATCGCTCGGCAAGATAGGGCGCCATCGCCTCCCTGACCCGCGGATCAAGTGGTGTCGTCGCATTGCTGTCTAAATAATATATTCTACCCACCCGTTGCCTCCCGCATCCTGTTTATTCTTTCTTTCCATGAGTTGCTTGAGAGTCATGTCTTGTAAGGTCTTCTTGAGCACATCGCTCAAATCTTTCCAGAGGTATCTCGTTGTGCAATCAGGGCTCCTGGGACAGGAATTGGAACGCTTAACACAAGCCAACAGAGAAAAGTCCTCATCAAAGGCCTGAATGATCTCAAAGATGGTTATCTCGCCGGCCTTTGCCTTGAGCATATACCCTCCCCTCGACCCCCTGAAGCCTTCGATGATCCCAGCCCTTTCCAACAACGGGGCCAATTGGCGGAGATAGAGCGAAGAGACCCCCATCTCCTTGGCCAGTCCTGCCGTGCTCATAACCTCACCCTTTTGCGCCAGCGTCACCACCATCCTCACACCATAACGGAGCATTGTCGGTATCTTCATTATGCGAGCCTATCGATTATACTGTGATTAAATTACTCACATTTGTCAAGTGGAAAACCGTTCTTCCTGTTACCGTTGCGATCATCAAAGGTTAAGCAATCGCAGTTTGGTAGCGTTTGGCCCTCTCACGCAATCAGACGCTGCGCTACAGCCTTCATCGTCGCAGCCTATTCCCATCATGACTGAACCCTCCACTCCCCCGCATAGACATTCATCCTCTTGCCCCGGGTAAATCCGATCAGCGTTATCCGCAAATCCTGTGCCACGATCACGCCAAGGTCGGTGGGGGCGGATTTAGATATGATCACCGGAATCCGTCTCTTTGCTACCTTAAAGAGTATCTCTGATGAAATTCGCCCGCTCGTGATGACAATCCGATCGGAGGTGGGTATATCCTCAAGAAGGCATTTGCCGAAGATCTTGTCCACGGCATTATGTCTTCCGATATCCTCTTCAAAAATCACGATGTGTTCCGTATCGCACAGGGCGGCGCTGTGTACCCCGCCGGTCTCCCGATATACCTCTGATCGATGCTGAAACTCCTTTGTCAGGTTAAAGATGTGCAGAGGCGAAAGCCGTACATCAGAGTCAACCTCTTTTACTCCATCAATATCGGCGGGGTTGTAAAAGGCTATCGCCCTTCCACATCCCGTTGTTATTACCCGCTTGAGGAAAGATTCTTGAGCGTGCTCTTTGCCCCCTGTGGTCTCTACCCTTATGACTCCCTTTTGCTGATTAAGGGTCATCCTTTTAATCTCTCCCTTCGCCTCGATAAACCCTTCGGAGAACAGGAAACCCGCGGCAAGATATTTCAGATCCTTGGGCGAGCAGAGGAGCGTTGCCAACTCCTGGCCGTTGAGCATGATGGTGAGGGGAAACTCCTTCGCTACCCAGTCTTCTCGAGCGAGCTGGGCACCCTTGTCGAAGCGCACTATATTTATCTTCTTTTTCATCATACCTTGTACCGTTAGGTCGCTATCCGCCAGTCGCGCTTCCGCAATCCGCCGTTAACACTCCCAATATCTCCCTCAGCCGCACCTTAAAACCGAGTATATTGTGACTAATTTGCTAACATTTGTCAAGGACCCTTACCTAGTACGGCTGATGTATAAAATGTTGAATCACAACATAAAGATGGAAGGCTTAACATAGATAAACTTGATAGTTAGAAGCATATTGTATCGAAATTTTCAATTTGACATATTTAATATCCTTATATATAAATTCCAAGAAGTAGGGAATAAAAATCGCCGAAAAAAGGAGGATTCGAGGCTATGTTACGAAAATTCTTTGCATCGCGTTGGGGGATCATCGGCACCGGGGCCTTTATCGGTGTCTTTGCCCCCCTCTTGCAGAAGTGGGGCAACCCCGGCAACATGGGTATCTGCGTGGCCTGTTTCGAGCGGGACATCGCCGGCGCCCTGGGGCTCCATCGTGCGGACGTGGTCCAGTACATGCGCCCGGAGATCATCGGGTTTGTCCTGGGCGCCTTGATCGCCGCCTATCTCTTTAAAGAATTCCGTCCCCGGGCAGGCTCGGCACCCATGGTGAGGTTTGTCTTGGGGGCCTTTGCCATGATCGGCGCCCTGGTCTTTCTGGGCTGCCCGTGGCGCGCGATGCTCCGTCTGGCCGGGGGAGATGGGAATGCCATCTTCGGTATCCTCGGGCTTGTCGGCGGCATCTGGGTCGGCACCTGGTTTCTCAAAGGCGGCTATAGCTTGGGCCGATCCGAGGAGACCCACACGGCAGTGGGATGGATATTGCCGCTCATTATGCTGGGTTTTCTTGCCTTGATGCTCCTCTTTCCCCAGGTCGAGGGCCAGCCCCAGAGCGGGATACTCTTCTACAGCATCAAAGGCCCGGGCTCCATGCATGCCCCGCTCTTTATATCGTTAGGGGTTGGCCTCGCCGTAGGGATCCTGGCCCAGAGGAGCCGCTTCTGCACCATGGGGGCCTTTCGGGACCTGATCTTGTTCCGTCAGACCCATCTCTTTTTAGGAGTCATTACCCTCATGGTTGTCGCCTTCATCACCAATCTGATCCTCAAACAGTTTCATCCGGGCTTTGCCAACCAGCCTGTTGCCCACACCATGGGCCTGTGGAACTTCGGCGGGATGGTGCTGGCAGGTCTGGCCTTTGCCCTGGCAGGCGGCTGCCCCGGACGCCAGCTTTTTTTGGCCGGTGAGGGGGACGGCGACGCAGCTATCTTTGTCCTCGGCATGATCGTTGGGGCAGGCCTTGCCCACAACTTCGGCCTTGCCAGCTCTCCGCAGGGTGTGGGTCCCCACGGAGTCGCCGCTGTGATCATTGGGCTCGTTGTCTGTCTGTTAATCGGCTTGACCATGAGAAAAAAGATTGTCTAAAGGAGGGATAACAATGAGCAATATTGTAGATGCAAGGGGACTCTCCTGCCCCCAGCCTGTTTTGCTGACAATAGAGAAGATCAAAAAAATAAAAAAGGGAGAGATTACGGTTCTCGTTGACACCGATACCTCCAAGGAAAACGTATCGCGGGCAACAACCAGCGAGGGATGGAAGGTCAAGGGCGTCAAGCCAGAAGGTAGAGGGTATCAGCTCAAGATCGTAAAGAAATAGCAGCATACCTCTCTTTATCAGAGTCTGGTACAATGGAGTACCCGGGCATACCTGTGTCACCTCGGCAAACGCCCTACTGAACAACCACTATGAAGGAATCAGACGTTATCTATCTCGACAACGCTGCAAGTTCCTGGCCCAAGCCGGATGCGACCTGGCAGGCCATGGAGCATTTTATGCGCAATATTGGCGCCAATCCCGGCCGCTCGGGGCACCGGCTCTCCATTGATGCCGGCCGCATCCTCCTGGATGCCCGCGAGGCCTTGGCTGAGCTTTTCGGCATTGCTGATCCCTTGCGCATCTGCTTTACCCGCAATGCCACCGAGTCTCTCAATGTGGCCATCCACGGCCTTCTTCAGCCCGGAGACCATTGCATCACCTCCAGCATGGAGCACAACTCGGTGATGCGGCCGCTACGCGCCTTGGAGAAAAAAGGCGTAGAGGTAACAATCGCCCCTTGTTCCTCCACAGGAGAACTCGATCCTCGTGCGATCGAAAAGGCCATAAAGGCGAATACCAGGCTGATCGTCATAACCCACGCCTCCAACGTCACGGGAACCTTAATGCCGGTAAACGAGGTCGGAAAGATCGCCCGCACGCATGGCGTATCCTTCTGCATCGATGCCGCCCAGACAGCCGGCGCCTATCCGATCGACGTCAAAAAGATCCCTATCGATCTCCTCGCCTTCACCGGCCATAAGTCCCTCTACGGCCCCCAGGGCATTGGCGGCCTGTACATCAGGGAGGGATTGGAGGCGGATCTCGAACCCCTGACGCGAGGGGGCACCGGCAGCCGCTCCGAGTTCCAGGAACAGCCCGATTTCCTCCCTGACAAGTACGAAAGCGGCACGCCCAATACCGTGGGGGTTGCCGGACTAGGTGCCGGCGTGCGTTTCATCCTCGCGCAAGGCGTTGCCCGGATCAGGGCCAAGGAGCAAGGACTAACCCGCATGCTTATCGAGGGGTTGGGATCCATCCCTGGCATTAGCGTCTATGGGTGCGGGGATGCGGAAAGGCAGGTAGCCATCTGCTCATTCAACATCACGGGGCCGGCCCCCTCAGAGGTGACCATGGAACTTGACGAAGAATTCGGAATCATGAGCCGACCAGGGCTCCACTGCGCGCCAGCAGCCCACCAGACCATCGGCACCCTCTCCCAGGGCACCGTGCGTCTGAGCGCCGGTTATTTTACTACAAAAGAAGAAATCGCCTCCGCCCTTGCCGCAGTAGAAAAGATCGCCGCCCGCTCCAGAAAGAGAGGTCCTGCCCATGCCCAAGGTCGTTGATTGTAGGGGGCTCTCGTGCCCGCAGCCCGTTATAGAGACCAAGCAGGCCCTGGAAAAGACCGAGAGGGTCACCATCATCGTTGACAATCCGACAGCCCGTGACAACGTTACGCGCTTTGGCCGAAGCCAGGGCGGCAGGGTTAACATCGACGAAAAGAGGGACGGGATCTATATCACCATCGAAAAAGGCAAGCAAGGCAAGCGTCGTGCAAAGGCACAATCATCCAAAGTCCCTGAGCAAGGGCTAATTGTGGTGGTAATCCCCAGCGATCAGATGGGACGCGGAGAGGAGGAACTAGGGCATATCCTCATCCGTTCATTCCTCCACGCCCTCACCGAGGTCTCGGGCAGACCGGATATCATGATCTTCTTCAATACCGGGGTAAAGCTGGCAGTCATGGGCTCGGAGGTAGTGGAGGATTTGCAAGCCCTGGAGAAGAACGGCGTAGAGATCTTGATCTGCGGCACCTGCCTTGACTACTTCAACCTCAAGGGAAAGATAGCTGTCGGACAGGTCTCTAATATGTATACCATCGCCGAGACCATGCTCGCGGCTGGTCGCCTGATTAGGGTCTGATCAAAGGGAATACCATGAAGGATGAACGAACGCTATCATATGGCGTGGTGCTCTTTCAATCGATAAGCAGCGCGCTGCGCGCTGA
>Ga0214474_1001311_pt1 | contig 11497 bp, 11 predicted proteins | sample RVTome_2_FD_187335 | JGI IMG/M metagenome (GOLD analysis project Ga0214474, IMG submission 187335) | Soil microbial communities from uranium-contaminated site in the Upper Colorado River Basin, Wyoming, United States - RVT95D214 HiSeq ...
GGAGAGCTTTTATTCACCTTAAAATACTTCTGCCTGCCTTCTCTTTCTGAAGCGAGAATCCTTAGACTCTCCAATCGGGCCAGCTCGCGGCTTAGGTTCGTCGAATCCTCTTTGAGTAAAGATTCCATCTGTCTGACAAAAAAACGCTCGTCCACGTGGGTAAAGAACCAACCCAATACTTTTGCCCTCAATTTAGATCCGAAAAGTTTTTCCATCACGCAGGTTCTTCCTTTCGAAGGGTTGCAGTAAATAATACTACAATTGCAGTAAAAAAAGCTACAACATTTTAAAAACTAATTAACCCCCCATTAGTTGATTCCCTAATTAGCTCTTTCCATTCCGCAATCCCTGCCTCGCCACTGGCTCATCAAGGCGGGCCTGTCCGCCGTAGCCTCTTGACCTCCGTAGCCTTGGCGCAGGAGGTTGGCCCAGGCGGTTGGCGTAGGCGGGCGCACTCCGCATTCCGAAATTTAGGAGGTTTCCCGCACAAGTCGGAAAAATATAAAAAAAGAAGATTATTGCAAAAAAGTAAGGAATATCTTATAATGGCATAAAATAGTAAAAAAGGAGGACAAAATGCCTATCTCCGTACTTACCTCCAAAGGCCAGATGACCATTCCAAAAGAGGTCAGGAAGGCCTTAAACCTCCACCCTTCCGAAAAGGTGATCATCGTGGTCGAGGGCAACCAGGCAATTATTCAACCGTTAAAGGGAAATCTCCTTGACATCGGTGGCTCCGTGAAGATGACGGACAGAGAAAAGCCAACCGATTTCAAGAAAGTCAGGGAAGAGGTCAAAAAGCGAATTGCCAGGAGAGTTGCCACGAGGGGTTGAATCCATGGAGAATAAATTCGTCGACACCAATATATTCCTGAGATATCTCACCAAAGATGATCCTTCGAAGTATGAGAGATGCAGGACGATGTTCAAGAAGGCATTGGAAGGGGAAATAGCCATTTCAACATCGGGCATGGTGATTGCCGAGTTGATATGGACACTCCTGTCTTATTACAAGGTGCCGAAAGCCGAAGTCATCGAAAAGGTTTCTGTGATTCTGGGTACTGAAAATCTATTCATCCCTGATAAGGATGTCCTGGCAGACGCCCTTGTCCTTTATGCGAGGAAAAATATTGATTTCATTGACGCCTACAATGCGGTCTTTATGAAATATCATGGTCTCCGCGAAATCTACTCGTATGACGAAGATTTTGAGATGATTGAAGATGTTGAAAGAAAGGAGCCTTAGTCTTTTGCCTCACGCTCTATACTCACCCTTGTCTTCTCTATTATGGGTTCCTTGGTAATTCCGCAATCCGCAATCCGAAATTTAAGAAGTCTCCCCATCTCCCCATCTTTTTTTCACTACATCTTCTTATCTCCCTAATTCCTTTTTTTGCTTTTACATTCTGCAATCCGCACTCAGCATTCCGCATTTGGCACTCCCTATCTCCTCATCATCTTCTTATCTTTAGAATTGGCTTTTTCCATTCCACAATCCCTGTCCGCCGTAGCCTCTTGACTTCCGTAGCCTTGGCGCAGGCAGGTTTATCCGCCAAAGCGTTTTGGTGTAGGCGGGCGCACTCCGCAATCCGTAATGTCTCCTCATCCCCTCATGATCTTTTTTATCTCTGAATTGCTTTCTTCCATTCCGCATTCTACATTCCGCATTCCGCACTCTAAGATGCCCTTGTCCGTTTCACAAACTCACAAGGTTCAGGACATTTTTGGCCAATTTTTGACCACCCCAATTGATTTTAATCCTGTGCTATAAGAATTAACATGCACTTTATGTCTTATTTTCAATAAATTACGCCATGCGCTATGCACTATGCGCTCTGCTTTTTGGGTGGCACAAAAAATGCTTAATTATTGTCACAGGGGTCCAGTTCTGGTGTAGTGAGTGCAACCCTGCAGGGGAATGGGAGTACAATAATTTACCCTATGCTCTCTACAGATACGGACACGCGACACGGTCACGGACACGTTTTTCTTACAATTGAAAGGTGAGGGTAGATGAGATTTCTGAAAGGATAAATAAGTGACAGAATTCAACTACGGCCCGCGGATTATTATACTTTAGTGCACTAATTTTTGGAGGGTAAACGAACGAGTTCGGCTGTGAATTGGGCAGGCTTCAATACCAGCCACGCCATTGTTATTGAGAAATCAACAACCGATTCTATCCGAAGGAGATAACATGAAAAAGGAAAAGCTCTCAGCCGTTTTTGAGGAAGACCTGCCCGGGCTTCTGCGTAAAATAGGTCTGTCCAACGCTCTTGAATCCGGAGAATTGTTCTGCATCAAATGTGGTGCGCAGATAAATTCTTCAAACCTGCAGATTATCATGCCTAGACAGAATGGTGTTTATGAATTTGTGTGCAGCACTCCTGAGTGTGTTGAAGGTTATTTTTCGAAAAAGGAGGCTTAACATGGGTTTTAAGGATTTAGAGGAGCTTTTGGTCTCGCTGGGGGTCCCCGGGGGGACCTTTGTCCTCGGAATCATAGTTGCTATCTTGATTATCCATTACTGGAAAGACATTAAACTTTTTTGTAGCGATGTACTAAGACGCTGGCCGTTGTCATTATTTCGTTTTGCTAGAAAAACCAGTGTAAAATTTGACGTGGAAGGCCGAATTCATGCTTTTATTAGTGAGTTTAACTCCGAAATGTATGAAGATCTTTTACCATCATGCAAGCTGGAATGGGTTACGGGCGATACCGATACCAGTTACTTCCAGGATGGCAAGGCGATTATACGGATAAGTTTTGAAAAACGAAACAGAGCCCTAAACCTTTACAATGCCGCCTACACTTATGTGAGAACTGGACTCCTCCCAAAGACTAAACCTTTCCTTAGCAAAACAATGGGAATGGCCCTTGATCTCCTTCTCACTAGGCATCTTTTGCTCCAGAAGGAGCGGGGTTTACTTATAGAATTCAATAATAGATTTCGAAGAGTCGATGATAGTGCCAAACAGCTCTTCTACAATTTGGAGGAGACGGAGCATCGAGGGCTATTTAAGCGCGTGCTTCTTCAGGAGCTCCACTATTTTGGAGAACAAATTGGTGAACGTGCACCGAGCAGCGCGATTGAGCAGGAAGCTGATAGGTTTGTTGATTGGGTCTACGAAATCGCCATTCGCGAACGCGGTGAGCATAGCGATCTTAACTTTGAGTCCACTTATTTTCGTGTGGCCCTGATACTTGTGGCCTCTGAGGATACTTATAATGCCTATGGTATAGATCCATACGTCCTTCGCGCTCAGAAGTACGCTGCAAACGGATTTCCGATTGTTTACATACTTGCTCGAGGTGTTCTTCACACAAACATTGCATTGGAAGCCGCTGACAAATTGGTCAAGACTGAATGCTTCTCCTACCTCACGAAGCGGAATACACTTAAGCGCACAATTGGTGGCATGGAAATACTGGTCACTTGTATTCCTCTTCGAATCGAAAGCCTCACCATAGTGCAGAGAGCCTGGCAGCGGCTGACGAAGGCCCAAAGCGAGAAGAGTCAAGTGATGGCTGTTGTCACAGATCTTGCGTGTGACAAAATAACAGTTGATGTTGGTGGATTGGAAGTCGTATTACCCAGCGCAATGCTTTCCACAGAGACCTTGCCAGATCCCAGAAAGTACTTTTCACGTGGTGATGATCTTACGCTGGAAGTTGTTGAATGTGAACCGGATAGACAGCACATTATCCTTTCGAACAAGGGGACCAACACGGACCCTGCGCGAATGATTGAGGAAGCTTCGGCATTTCTTGAAATTGATGTGGCCGCAACAATCAAGAAATTTCACACCATTGACGACTATGACTTTGGCATGTTCGTGACCTTCTCGCGATTGGGGTTTGATGGGTATGTACCCAGAAAACTTGCAACCTATAGCCGTTTCATTCGTTTATCGGAGAAGTTTTCTATAGGGCAAGAAGTTCTGGCAACTCCTGTTTCATTCGACCGAGAACACGGAAATTTTAGAACAAAGTTATTCGGATTGACCGACCCCTGGGCCAATATGGACAAGTGCCGTATAGGAGATGTACTTAACTGCATAGTAAGGGAGAAACGTGAATATTCCGCAACACTCGAGGTAGAAGAAGGTGTTGAGGCAATCCTCCCAGTAAACGAGATCTCTTGGGATTCCAATATAAGCCCGACCGCACTTATCAATACGCTACAAATAGGGCAGAGTATGCAGGCCAAGGTAATTTCCATCGACCACGACTATCGGCTGATCCGTGTTAGCATGAAGCGCCTTTCAACTAGCCCCGAGGAACAATTCTTCCGCCAGCATCAGAATTCTATCGTTCAAGTAAAAGTGAATGAGGTTCATGATGGGCACTTGGACCTTCTTCTCTATGCCGACAATGCGCCGTTGCATGCCTACCTACCTATAAAGGAATGGTCCTGGACTCGCTGCCCCGGCCTTAAGGGCATGATTGTGACAGGCGATCAGATTGATGTTCTTATTATGGATTACAATCACCGTTCCAATACTGTCGTTACAAGCCGAAAACGATGTAACCCAAATTACTTTTCTGAGGCACACCAGCATTTGAAAGAGGGTGATGAAGTCCAGGCTCGTGTCACTGGCGTTATGGGAGACTGCTATACGGCAAGAATACAACTTCCCGACGGACACGAGGTAGAGGCATACATCCATAAGATGGAGTTATCAAATGTACTTTATGTATCTGCAGAAAGATGGCCCACCTTTCTCGATAACGACCAAACATATCGCTGCATAGTAAAACGCCTCATTGATCCTGCAGAGATTGTCGAACTGAGTCGAAAGCGCTTTCTGCAAAAGAACATAAGACAGCTTGCATACGGTGAGACATACAATGTGAAAATCGTTGACTATTATAGGGGCAAGTTATCCGTCTATTGCGATGACCTCGAGGGCTGCTTCATCCGGAGTTGGCGAAACCCATGTCTGGGCCAAACGCGGTCGATTATTATTGCCAAAAAAGACAATGAAACCTTGGAGATAAATGTCGCGGATGCTGATGAGAAACGCAAAAGGTAAGAAGGTTCGGGTGAAGAAGGCTCGGGTGTTTGGTCTACACTATTCACAATAGAGCATGGGTCAATGGGGTAAATTCTTCGTCGTTGATAAACCAATTAAGAATATCCTGAAGCCCTGAAATGGCAAGACCGCGTCGGAGGAGAAAGGGTTCTTTCGTCAGATGGGTATGGAGTTACCCCGGCAGCAGAAAGCCACGGCCTTTGGCTGTCGATGAATGCGCCAACTTTTGGCCGGGATGTCGCCCCGCTTGGGCGTTAGTTAGTGCCACGGGCTTTGCCTGTGGGGCTCCACATTCCCGGGGAGGAGGATCGAGAGGCCGGGAGATAGGAGAGCTTTTCCGAGTGGGTGATAGACCGGTGAGCCAGGAGTGAAGGAGATTGTGGAATCGGTTGAGCGATGATTGAAATGCTCAGGCTTTATTCAAAGGGTTTCTTGGAAAATGTAATGGTTGAAGAATTGCGCCCCTGATATCCTAAAGTTGTAAATATCCAAAAAGGAGGAAATCTATGCCAACAGGAATAAGGCCCCATGTCAATGAAGCAAGAGAATTTCTTGAAATCGCAAAAGATTTTAAAGACCCCAAAGAAATAATCAGAGAAGCATTGAGCAACTCATGGGATGCAGGTGCGGCGAAAACTATTTTGAAATTCGATTTGATGCGGATACCCGGAACCCGTAAGAAAAAGATAATGGTTGAGATTGCCGACAATGGAGAAGGTATGAGCAGTATAACAAGGGAGGGAATAGGCACAAGTGAAATTGAGGATTTCTTCAATTTAGGCGATTCTCACAAATCGTATGGTTCTATTGGAACCAAAGGTCATGGCACAAAAATATATTACAAAAGTAACGGGATATTTGTTGACACATGGAAAAACGCAAAACATATTCGTGCGGAAACGGAAGTTCCACCATGGGAGACTTTAAAGAAAGGGATTGTTCCAACATACAGATATGACGAAGTCAAAGGTGATGGGAAAGGGACGAAGATATGTTTGGATGGGTTTGAAGCAAAGCAAGGCGACTTCGAAGCAATCGAAAAACTGATCCAATATATTTTATGGTACACGGTGGTGGGCTCGTTTGGTCAGTATTTTGGTAGTCCAAGAAAGATGGATGTAGATTTGAAACCTATTAACCTTCCAACGCCAATATCCATTCCATTTGGTTTTAGATTCCCAGACGAGAATACAGACATTTCAAAAGGAACAGATAACTATTGCAAAATCTTTGGCCCAAAAGACATAGACTGTGGCGAAACAGAAGAAGGTACAAGAGTTACTGTAAATATAATTGGTGCGTTGCTGGGAGAGACAAACAGGGAATTGGTACCGCACACATATGAGATGATGGGCCTTTGGTTATGCAAAGATTTCATAAGGGTGGAGAGAAATAATTCAATAATTGAGAATGTTTTTGGAGGACAATATTACTATCGGTCGATGCTCATATTTGCGAATTGCCAACAGTTTGATTTGACGGCGAACAGAAATAACATCAGAAGCGATCAAGAAGAATACGATTTGGCCATCGAGGCTATTAAAAGATTTGTGCAGGAAATCAATGATGCATCAGATACCTCTACATATTTTGAAGCAAAAAAAGAAGAAGATGAAACAAAGGAACAGAAAAAGCAAGAAGAAATCGAGGCGAAAAAAAAGGCAGAGAAAAAGGGTAAACTTGAACAAAGATTGAATGAATATAAGGGCAGGCCCGATCTTAAAGCCCCCAACGTTGTAGGTGCCCCCATTAAAGAACCAAAAAGCGAGGCCGAGACTTCTCTCCTTCTTCAAGCGATGATTTCATCTGGACATCCGGGAATTGAATTTAGGATCGGAGAATACAAAACATCACAAGGAACAGACCTTTTAGTTGAGTACAAGAATAAAGGAATACCCTCCTTTGCTTGGGCGGAGATCGTTGTGACTCTCGAAAATTTATTTGCATGGGAGCATCCCCCGGAAGGAATTCACAAGGTTATCTGTTGGGAATTGGGAAATGTTCGAGAGAAACAGAGTTTTAGAGATGGAAGGGAAGCCAAACTGACAAAGAAAGGGCATGGTCGTTACCATTTAGATATAGGAAAGGATTCAATTGAGGTCTATGTATTGAGAGAAATTCTCCAAGAGGAGTAAAGGATTCAGGGTCAAACTTATGGATTGGGTACATATTAACGGGGACGCTCTTAAGTTATTTAAGAAATATAGCTGAAGCCATTGACATTCATAAAGAAGTTAACCGTTCCAAATGCACGCATAGCGCAAAGCGCATAGCTAATAGGGACATCTTGAACGAAGAGATGGCGGATAGCCGGCGTTGATTTTATCGGTTAGAAGCACCTCTGGAAGACTATATGGAATTCTTTGAAGGTCTATACAAGGGTTTTGAAGCTGAGTATTATGTAGCCGGGAAGCTGTTTTCGGTGGGCTACGAAGCCTTTAAACTACCAGGTGACTTTGGCTTTGACCTCATAGTCACGAACCAGAAAGAACAATCTATAGGACCTCGCCAGGAAGGGAGATTACTGGAACCACCTTTCGCCGTTCAAGTAAAGTGCCGAAGCATTAGGTCATCAGATTTTCAAACGACTGCAACGGGTCGTGCCGAAGCAAGGGTCTCGATCTCGATAAAGAAAGAGCATCTGGATCTATTGATTGGTGCAAAACGCAATTTTCTCGTTATTGTGTTGTTTGTTGAGGGCGATGCAAGTAAGTTTGAAGACCGCATAGTTCATTTTTGGTTTGGATCGGACCACGTAAATGCCCTTATCGAGCGGGGATATTTCATACCGGACGAACCGGATCGACGAGTACGCAAGCTCATGTGCAGGTTACGTATGCTCCCGATGCTGCCCGTTGGGGATGTCCTTGATAGTTTGGTATCTCAGAATCACTTAACTCAGGACGGAAAACGCATACTCGCCTCGGAGCTTCCTGAACGGGTGCCCAGGAACTGGAAAGCATCGGAATACGTTGCCTTTGCCCGGACAGCGAGAAATGCCCCACATGAACTTGTCTGGCGACAGGTGCCAAATGAACTCTTCGATTTACGAAATATGGGATTTGATATCGGGTTGGGACATTTGGACTAGAACCGGAAAACCTGTAAAAAAGAGGACTATCCCCCCTTATTTCAACGATCCTTAGAAAGGTTGTTACGCTATTCGCCATGTGCTCTGCTCTATGCGGTGTACTGGCTTGAGGAGCTGATTTCTGAAAAAATTGAAGGGTGGGGTTCAAAAATAAGTGAAAGAATTCAATTACGCCCCCTGGGCTTTGCCCTCTTAAGGATGGTCGGCTTTCGGTTCCATAGAAGAGCCAGAAAAGATTTATACACTTTCGGTAAAGGTAGATGCCTCCCGCCTATATAAGTACAATTCGAGAAGAGATATATTACGAGTACGCCAAACTTATATCGAGGTCTGCCTATGGCTCACTTCAGCGCCCATTCATAACGGATCGGTTCAAAAAACTTCGGGATGCAGAGATTACTATTTCAGGGACAATTCGTGAATGGGAACGAGAGCAAGAACTTCCAAAGCAGTGTGTGTATTGTGGCTCGGCGACAGATTTAACAACTGACCATTTAATCCCCCGGAGTAGGGGAGGTGACGATTCCGCTGACAACGTTGTTCTTGCGTGTCAGCCTTGTAATACCTCAAGAGGAGAGAAGGGCATTTTCGAATGGCTTGGTTTAAAGGAAAAAGATAGACTTCATCGTTTGGTTGCTGGGAAATACTTAAAACAACTTGTGACATTGCACGAACAAGCTGGAACGCTTGAAGTATCAAAGGATCAGATAACTGTCTTGTGCGAAAGATGTCCGTTACCAAAGGTATGTGAACGCTGGGGGAAAGTAAGAGAGCTTACTTGTTTTTGTCTGGAGAGCATTTTGAAATATTTGGGTTAATAAAATGGATAAGTATCCCTATTTACAAAAGTGATAAAGGAGGTGGACATGAAAGATAATAAAAGGCTGGAATGGTTATTGGAGTGCTTGATCCATGTCATTGGCCGGGCTGCAATAAAACCTGGGGACGTTACCGACATTGTAGGACGTGGAAGAAAGCAGATCAGAGCTTACAATCTCTGTGACGGGACTCTTACCCAAAATAAGGTTGCTGAAAAAGTTGGCTTGGATCAAGGAAACTTCAGCCGCTCTGTTAATCGTTGGGTGAAAGGTGGTATTATGTTCCGTTTTGAAGAAGGAAACGAAGTCAGGCTTCTTCACGTTTATCCGATTGGAGAGAACTCAAACAAAAAGTAGAAATCCAAAAAGAGTCGCACACCATAATAAAGTGTACATCAAGGGCACGGATTTTAAAACAGTTTTCGTCCTAGGGGCAGGCGCTACCCGCGGCGCCATACATCATGTAATTCTGAACCGAAAACGGCTCAAACCTCCACTAAATAGCGACTTTTTCAAAGTTGCTCATACTTATGCGCGGGCCAAGGGTTCGAATTCCGCTGATAATAAAAGACTAGAACACCTCGACCGTTTTTTCCGCGACTATTTACCTATGAAGAGAGCCGATCTCAATATGGAGACGGCTTTTAGTCTTCTCTTTATGGCAAAGGATTTCCCGCAAATTTACAGGGGAGGCCGTGGCAGAGAGCACGAAGCCGGGGATCGGCCCGAAATTGAGGATTTTCTAAGGCTGGCATTCAACATATTCGTAATTCTTGACCGATTCTCTTGTGAGGGAACGGCCTATGACAGGTTGGTTTCGGCTCTTGGCCCCACAGATACATTAATTACTCTGAATTACGATACACTGCTTGATTCGGCATTGGTCAGGCAAGGTTGGAGTCCAAAGACGGGATACCTTCTTGGTGGTGGCAAACGTAAATTTAACTGGAAATCCAACCAAAGCTCTTTGAACGCGAATCTAGACAGAGTTCACTTACTCAAATTGCATGGTTCAATTAATTGGTTTGTTCGAGGGACTTTCTCTGATCTATCTGCTATCTTTGCTAAAAAACCCGGGCGTGTTGAAAATCCCCGGAGGAATGAGATAAGAGGTTATATCCGTCAAATTGTGCCTCCCATTTATGGAAAATTCTTTAGGCATGACCATTGGCGAGATCTTTGGCTGGAAGCATACCGTTCGCTCTGCGAATCTGAAATTTTAGTTGTGATAGGGTGCTCGTTAGTGGATACCGATTTTCATCTTCATGCATTGCTCGGCCGGGTTTCAAAATATAGAAAGAATAAAAGGGTCCCCTTCAAAAGGGCAATTTTAGTGGATCGTACGAAGGTCCGGAGAAAATGGGCAAGAGCGATAAAGGGTTCGTGCATGAGGGTATCAGGCTACCCAAAGCTCGAAGTGTTCCTCAAGAAGGAGGTTAAAGTATGAACAGTCCTGAATTCAAAAAAGGCATAGACGCGCTTGAGAAAATCGGGAAAGTTTTAGGAGCATTGTACGCTTCACAATTAGGTGATATGGATCAAGGAATAAAGGCCGAACATTTAAGCCGATGCGGATTCTCGAACGTTGAGATAGCTGATTTGTTAGGTATGAAAGCAAATGCTGTTAATGTTGCCTTGCATAGAGTTCGGAAAGGTAAGTCAAAGAAAGGGAAACAATGACTACCCAACCATGTATAAATTGGTTTCATTTATGAAAAGTTAAAGGCGACGTTTATCTAAATAAAAGACATGGACCCACAAGAAGAAGAACTTGGGGACGTTCGTGCAGAGCGTGCCTGGAAGCATTAAAACAAAAAGTCGGGGTGGCGTCCATAGAAAAGCTGGCCCATTCGAAAGGCAGATGAAGAGACGCGGGGATGGGGAGATAGGGAGAATAAAGCATTCGTAAAAGTTACCCTGGTTCAATTTAAAATTTCAGACTGCAGATTGGGAGACAAACGGGGTCACATCTTCAAATGTCACGAAATTTATTTTCAGGTGGCATCCATAAACAAGTCTGCCTAATCATCAAGCCAGTGAGTCATTAAGTCATTGAGCAATTAGGTCAATCGATGAGCAGGGTCTGGTAGAACTCCGAAGTCAGCTTAGCAATAGATAAGATGTCAACCTTGAGGAAGAAGATTGCCGAAGCCTTGGAGGGAGAATTTCTTGATTTGCGGGGGATTTCGCAATTGTTCGGGATCAAAGAAAAAGAAGTTCTTGATCATCTCAACCATATTGAAAAGTCAGTACATCACAGGGGCTTTACTGTGGAACCAGCCTCTTGTCAACAATGTGGTTTTTCTTTCAAAAAGCGGACTCGCCTGAGCACTCCAAGCCGCTGTCCCGTTTGTAAGAGTGAGCATATTTCCCCACCAAGATTTAAGATTAACAATGTTTAATGGAGATAAAAAGACGCGAGACACGGGGATGGGGTGATAGAAAGATAGGGAAGCACAGAACCAGATAAGGAGATAAGGGAATCAGGAGATAAGGAGACAAGAAAAAAAGGCGATGACAAGTAGAACTGAGGCACAGGAGCGCAGAATTAA
>Ga0214474_1001312_pt1 | contig 11494 bp, 9 predicted proteins | sample RVTome_2_FD_187335 | JGI IMG/M metagenome (GOLD analysis project Ga0214474, IMG submission 187335) | Soil microbial communities from uranium-contaminated site in the Upper Colorado River Basin, Wyoming, United States - RVT95D214 HiSeq ...
CGAGCAGGCCAAGATACCGGTCCATAACCGCTATCAGATCATCTGAACCCCTTTCGCTATTTGAGGCGCGAGCATCAGTGCAAATCGAAAAAAAGCAAAACAATGAAAAAGAGATAAAAACAAGGATGTTGATGAAATATTTTTTCATGTGATTTTCTCCTTTAATTAGAGTTGTAACCAAACCATTCTAGTAGTATAAAAAAATATAACTAACATTTTTCCGATATTTTTACAAAAAAAATGGATGCTCATAATGATGGTGACAAAAAAATTCTCATATGTATCACATAGTGATAAATCCACATATTGAGTTTACAGATAAGGATCATGCACGCTACCATGCATAATGGATGGGGGTACTCGAGACCGGCTGAGAGATTGTTGCTGCCGTACGCGAAGTGAATGAACTTGTTAAAATAAATGGCAGGTGGCTCATCAGAATTCGCGATGTAGATCCCGGGAATTAACGCGGACCTTGCTGATTTCACAAATAAAGAGAAAATAAAAAAAGAGGAGACCATATGTCTGAACATGATTGGATTGATATCTCAATACCCCTTGGCAGAGAGATACCGGAGCTTGCTCTCGAGGGATCCGAAGGCGATATGCCCAGATCCAGAGTCAGACGTTTTTTTGATGTGGAAAAAGGTGATAAGGTCACCATGTCCAGGATTGAAATGGATTCCCATGACGGAACCCATATCGACTCACCTCTCCATTTCATTAAAGGAGGTGCATCGATAGATGAAATGCCGATAAGTACAGCGGTAGGTCCTGCAAGGGTCATAGAGATTATGAACGAAAAAGAGATCACAGTCGGGGAGCTTAAACCGCACCGGATCAGGCAGGGGGAGAGAATTCTGTTTAAGACAATAAACTCACCCCGAGTATATAGCTCCAGGGTGTATAAAGGAGATTATGTAGCCATTACTGCTGAAACATCAGAGTACCTTGCGGACACCGGTATCCTGCTGGTAGGTCTTGACTACCTGACAATTGCCGGCATGAATCCACCGGAAAATATTACTGCTGTCCACCTTGCCTTTTTAACAAAGGGGATATACATCCTTGAGGCAATCAATCTTGATGGCATATCACCAGGCAACTACGAACTCATTTGCCTGCCTTTAAGGCTGGATAAAGGCGATGCCGGTCCATGCAGGGCAGTATTACGTCCAATCCCGTAATTCCGTTATAAGGAGAGTGATAAAATGACGATTAGAAAATTGCTGGCAGTGATATTTTTTGTTTTTTTATCCGGAGGGATTATTCTATCAGGCTGTACAAAACGGGAAAAGGAAGTTGAAAAAGCTGTTGAGCCTGAACCTCTCGCCGATCCAATTAAAATAGATACCGGTTACATATCAGGGGTTTTGATAGGAGATGTCGATAACCCGGTAAGGGCATACCGTGGCATACCCTATGCGGCACCACCTGTTGGCAATCTTCGATGGAAACCGCCACAGCCGGTATCTCCGTGGGATGAAATACGTCAATGCACTGAATTCTCCAAAGTATGTCCACAGTTGCCTATGTCCGGCTTTTCCCCGCCATCCATGAGCGAAGACTGCCTTTACCTTAACGTGATGACTCCGGCTAAAAAAGTCGGCGAGTCCTTGCCTGTAATGGTATGGCTGCATGGAGGCGGGTATTCTTACGGGTCCGGAAATGATGCCATGACCAACCTGCACCGCCTGCCCCAGCAGGGTGTGGTGCTTGTCAATGTAACTATGAGGATCAATACTTTCGGGCTTCTCGCCCATCCCCTTTTAACCGCTGAATCACCTGATAATTCATCAGGCAATTACATGTTTCTTGATATGATAGCAGCTCTCGAATGGGTCCGGAGAAACATATCCCAGTTCGGCGGAAATCCTGAGAATGTTACTATATTTGGAGAATCTGGAGGCGGGGCAAAGGTCAGTACCCTGATGGCATCCCCTATGGCTAAAGGCCTGTTCCACAGGGCCATTTGCGAGAGCGGTACAGCCATAGACGGTTTTTCAATGGGGCAGGAACTCGGTAAGCTTGAGGAAGTGGGTGTTAAATTTTTTACCAGGCTGGGAGTTGATAAAGCGGATGATCCCCTGAAGGCTACAAGGGAGCTTCCATTTGAAAAGATCCTTGAGGCAAGAGACGCGATGATGAAGGAGTCCGACGGCGGAATAACGGGAGTTAACATGGATAACTCTGCTGTAGACGGTTGGTTTCTGCCGAAGACTCCCACTGAGCTTTTTAAATCGGGAGAATATAACGCCGTTCCATTAATCACAATGGCCACCATGGGTGAAATAACAGGGCCCGGAGGATTATTGCTGCCCCAGCTTATTCCAGCCTATACAAGCATGCTGGAATATCACAACAGGGCCGGCGTAAAGGGATATGCCGCCATATTCGATCATGTCCCGGCCAAATGGAGAGCTGAAGGCGCGGTGGCCGCACATTCCATGGAAGTTTTGTATCTGTTTGGAGACTATGACAACAGGAGCGGAATATGGCCTATAATATACAGCCTTATGACGGGCACTGATGCAAAAGACGCAAAAGATCCCGGTCTTACGGAAACTGACAGGAAGGTATCGGAAGTGATGATGAAAATGTGGACACAGTTTGCCCGAACAGGAAATCCCAATGCCGGCGGAATAATTGAATGGCCGGCCTACAATAAAGAAGATGATAAATATATGTATATTGCCGATCCTCTTGAGATAAAAACCGGATTTTCGAAAATAAAACCCGTGATTCCACCAAAGCCGGATCAAGTGGATGAGTAATGAATTTTGAATCAGGATCGGACCAGCTTAACCCTGTTTAATAAGATTTGAGTATACTTTTATCCAAATCTTACTTCTCGATATTTAACAGGGTTAACTGTTTGAAATAATAGAGTGGAGCCCCGCCGACTGAAGTCGGCGGCATCAACGCTCCAGCTTCCGCGAAACCCGCCGAAGCACATCCGCCTATGCTAACCATGTTAGCAATAAACGAGGCTTTTCGCCCCATTGCTAGCACAGTTTTGGCGGATCCCCTTTTCAGGCAATAAACAGATATCGAATTTCTAATCTATTTTTTCATGCCCGATGAATTGCATGTAACCCGTCTGGTAGTACCCGTTGAAATATGGCGCCAGAAGTAGCGGCATGAACAGCAGCGGTTTACCCACCCTCTTAATGTCCATCGGATTGTGCTCGAACCCCCTGGGGATATAGAGGATACAGGGCCTGGTAATGATGTGTCTTTCATACTCCGGCCCCAAAAATATTTCAATTTCCGCATCGAAATTGGCCGTCAGATCAGGTAACTGGGCGCCCAGGAAGAAAAGATATTCATCGACATCGTGGTGATGTGATTGCAGTTCCATCTTGAACGGTTTGACATAATAGCGGAATCCCATATTGATGCCGGCGCCGGGAAGGTCGCTGGCACCGCGGAAACTGATCGTCGGACTGAGTATGGTGTCAGTTAACGGTTTCTCTTTCAGTTTGGTGCAGAACAGATGATCGTATTTGTCGCCGGCAGTTCCCTCAGGCCAGGGCGGAAGGTTGGGTGGCACACGAAAATTATCCAGGGGCTTCTTTTGTTCTTGAGCCATTGCCGCCGTTGGAGAGCTTAATTGGGCCATTGCCATTGCCGCCAGAGCAGTGGAGGCTGTTACATCGCTGAAAAACGCCCTGCGAGTTAGTTTCTTTTTGCTGGTAATAGTCATTGGATCTCTCCTTTCATGTTGCTGCTTACTGTACGTGAAATGAAGAAGGACGACCGTTCATAGTCCAATATCATTTTTTCAATCGGATTATTAAAGAGTCGTCCCGCTTCTTACACAGCCTCAACGCCATGAATTCCACGAGCCGGATCTTTGGAATTCGTGGAATTTGCTTTTAGTACTTCTCGTAAACCGGTTTGAGATTCCTGTACTTCGTAACCAACCTGTCCCAATTCTTCGGCAACTCGATTTTCTTGGTGACAAGGGCATTCTCGAAAAACCCGGGTCCCGCACTCCTCAGCAAGGCTATGAACGAGCCCGGCCCTCCGGCTACCAAAATCATAAGACTTTTATCGAGGTCCATCTTAGGAGGACTTGCGGCAGTCGAAGGAACGACGCTCGAAGTATAGGGCACTGCATGCTGTGCCAGATATTCTTTAACTTTCTGCTTCGTATACCCTTCATTCGACAAAACCTGTGCCCATGAAGGGATAAGAATGATGCTGGACATGGTGCTGGTAGTCATGCCTGCAAGCGTATCCAGAATCCCTTTCGCATCTGTCCCGCCCGGGACCGTCTGAATAAAGGTGTTGGGAAAGAACACGGTGAGAGTGTTGTCTTCTTTTGTGAAGCCGCGCTCAACACTGAGCGGCTCCCAGGGGCTTGCCTCTTCATCCTCGCCTATCACGAGGCTGTACTTGCCCGGGTTGCCGATGACCCCCATGTCCTCGACAGCCTTTCTTGCTCCGCCGATGTTCTTGACGATCAGTCCGACGGCCCGGCCGATTGCGGCATTGGCGATATTTCCCGGACTCAGCGCGCCTGAGCTGCAATTGATGTTGATGTCTCTTCTTATCCGGCCGTTGATGGCAAGGAAAGGCGCCCACGACCCTGTGCTCACCTCAAACGTATCAAACCTGGTTTTCGGGTCTGCTAAAGCCTGCACCGTTGCGATCAAAACCGGCATGTAGGTTGGAAGCGCACCGGCCATCACCGCGTTAACCGCAATCTTTTCGATCGTGGCTTTCCCTTTTCTCGGAATGATCGTTGCTATGATATGGTCTGGCGGCAGATCCGTCCCGGTCATCATCTCCGCCACTGCTTCCTCCGTCGGCGGAATTATCGGCAGACCGTCGGTCCACCCCTTGCCATAGTAGAACTGGTTTACCTCTTGAAGGGTTCCTTTAAAAGCAACCCTTGGGGTCTTGCCTGTTTGCTGCTTCGGAGATTTCTCTTCGGGACTCAGCGGCTTGGTCAAGCCTTCAATCACATCTTTCATGGCTGCTGCTACGCCTTCTTCTATCTCGGAAATGACAGTTGATTCACAGGCCACGGATTCTCCCACGATTCTAATTCCGGGCATTCCCCTGCTCGATGCAGCGGACTGAGCATCGGCGACAAAACCATTATTAGCCAGTAGCACGACCGGCTTGCCAAAGTCCTCGATCGCTATTCCGTTATAGGCGAGGTACTTTGTGCAGGATCCTCAATCGCCGACGACGGCAATGGCCGCATCAAGCCCTTTCGCCCATGCCGTGAATCTCTCCTTGTTCTTTGTTTCGATCTCGTTGACATTCGCCCCGACGGAACGGAATACAATCGTCTGGATATCGGGGTACATGGCCTTCAGTCTCCTGTCGATTGACTCCGCGATCGGCATAGCCGCCCGCTTGGGATTGACGAATAATCCGATTTTCTTTCCCGCGAGAGTCGGGATTCTCGGGGAGATTCCGCGGAACGGGATCGGATCAACATCCGCCCACGGGCTGAGAACTTCAAATTGAATGTCCGGTTTCTTTGGTTCGGAACTCCCGACCCCTTGGGCCATGGATAAGCCCCGGACCGCCATAACGGCGAGAATCCCGATGAAAAGCGCTAATAAATATCTGTTCATGGTAGTCTCCTTCTCCTTTTAAAATAGGTTGGTAAAAGTAAACATTCGTAAAGAACGTGCACTCATGAAGCTTTTTTCCACGTTATAATTCGCCTTTAGATTACCCATTAATCGGTGCAGACAAAGCTTTCAGCGCTGTTTACATCGCCACCCCAGTAGCGTGCAACAAGAGGGTAGGGGCATAGAGGTCTTGATACTCCGGGAAAAGCCTGGCCGGTTGCAATGATTCTATCCGGCGCACGTCCTTCCTCTACCCAGGCCATAATTGCCTTGAGCATGTCGAAGCGGTCTGTGGCCTGACCACCGTCGCAATGACACATGCCTGGAATAAGAAAGAGCCGAACTGACTCCCTGATTGATCCTCCGTTGACTTTAACGACTTCATCATACCAGTCGATAAGGACCCTTGAGGCCATGCCCTGATCTGAAAGGCCATTATAGACGATCATTTTTCCATTACGGGCAAAGGTCTCCAAGAAAGTTGAATCAGCATCACCAAGCGCACCTGTATGCCGGGTATGTTCTACATCCTTATCAAAATCGAAGGACAGAGGGTCCAGGTCCGGATCAGGAGGAGTCAATTGATAATACCTCATGTTACTTAAACCAAGAACCGCATCAGCAGCATCCCATTCTCCGGTACCGGACGAGCCAAGACGCATGGCTCGCCAGATAGGATCTGCAATACCGGTGTCATAGTTGTAAGGGCTGTAAAGCGATTCTCCGTCACTGGTGCGCGGGCCTGCGTACAAATCCCGCAATGCACCTACCTGCGCCTCAGTGAGGCAACTGTCTGACTTGTCAGCTTTACAGGTCAGGATCCCCGGATCAAAGTCGCACCCCTGCCAGTCGTTTATAATGCCGTCGGCAAGACCGTCTATTGCATCACAGTGTTTGAGAACGCTGTCAGCCACAAGGCTTAAATCGCCGTCTAAAAAAGCACGCGAAATAACAGGCCGACCGTTATCATCCTTTGGCGAAATCCGTGCAACCACCTGCAGATTCCACATTTCATCAACAGCTATTCTTGAGAATTTAATTGATGGATCACCCGCAACAATGCCGTCGAAATGGAGCGGCAATCGCTGGGATGCCATCAATCCCTGGCGCCCTCCATTCGAGCACCCCAGCAGATATGAGTACCTTGGCGCTGAACCGTAATATTTCTTAACCAGTTCCTTGGCCTTGATTGTTACTTTGTCAAGCGCATTGTAGGCATAATCGATGCGTGCCTGCTGATCTAATCCAAAGGAGGCATCAAGCCAATCTCCGCGATGCCCTCCATCAGTGGAAACAACGGCAAAACCACGGGCTAGAGCTGAGGGTCTTACTGAACCGAAAATGTCACCCAAAGCAGGTGCCAGCCTGCCATCCATTCCGCCCCCGCCATGAAAAGCAAATCTGCCGTTCCACTTTGTTGGCATGCGCAGATCAAAGCCCAGGCCGAACTTACGTCCGTTCGCGCCAGTTCGCGGATTAAGCATCCCCTGAACCAGACAATGCTCAGGAAGCGGTTCACCGTTATTATCAATAACACCGCTGCCATCTGCTGCAGGAGCCGGTCCGGCAGGAACAATTTCTGCCTTTTCGACCATAAACCCTTTCTCTGCAAGTCCGGCAAGAGCCGAACAACGCGATGTATCGGCTTTCTTATCTGCTCCTGAGATTTTTTGTACCGGATAAAACAAAATTAATAATGCGATTAAACAGGTTATCTTTTTCATGTTATTGGCTCCTTTTTTAATCGGATTACCATGATGCAAGTGATGCTGCATTGGCTCCGGCAATACGACCTGTCACCAGGCACTCGGAGTTATTCCCTCCGCCATTGTACATCCACCCCCAGAATGATCCCAGTTCGCCTGAGCTGTATAATCTCGGAATAGCATTATCAAATGGATCTAAAACCTGACATAGGGCATTTCGCCTTGGCCCGCCCTGTGTATTATACATTACAGGGTAGAGCTTAAGGGCAACATAGGGCGGCTGATCCATTCTGTTCAGGTTTGTCTTTGGCCTGCCAAAATCGGAATCATTACCTGTGTCGCAAAATTGATTATAGGTCGTGATTGTTCTTTGCAGGGAATCAGATTTTATGTCGAGTTTAGCGGCCAATTCCTGAATGGTATCTCCCTTGATAATCCAGCCTTTTTCTATTTCAGCACTGTTATCCTGACTCCATTTATATCCTGAATACCAGTTATACCAGCCTAATTTCATGCCTGTGGAGACGAGGGGTCTTTTAAGGGCTCTTGCATCCAGGATAGCATAGCATGGTATGCGCGTAAAGCTCTGTGTGTTCAAAGTGTCAAAGAAAACAAGGTGCTCCTTTTCCCCTAATCCATGACGACCCCGGGCAGATTCATTCATAAAACGCCTTCCCTGCCGGTCAGTCAGAATATAGGGAACACCAAACAGAGATACTGTTACAGGTACCCTGCCCAGGTCGGCATCATCAACAAGAATAGCGCCAACACCGGCCAGTGCATTGTTCATATGCCAGAGCGATGCACCAACCTGCTGGGCCATTTTTATTCCATCACCAGTATTGTATGTAGAGCCACGGCCATACATTGGCCATCCGGGCAGAAATTGCTGCTGGATGTCTTCGGCAAACTCAAAGCCGCCGCATGCGAGAATAATGCCTCGCCTGGCCTTAATCGAGATTGTCTTGCCTTCGGATTCGGCTTTTACACCTATAATTTCTCCTTCATAATTACGAATCAGCTCCTTTGCGGGTGTCTGATACATTATCGGGATGCCACGATCTTCCACCTGTGCACGAATGGGTAGATAGAGTGTTCCGCCAAAGGTTCTCGTGCCATTACCCCATGTTCTCACTGTTTCGCTGCCGGGAAGTTCCGGATACTCGGGTTGAAACATTCCCAGGGGGGTGGGTTCAACTCCAAGCTTTTTAAGCCAATCGTTGATTTCAAACATTCCTTGTGCCAGAACTTTTATGCTTTCCTGGTCGGTCAAGTCATAACATAATGCAGTAATATACCTGATTGCTGCATCCACATTGGTGGGTGTCCACCACATATTACCGGAAACCTTGCTGTTACCGCCTTCATAATCCTTTGGCGCTTTCTCCAGAATCAGTACATTTGCACCGACATCATGGGCTGTTATTGCCGATGCAAGTCCGGCGAAACCGGTTCCAATAATCACAACATCGGTTTCTTTGTCCCATTTCATGGAAGGTTTAATACCCTGGCTTTTGGCAGGTTCTGTACTTAGTCCGACCATAGCTGCAGCGCCTATGCCAACTGAAGTTGTTTTTATAAAATCTCTTCTTGACAGATCCTTCTTTTTGCCATCAATATGCTTCATTCTTTAACCCCTTCTTACTGTTTAAAAATATTTGAAGCCGTTATTTTAGTAACGGGTGAAAGGTTTCTTTCTTTATCAGGAATTAACTTTCTGCATGATAAAAATAATCAGTATAACCACTAATGCCAATATGGCGTTTGTGGTACAAATTGCATTAACGCTCCAATTTTCTGTGAGCATAATGCCACCTACAACAGGTGCAAGCAGGGAGCCGGATCTACCTATTCCAGTTGCCCAGCCAAGTCCTGTGCCTCTGATATCAGCAGGATATGAAATAGCTGCAAGCCCCATGAGACCGGAGTTGCTGCCGATCACAAAAAATCCCATGATAGCGGATACAACGGCAACTGTAATAAAAGTGCTGGAGGCAAAATATCCAAAAATAAAAACACTCACAAAAGCGAGGAAAAAACCGATTTTTAAAATTTTGAGCGGGTTGAATTTGTCCATCAAAATACCTATTAATACTGTTGCAATAACAGCTCCCATGTTAACGCATGCAAAGGCAAGGCTGAATTCCTGAGATGAAGCCCCGCTTTTTTTCAACAATGTCGGCGTCCATGAAAGGATCAACCAAAGTAGATAATAACTTAAAACAAAGGCCATCCATAATAATATGGTGTTTGCTGCGCGCCCTTCTTTGAAAAGGTGTTTAAAGGGCATTCCGGGCAGCCTCTCTTCGGATGAAACGAAATTAACTTCTTTATCCGACCTATAAGATGGAGCGATCTTTGAGACGATTTTATGTATACGTGCCTTATCTCTCTTTTTACTTCGTTTGACTAGAAATTCCAGTGATTCAGGCAGGGATATTAATGCAATGAATCCGATGAGACATGCCACTATACCACCTACGAAAAATAATGACTGCCAGCCATATTTGGGAAGAAGGAAAGAAGAGAAAAGTCCCGCACATGTTGCACCAATCGCAACACCCGCGTACATGGTAGTGGTAAGTGTAGCTCGTTTATTACTTGGTGCATACTCTGACCCGAAAGCAAGTGCATTTGGAACGGCTCCGCCCAGTCCGAGTCCTGCAATAAAGCGGAGCAAAATCAGCTGTTCAACGGATTGGATAAACGAAATCGCTAAGGTAAAAATACCGAATGTGAATGCAGAAACCAGCAGCATTTGTTTACGCCCAAAACGATCCGCTAGCATACCCAGAACTAAAGCCCCGATAAGTGCACCAACATTACCGACACTCATTGCCACGCCAAGGGTTGCAGGTGTTGAATCCAGAAATTCAGCAATATCAGGCAATGCCACTCCAACGAGTGACAAATCAAAACCATCAAAAAAGGCAAGTAAAAAACACAGGGCGCATATCCATGTTTGATATAATGTAAATCGTCCTGAATCCAGGACGTCTTTTACACTTACTGAATTGCTAGGCATTTTATCTCCATACAGGGTTCAGGATCTTCAATTTCCATCTTTAGTTGTGGTATAATCCAGGTCCAAAAGCGATGCCGGATTCGATTTAATCATCAGCTCCACCTCTTTCTGAGTAATTCCATGGTGAAGCAGGGTAGCAATAAACAACCTCATACCTTCTACAGGTAACGGGTTCTGGGGTTGCCCCAGGTCAGTGCTGACTATGCAATGCTCAGGCCCGATCGTCTTTATTGTCTGTGCTATCTGCGCCGGATCATGACAAAATTCATTAGGTAGCATTCCAACGAGGGTGAACTCTATAAACGCCCCTATTGCCGCGAGTTCCTTCAAATCATCAACGGTAAAATGGTTTTCTGCAAATTCCTTATCAGTCGGATGAGTGATTACCATTTTTCTTATGCCTGCTCTGTATGCCTCTTTTATAAGAACAAATGTTTCCTGAGGGGAAATGTGACCTGTAGCCAGCACCATGTCGTTTTTCTTTATAATCGAAAGTATGCGATCCATTTCAGGGACCAGCTTTCCGGTCTTGTCCAGGAGGGATATGCCTTCACCTTCGAGCGGCAGTCCAAGAGACCTCATTTTATTGATGGAGTTGGCTGAAGAAAAGGTCGGCATCCACACGACTTTCGCTCCAAGGCCTGCCGCATTCTCAACTGCATGATAGTTCAACCCACCCACTTCATAATTAAGGCAGATACTGCCAATGACCTTAATACCTGGCACGAGTTGACCGACTATAGTCGCAACAGCGGCAGTATATGAGTTACTCTTAAGCACTATGGCTTTCATGCCGGACTGCTGTGCCTGCTGCGCTGCCTGAATCGCATCAAGGCGGCATGGACCTGCACTCGGACCGGGATGCAGGTGCATATCTATTGCATCCCTTATCAGGTGATCTAAGCTTATAAATTCCATATCAATACTCCTTGGTTTAATAACGACCATATTCCTTGATTGATTTAAGCATGGCCTGAATATCCTCTATCTTTGAGTTATTTGGAATCAGTACGGCGAGCATCAGGCCGCCGCCCTTGCCGCATTTATCGATAGCATTCTTAAGGAAGGATTCCAGTTTGCTTATCGGCCATATCCTGCTGGAATTAGGACACCGGACCAGAAGACTTGTATGGCCTCCGAGTATTTCCTTTGCCCGTGCCGCATCT
>Ga0214474_1001314_pt1 | contig 11487 bp, 15 predicted proteins | sample RVTome_2_FD_187335 | JGI IMG/M metagenome (GOLD analysis project Ga0214474, IMG submission 187335) | Soil microbial communities from uranium-contaminated site in the Upper Colorado River Basin, Wyoming, United States - RVT95D214 HiSeq ...
TCGAGGCCGACGCGGGCCAGGTCGATTTCAACATCCGCTACGCCCTCTACTACGAGGAAAAACGTCCGTTCTTCCTGGAGGGGAGCGAGCTGTGGCAGTTCGGCGGCGCCATGGAGGAAGCCCCCCTGATGGCCATGGTTTATACCCGGACCATCAGCGACCCTGTCTTCGGATTCAAGCTGACCGGCAAGATCACGCCGCGCGACACCGTGGCCGCGATCTACGCCCAGGACAACCTCCCGGGCGACCCTTTCGACGCCCATCCGGAGTTCACCATCGTCCGCTATAAGCATTCGCTCAAGGACGACGCCTACATCGGCGCCTTCTATACGGGCCGCGAATACGGATCGGGCTTCAACCGCGTCGGCGGCCTGGACGGCCGGTTCCGGCTCAGCCAGACCTCGATCGCCTCGTTCCACCTGTTCGGCTCCTTTTCCAAGGCGCTCGGCGCCGAGACGACGAACAATGACCACGCCCTGTCTTTAGCCTATGAGTTCTCAAACCGGAAATGGGTCCTCAACCTCGGCTACCAGGATATCTCGGAGAATTTCCAGGTCGATTCGGGATTCCTGTTCAGGACCGGGCTGAGGCGGCTGGCCGCGTTCGGAATGTACCAGATCTATCCCAAGTCCAAGTTCTTCCAGAAAATCGAACCCTTCTACTGGAGTTATCACCTCTACGACACGATCTATGACAAGTGGGAGACCGTGAACCTCTTTACCCTCCGCTTCCGCCTGCCGCGGAACACGATGGTTCGTTTCGACGGGCTCCTGGCCAACGAAGTTTTCGCCGGAAAGCTGTTCGACCAGAGCGGGTATGGATTCCGGGCCGAGTCGCAGCTGGCCAAGCAGCTCTATCTCCACATCTTTGCCAGGAGGACGGGGAACACTTATTACGATCCTTCCGCCCCCTACCAGGGTTACGGGAGCCGGATCATGGGCGGAGTCCAGTACCAGCCCATGGACCAGCTCGATTTCAGCCTGAGCCTGAACTACGTGGACTTTTTCCGGAAGTCGGACAAGGCGAAAATCTACGATTACATAATCGTGCGCAGCCGCAACACCTTCCAGATCAACAAGTACCTTTTCCTGCGCGGCATCGTCGAGTACAACGACTTCTACGAGCGGGTAACGCTGGACGGCCTGCTGTCATTCACTTACATCCCAGGGACGGTCGTTCACCTCGGATACGGCTCGGCCCTGGAGAAGCTGGAGTGGATAGGGACGGATTACGCCCCGAGCGGCAGGTTCCACGAAATGAAGCGCGGCTTCTTCTTCAAGGTCAGTTATAACTGGCGGCTGTGATCAGCGGAGTGGTCGGGCGCGGCTTCTATTTTTCCAGGAACTCCTCGACCTCTTCCTCGCCCTCTTTCAATTCTTCCTTTTGCTCCTTATCCTCCATCAACAGAAGGGCCTGGAATTCGCCCATGTGCGTCTTTTCTTCTTTGGCGATATCCAGGAGGACCTTGCGGATAAGGTCCTTCTCCGTCAGGGCGGCCATCTGCTCATAGAAGTTGATCGCATCCAGCTCGGCGATCATCCCCGCCCGCAGGATTTCGCGATCCCGGTCCTCTTTCTTCACTTTCGCGAGATCAATGGGCAGTTGAGAAAGCATGTTTCCTCCTTGTCGGAATGGTTTCCAAAATATTTTATCATATTCGCCTTTTAAGTTTTCAGGGCCATGAAGACAACGAATCCTCCCTCGCCGAAACCGCTTTAAAGGGAAGGCCTTCTCCTGTCCCGATGATTTCTCTTTTCATTTTCGGAAACGCCCCGGGCATCGGACGGACAAGGCACTCGGCCTTGGCCAGGCGAGCCAACGAGCCTAGAAGCCGGGGACCTCGATGATCCTCCCCGTCCCCATGGGCACATAGTTCTCGCCGAACGCCTTCTTGAACATCGCGATGGGCCCGTCGCCGGTGCAGTGGGTGGCCCCGCATTTTTCGACTTTCAGTTCCTTGAACGCGGCGATGATCTCCTGCATTTCGGCGTCCGGCTTATTCCGGAGGTGAAACCCGCCGAAGACGAGGTAAATCGGTTTATCCAGAATTTCCTTTGCTCGCCTGAGGATTTTCACGATGCCCTGGTGAGAGCAGCCGGTGACGATGATGAGCCCCTGGGGCGAGTCGACGACCAGGGACTGCTCTTTGATCTCATCGCCCATCTCGCCGCTGAGATGAGCATTTTTGCATATCTCCACGGGTTTGTCGACGGTTTGGGCTTTGGCTTTCAGGTTGTTCACGCGCCGGCCGAATTCCTCCGGAAAGGAGAGGGGGAAAAAGACGGTGACGTTCGGATTCTGTTCCAGGACGGCGGATAATCCCCCGGTGTGGTCGCCGTGGTTGTGGCTGATGACAATCTGGTTCACCTTTTTCAAGTCGACATTCAGGGCGCCGGCGTTGCGCATCAGGATGCGGGGATCGGTTCCGGTGTCAAATAAAATCGTTTTTTCCGTTCCCTCAATGAGGCAGGAGAAACCCCAATCCGCCTTGGTCCCTTCCTGGTAGAGGTAATTGTCATAAAGAATCGTGAATCGAAGCGTCCGCTCGGGCAAGACGCCCCCGGTCTCCGCGGCCAGGCTCCCGTTGACCCTCAAGGAAACGACGGAAACAAGAACGGCCAGGACGAAAGGCGCGAACTTGAACGGCGATGATAACGGCATGATGATCTCCTTTATTATGTCTTTCGATAATTTTTCTTCCAGGGTGCGTTCTTCTGATAAAGATAATCGGCCAGGGCCCGGCGCAGTGTTTCGGCGGCCAGCTGGGCGCAATGGACACTGTCTTCAGGAAGTCCGCCCAAGGCCCTCAAGATCTCGGCGCTGTTCACGGCGCCGAGAGCCTCGATTAAGGATTTGCCGGCCGCCAGCTCCGTGGCCACGCTGCCGCAGACGATGGTCGTTCCGCAGCCGTCCGTCTGGAACGTGCATTCGGCGATCGTTTCACCCCTGACCCTAAGAAACATCTCCATGGCGTCCCCGCAGATCCCCCTGTTCTTGGCGTAGCCGTCCGCCTCTTCCATCTTCCGGAAATTCCTCGGGTTTTGCCAGTGGTCGATCACGACAGGGCCGTAGCTGCGGCGGATATCCTCCATGATCCGCTCCTGGAGCGTCCGAGCGGCTTCCTCGAGCTTGTCGTCTTCGTTGCCGGCCATGGTTCGGTCCGAACTCCTGAGGACTGATTCGATTCTACTCTTTGAGCATCCGGTCGACAATGACAAGGCATCGTCCATCCGATTCCTTCATCCGAGAATACCTCCGATCAGGCTTAACAGGGAACGCCATGTCCTCTGAATCTCATCGGCGGACGAATTCGAGGCGTATTCCACAAAGGGAACGCCTTGGACGACCGACTCCGTCACGGCCGGGTCGAAGGGGATTTTCCCCACCACGGGAATGGACCGCGCCCGGCACCAGCGCTCGATTCCATCGGAGTTGTCATGGTTGAGGTCGTATTTATTGATGCAACAAGCCGCCCGGATCTCGAAATGACGGATCAAATCCACGATTCTCTCCACGTCATGAAGACCGGAGGGAGTCGGTTCGGTCACGACGAAGGCCAGGTCCGTCCCGGTCAGCGAGGCGATCACCGGGCAGCCGATACCGGGAGACCCGTCCATGATCAGGAGATCGCGCCCCTCTCTCTCGGCGATCTCTCCGGCTTTTTTCCTCACCTCGGTGACCAATTTGCCCGAGTTTTCCTTGGCGATACCCAACCGCGCATGAACGAAAGGGCCGTATTTGGTGTGGGACACGTACCATTCGCCGGAAGTCGGAATTTCCAAGGTGACGGCCTGGACGGGACAGACATGGAAGCAGACCCCGCACCCTTCACAGGAGAGAGGATCAACGCGGACTCGGCCCTGATCGTCTTCCACCAGGGCGTCAAATCGGCACAACGGGAGGCAAAGTCCACAGCCGACGCATTTTGCCGCGTCAATTCGGGCCTTCCGGCCGCTCTTGAAAACGTGCCGCTCCTGGATTTCCGGGTGGAGAAGCAAATGGAGGTTGGAGGCGTCCACATCGACGTCGGCCAGGACGGCGTTCCGGGAGAGAGCGGCAAAGCAGGCCGATAAGACGGTCTTGCCGGTGCCGCCCTTCCCGCTGATGACGACGACCTGTTTCATGATCGGATTTTCCCGACCCTCTCGAACAGCTCCAGAAATTTCTCGCGGTAAGCCGGGAACGCTCCGAGTATGGTTTGTCCCCGCGAGTACGCCTCGGCGATCTTCCGGTCAAAAGGAATGGTCATCACGACGGGAATTTCTTTCGCGGCGCAGAAATCCCGGATTGTCCCGTCTTCGTTTCCCAGTGAGGCTCTGTTGATCACCACGCCGCAGGGGATATTCATTTCCTTCGCCGTGGCTGCGGCGAGCTCCAGGTCGTGAAGCCCGAAGGGGGTAGGCTCGGTCACAAGCAGGCAGAAATCGCTGCGCTTGACCGATTCGACGACCGGGCAGCTTGTCCCCGGAGGCGCGTCGATGATCACAGTCCGGCCGGGGTCCAACCGCTTCTTCAGCGCCCTGATCACAGGCGGCGACATGGCCTGGCCGACGTCCAGCCGGCCCTGGAGAAAGGCCATCTCCCCCGCCCGGCCGGACTCGATGACGCCGATTTTTTTCCCGACCTCCCGGATCGCCTTCTCGGGACAGAGGAGGCTGCAGGCGCCGCATCCATGGCAGAGCTCGGAAAACACAAGGACCGTCCCTTTCACCACGGCCAGGGCGTGATAGGCGCAAACCTGGGCGCATTTTCCGCAATATGTGCAGCGGCTTTCGTCGATCTCGGGGATGAGGGTAAAGACGTCCCGGCTCTCCTCAATTTGGGGTTTGATAAAAAAATGGGCATTCGGCTCTTCGACATCGCAGTCCAAGAATTGCACGGCCTGACCGGCCTCAAGGGCCAGCGCCAGGTTGACGGCGACGGTCGTCTTGCCCGTTCCGCCCTTGCCGCTGGCCACGGAAATGATCATCGGAAACTCCGTGACATTTTGATCAAGTCCCTATCTAACTAATCCCGTCGGCAGGTTCCGCCCGACGAACAGGGCGGCGCGTCACATCGTTCGTCCTTTCCGCAGCAGGTCTTCCCCTTGGGAGAGGATGGCCCCATCCGCAGGCCCCCGGGTGATGAGATCATCTTTTTCAGGTTCCGCCCCCGGCAGTACCCGCAGGATGCGTTTGATTCGGCTTGGGTCGATGGAACCAGAACCTCCGTGACCTTGCCGCAGTCCAGGCACTTGTATTCGTAAATGGGCATCGGTTGACGAATCAGGCGGCCCGGGTCATTTTGCCTCCGCATTTGGGGCAGGAAACCTGGATGCAGGGCACTCCCCTTTTGTGCGGAACCTTCGCCCCGCAGGAGGGGCAGACGCACGAGCCGCCCAGCCCGAGACCTTGGCCTCCCATCCTGCCGAGGCCTCCCCCTCTTCCCTGACCTCGTCCCTGTCCTTGCCCTTGCCCTTGTCCTCTTCCTTTCATCTTGACCTCCTTTAGTTATAAGACTCCATGACCGCTCTGTTTTCCTTCATCAGGTCGCCGGCCAGCTTTTCCATGTTCGTGTTTTTCCAGAAAGGCAGCTTCCTGTGCACTTCCAGGTACTTGAGGGGGATGGGATGAGTGCCGACCACCACGGGAAGGCTATAGCGCTTCTCGATGAATTCTTTGAATTGGCGAACGTAGGGGCAAGGGGGATATCCGACAACCAACCCGGTGGCCAGATGGATAACCTCCGCCCCGTTCTTCTTCATTTCTTCCGGGACGTACTCGATATTCCCGCCCGGGCAGCCGCCGCAAGAGGAGTAGCCGACCACCTCGACGGGCTCGCCCTTGGGATACCGGGCAAATCCGCCCACGCGCTCACGGATGGCCCGGAAGCATTTCCCTCCGCCGCACGTCTGATAACGTCCGCAGATGATGATCCCGATTTTTTTCATTGGCTTCTCCGGTTCTTTATTCTAAGATGTCCTGCCGTCGAGAATCTTCTCGACGATCTCCCCAAAGGCCCGGGAGGCCTCCGAATCCTTCCGGTTATCGGCGAACGACTTCCCCTCATCCCCCAAGATGACGATCTGGGGATCGATGGGAATGCGGCCCAGAAACGGGACTTTCAGGTCGGCCGCGGCCAGCTCCCCTCCTCCAACCTTGAAAAGGTCGATCCTGCGGCCGCAGTGAGGACAAGTCAGGCCGCTCATGTTTTCTATGATTCCCAGGATATTCAGGTTGAGCTTCATGGCAAAGACGACGGCTTTGCGCGAATCCATGACGGACACGTCCTGGGGTGTCGTCACGATGACGGCCCCCGTGGCGGGAATGAGCTGGGCCACCGAAAGAGGCTCGTCGCCGGTCCCCGGCGGAGAATCGATGATCAGCCAATCCAGATCCCCCCAGTCCACATCGCCGAGAAACTGCTGGATGACCTTCATCTTCATGGGACCTCGCCAGATCACCGGCAGGTCCGGATCCTGGATAAAAAACGACATGGAGACGAGCTTCAGGTTTTCGTTGACCTGGACGGGGATGATTCCCGCGGCGGAGTTGTCCATCTTTTTGTCTTCGACGCCCAGCATTTTGGCCAGATTGGGTCCGTGGATGTCCACGTCGAGAGCGCCGACCTTCTTGCCCTTGAGTGAGAGGGCCAGGGCGAGGTTTGCCGCCACCGTGCTCTTGCCGACGCCGCCCTTGCCGCTGAAGACCAGGATCCTGTTCTTGATCCGGGCCAGCGTCCTTGAAACCTTAACGTCTTCTTCGTTCGCGGCCATGGCTATCTTCCTTGGAGCCGGGAGAGGGCTTCCCGAACGGTGCATCGTTCCGCGCGGATGACCCGGAGGCCGGCGGATTCGAGGACCCGCTGGGCATTCGGTCCGACCTGGCCGGTCAAGACGGTCGAAACCGCCTGGCCCGCAACCAACTGGGCGGATTGAATTCCCGCGCCGTGACCGGCCTGGGCGTGGGGATTGGCCAGGGCTTTGAACTCCAGGGTCTTCGGGTCGACGATCAGGAAGTAGGCCGCCCGGCCGAAATTGGGATCGATTTCGGCGTCCAGGTTTAAACCCTTGGCGCTCACGCAAATATTCCCCTCCAGAGGCGCTCCCGGGCCTGCCTCTCCGGCGGATTCTTCATGGCGACAGGGCTCATCGTGGCGATGCCCGTGATCGCACAAATCCTGGCCGGCTTCGAGTTCCCCCCGGAGGAATTTGTCAATGACCCCGTCGATAGGACCTTGAATCCCGATGATCGTCCGGATATTTTTTTCGGCGAAAAGATCCTGGGCCCGGGGTCCCATCCCTCCGGCGATGATGACGCCGACCCCTTTCTCCGATAGATACTGAGGGAGAAAACCGGGCTGATGCCCGGGGTTCGGAATTTCCTGACGGCCGACAACGCGTCCATCCTCGATATCGACAAGGGTATAGGCCGGGCAGCGCCCGAAATGGGCTGAGACCTGCTCGTTGTCCGTGGAAATGGCGATTTTCATGTGCGACACCTCACTTCTCATCTTCGGCTAAGGTCCGTTTCGACTCATGAAAGGGACGTAAGCTATTGCCCTTTCTTTTCCAGAGCGGTAATCCTCTCGGCAATCAAGTCCAGGTGGCGGCGAAGGTCCTGGGACTGCCTTTTCAGCGACTCAAGCTCATCCTGGGGCGAACCTTGATAGGAGGCCTGCCCCTGAACGGGCCCCGGCGGAGGCCCCACGGGTCCGGCCGCTCCAGTTCCTTGAGGCCCGCCCATTCCCCTTCCTCGGCCCGCCGCCCCGCCCATTCCAAAATGCGGAGGAACATCGGGCCCGCTCGCCTCTTTGAATTCGGCGCCGGAAGCATAGCTCCGGACGACCTCTCTCGCGGTCCCCGTGACGCCAACCACGACCTTCACGCCCGCCGCCTTCAGGGTTTGAAAAGCGTTCGGACCGCAGCTTCCGGTCAGGACAGCCTGAGCGCCCTTCCCGGCCACGAGCTGAGCGGCCTGAATCCCCGCGCCGCCCGAGGCGCCTACATAGGGATTTTCCACGGCCTCGAATGTCATTGTCTCCGGGTCGACGATCAGGAAATAAGCACAGCGGCCGAAGCGCGGATCGACGGAAGCGTCCAAGTCGGGGGATGAGGCGGAAACGGCGATTTTCATTTCTTCTCTCTTTGCAGCTCTTGAATTCTTTCCTCGATCGCCGCCAGTTCATCCCGAACGTGTTGGGCTTCCGCCTTCAGAAAATCCAGCTCCTTGTCCGGGGTCAGTTCGGCCGCTCCCCAGGGATCATAGGGAGTCGAGAAGCCCGGCATCGGGAAACCGGGGGCGGGAGAATAGGGGACCTGACCCTGCTGCCAGGCGAGATTCATCTGCGGCGTGGGCCACATCCCGTGCATCAAGTATTGAGCGCAAGGGCCGAGGCCGGAGGGGCTTCGGCCCTGCCAGCCCGGCGAATACCCGAACCGCATCCAGCCCGGCAGGCCGGTGAGCTCGTACATCCGCCTATGTCTGTTTCTCATTTCTTATTCTCCTCTTTGGCCTTTTTCATTTTTTTCAATTCTCCGAGCCTCTCCTGGATCTGCCCAAGCTCCGCTTCCAGCGCCTCGGCCCGCCCCGCGAGAACGGCTTCTTCATCTTCCCGGCTAACTGGATAGACCGGAGGCCCAAAGGGAACTGGAGCCATCGCAGAATAAGGATAACCAAAGTAGCCGCCGAACCGGGACCGCCAAAATCCGCGTCCGCGGCCAAGGCCCATCCCCCTGCCGAAGCCTCTTCCTAAGCCGAAACCCCGGCCAAAACCCGGACCGGGCCCGGAAAACATAAACCCGGGAGCCTGAAATCCGGAGCAGTAGCCGAGGCCTCGTCCCGTCCCGGGGCCGAAACCCCAGGGGCCTGTTCGATCGCCTGCCGGCATATTAGTTGCCTCCTTTATACAAGCGTTACATAAGTCTCAGCGGCATTTTTCGCACAAACCCATGAATTCGATGCTGTGGTCCTGAATCAGGAAATTGTGCTTTTTCGCCAAGGTCTCTTCCGTCTTTTTCACCAGCTCCAGCTCTTCCTGGACGAAGTCGCGATAATCGATAATTTTCCCGCATTTGGTGCAGATAAGATGATGGTGATGGCCTTTTTTATCCTCGCTCCTGAGCTCGTAACGACTCTGTCCGTCGCCCGAACTGACTTTTTGAACAAACCCCAGTCGATGGAGCAATTCCAGGGTGCGGTAGACGGTCGTCAAACCGAGGCCCGGATACATCACCACCAAGGCGCCGTAGATTTCCTTTGCGCTCATATGTCGGGATGAGCGGCTGAGGAGGTTGAGAATGACTTCACGGGGCGCAGTCCAACGACAGACATTCTCCCGAAACCGGTGTTGCCACTGATGATGTCCGGGCAAGGTCTCATCTCTTATAGATATTGATAATCATTTTCATTTATAATATAATCTCCGTGCCGCCCTTTGTCAAGCGAAAACAATCGCCGACGGCTCCGGCAGAAAACGAAATGCCTGTAATCAATAAGAATAATGAAGAGCTTCCGACTGAACGCGAAGCGCCACTCAGGGTGACATACGACTGCATCTCCTGCGCCGTCGGTAGTCTGGTCACGCTGTTCAGCAAAGGATTGGTGCCGAAAAAGACGCAAGAAGCGGCGATGCGCGCCTTGCTCGCCTATCTCGGCCAACTCGATTACAATCAGTCCCCGCCCCGAATGGGCCAGGAGATGCATCGCATCATCCGCGACGTGTTGAAAATTCCGGACCCCTATCTTGATATCAAGCGGACTTTCAACAGGTTGATGTTGGAATACTATCCGGGCCTGAAAAAACTGGTGGCCGAAGCGGCAGACCCGTTTCTGACGGCATTGAGACTGGCGATCGCGGGCAATGTGATCGACTTTGGCCCGAACCGCCAGTTCGATATCGTTGAAACCTTGGATCGGGCCCAATCGATGGTCTTGGCCGTCGACGATTCGGAATCCCTGCGGGCTTCCCTTCCCCGGGCAAAAATGCTGCTCTATCTCGGCGACAATGCGGGTGAAATCGTGATGGATCGAATTTTGCTGGAGACGATCCGGCATCCGAATGTCTATTTCGCCGTCCGGGGCGCGCCGGTCATCAACGATGCGACGATCGAAGATGCCCAGGCGGTCGGAATTGACAAGATCGCTCGGGTCCTGTCCAACGGCGACGACGCGCCGGGAACGATTTTGGAGAACACTTCGACCGAATTCAAGGCCATTTTCAATCGGGCCGACCTCGTCATTGCCAAGGGACAGGGCAATTATGAAGGGCTGGGTCGGATCGATAAGAACATCTATTTCTTGTTGATGGCCAAGTGCGACCATGTGGCCGATCATCTCGGCGTTCGAAAAGGAGATCTCGTGGTCACAACGACATGACGGGAGGTCACCCATGCGCTTTGGATCTGGACGAGGACGCGGAAGAGGGAGGCACGGGCGGAGCGGTATGGGCGGGGGGCGGGGAAGCATGGGCCTAAGGCCTGAAATTTGCATCTGTCCCCATTGCGGCACGGCCGTGCCCCATCGCATGGGAATCCCCTGCTATCAGACCGCCTGCCCCAACTGCGGTTCAGGTATGACCCGGCAATTCAACGTTTCCGGCATCGATACGTCCGGACGGGATGCCGCCGCCTCTCCAAAGCCCGTGGTCGACCCGGATGCCTGTACAGGTTGCCAAAATTGCATTCCTGTCTGCCCCGAGATGGCCATCGAGATGAGAGACGATAAAGCCTTTATTATGGCCGAGAAATGTGCCAACTGCCGGAGTTGCATTCCGGCCTGTCCATCGGCGGCCATAAAATAAAAGAGGAGTCAGGACATGGAAGTGCGTACCGCCCGGTTAAAAGCGGGACAAAAAGCCGCCCTATGGGCAACGGCGGTCACGCTTCTGATTTCGGCATTAAAATGGGTCGTCGGCACCCATTTTGATTCCAAGATTTTGGTCGCTGACGCCTTTCACGGCGCCGCGGATACCGTGGCCATTTTCGCCTCCGCGTTTGGATTATGGCTGGCCTCTCGAGAAATGCGTATTCTGGCGAATCTGGCCACCGATTCTGGTCTAAACAGGCCACCTATCGGAGCGAAGCGACGCTGGATGATCATTATATGCCCTTGTGGCCGGATTGAGTCAAGGATTTCTGCTTTCTCATCGATTCTCCCGTGATCTCGAGGCGGTAGGCATTGTGAACGACGCGGTCCATGATGGCGTCCGAGAGCGTCGGCGACGAGAACCTCTCATGCCAGTTGGCGACCGGGACCTGAGAGGCCAGGACCGTGGATGTGCGTTTGTAGCGGTCGTCGACGATTTCAAGCAGGTCCTGAGTCTGGACATCGGTGAGCGGATTCCGCAGCCAGTCGTCGATGACGAGAAGCTGGGTCTTGGCCAGGACGCCCAGGAACTTGGGATAGGAGCCTTCGGCATGGGCCAGAGTCAGTTTCTGAAGCAGCCGCGAGCTCTGATAATAGCGGACCGAAAAGCCGTTTCGGCAAGCGGCGGTCCCCAGCGCACAGG
>Ga0214474_1001316_pt1 | contig 11468 bp, 14 predicted proteins | sample RVTome_2_FD_187335 | JGI IMG/M metagenome (GOLD analysis project Ga0214474, IMG submission 187335) | Soil microbial communities from uranium-contaminated site in the Upper Colorado River Basin, Wyoming, United States - RVT95D214 HiSeq ...
GATTCTTATTTTGCGCTTAACATTGTTTTTTATGTCGCATGCGTCTTTTTGTGTGATTTTAGGAAAAATTGTAGATTTGGTCAAGGGAAATCTCCAACCGGTAATGCTTAACGCATCAAAAAATAAGAAAATTAATTTTCAGTTGATTATTATATCGTATGCGATATAACTATTAACTTAATTATCCTTGAACACAGAAAACTATTTTCTTGTGGATTTACATCTGTAATATTGCATGAATCTGTACTTTTCCAAAGACAATAATTCAGGAAGAAGCTTTAATAAGATGTGGTATTTATCCTTTCGGATATTCTCTTATTTTTTGGGATACGAAATTTATAATGTTCTGGTCTATTGTTTTGCTCTCCTTCATAAATAAATCGAGAATATCGTTTTTATTGAAAGTCCCGTCAGGCACTAAAATAGGAGACATTTTATAATGACCTGGTATTCTTTCACCGTCATCGACACGATCATGCGAGTACCCTAAATCCTTAAACCAAGTTAAAGCTCGTTCATCTGAACCCTTGCGATAGCATAATTGAAATCCAGCGATATTATTATCGATGGAGAACCATATAATAAGGTCTAAAGTCTTATCTGAGAACCACCTACGGTAGGACTCTCCTGAATCTCGTTTTGCTTTCTCCAACTCTTTTAACATGATCCTCGCTGAAGATTACGAATTGTATTCTGCACAATTATATCAGGTTTCTTCTGAGCGTACTACAGGAAGTAAGAGATCACTTTTGAGTGAATGTTAGAAGTAGGATATCTGGTGACGGTTATTAAAGGCATATCTTGGGAGTTTTGACATTTCTATCTGTTTTAAAGGTTACATTTTGCAGCAAACCTTCCAGCATATTCGTAAAGACCTTCTTTCATAAATTTATCGTATATGGATTCTATTGTTTCTTTGTGTTTTATGAGCTCAAATTCATCCACTAATTTAAGGATTTTTTCAAATGTCTTCTTCCAAATCTGTTCTTCAGTTCCGCCTAGTAATTCAACTATTAATTTTTCTATTTCTTTCACTATAGCTATTTGCGCTTTGGTGAGTTCTTCCATATATCCACGCCTCCTTCCTACCCTGACATAATTCTATCCAAAGCTCGCAACCCACATTGATTGCTGGATATAATCTACACTATTTTAGCATTTATTGGAAATGAGAACTTCAGGAAGGAGTTGAGTTGGAGTTCGGCTTTCCTCAGGGTGCATTTTTTAAGCGTTACATCATATTGTATGAGCTTCTCGATAAAACAACACCAAAGTAAACAGCTGCAACTCCAGCAATAATATAAGCGATGGAAGTTAGTTTCTTTACGGACTCGTCTCGCTTTACCAAGGATATAATGCCTGCGATGAATGCAATCAACCCCACTACAATAAGGTTAATTCCAATAACAAGACTGAAAATATTATTAAGAGAACCCATTTAGTATCCTTGAGAAATAAAATCTAACAATTATTATATGTAGTCTGTCCCATTATAATAGATGAACTCAATAGAGATTTCAGGAAGAAGCTGAGTGATTCTATTGCATTCTGTGATGTTGGAAGATAAACGAATATGGTTCATTTCCCCAGTTTATTAAGGCTTAAATATTTGTGATCTTCAAGAAAGTATAACACCGATTAATATATAGATAAAAAATCCTAAAATTAATAATAAAACCAATGCGATAGCTAACTTTTCTAATTTATATTCCTTGCTGAATATTTTCAGAATGGAAGCATCAATAGAAGCATTATCTGCCTTCTTAATCAGGTACCGAGTGAAATTTTTAAAATCCTCTGTTCCTTCTGGTTTAATAAAAATATTTTCAACACTGCCTGTTTGGTTCTTATAGGAAATACTAAGCATTCTTGAATGATAATCTTCATAATCAATGCTCGTTATACTATTCCAAGGAATAGTTCCTCTTGGATGTTTTATCCCTTCTTCTTGTGAGAGAGTATATTTTTTGTATTGTACCTTTGACGGAAGAACAATATTTCTTAAAAAATCAGAATAAATATCACTTTTATTTGTGATATCTGGTATTTTCTTTCTCAAATTATCGAGTAAATCTTCACCGTCCGATCCCTTTAAGTTTTTAAAGGGTATAACAAAGTATTTCGGGCTTCCTTTATAGATTTTATAAAATAGTTTTGCAATCATTTCTTTCCCAGATAAACTACCCAGCATACCTTTGCTTGAAGTTGTTGCCTCATAGTGAGTAAAACAAACTATCATGCCTCGAATTTCATCCCATCTTATAAAACGAGGAACTTCTTTTGAAGAAAGTAGATTGCCTAATCGAATCATGAAATGAAATCGTAAACCTTCTTCTGATAATTCTACTGCTGTTTTCCCAGCAGTTAAAAAAACAAGCACGACTATAAAGATACTGATAGATGGAAATATCAGAATAACTGGATGAAATTTACCAATAACTATCGGGAATGTTGCAAGAAAGAATGCCACAACTAACAAAATTATATAATTTGCTGAAAATCCATAGGAATACTTTTGAACCATTCTTACACCTTATTAAACAGTTAACGATTATCATTTCAATTCTACAGTTCTTTGACAATTTTGGGAAGTGTGACCTTCAGGAAGAATTATTTTCTGTGTCTTTACAAATGTAATCAGCAAATAAGCTTCAAGTCTGGTTTTTGAAATGTCCGGAAAGTATGTCCGGTTTACTCCGGAATTTGTGTCCGAGATGATCTGGATTATTTTGTTGCGGGTTCAGTGTCTCTGACCTGAACCCATTAATTTTTGTCTATCGGTAGATCAAAATAAACGGGAGCAAGTTACAAACCTGCTCCCGCAGAAAGGTAATTTATAAACAGACTTTATTTAATGCTGAGAATTTTATTCTTCTCGTTGAGGAGGACTATCTTTGGCTTAAATTCCTTTAATTTGCTATCTTCAACATAGCAGTAACAGAAGATTATGATCTTATCGCCCACAACACCCTTCCTTGCTGTAGGGCCATTAAGGCAGACCTCGCCTTTCCTGCCAGGTATGACATAAGTCTCAAACCGTTCTCCGTTGTTTAGATTACTTATCATCACCTGTTCATAAGGGAGTATCCCTGCCTTTTTAAGTATCGCCGCATCAATGGTAATACTACCCTCATACGAAAGGTTAGACTCTGTCACGGTTGCGATATGTATCTTAGCCCTTAATATGCACCTTAACATAAAGATTCCAATTTAAATTTAAAACGATGTTCTCTTATATTATGCACCCCGGTATTGAATAAATTCAATCTAAAATCCAGCGATAACCATACTGAAGCCTTAAATTACCCGTCATTGCGAGGTCGTATCGACCGTGGCAATCTCTATCCTACCTCTGAGTACAAAAAACTTTTCCTTAATAGAGTCACTAATTCCTGTGCTTCGGCAGGACGCATTGAACTATCCAGACCTAATTGCAGAAGCAAAAGAATATGCCAAAACTTCAGCACAAATGAGAAGAGTCCTGTATAATGCTTGTAATTTAAATGTACCGGCGAACCATCCGAAACATTAGACCATAAAAAAATGATAAAATAAAACATGGAATTTGAATGGGATCCAGATAAATCCGAAGCTAACCTCAAGAAGCATGGCATCTCTTTTCATGAGGCATCAACGGTATTTGGTGATCCACAGGCGATTACCTTCAACGATCCCGACCATTCCATCGGTGAGCATAGATTCCTGACTTTTGGCCATTCGAGAACAAATCAGTTACTGGCTGTCGTTCATACTGAGCGACGTGGAAAGACAAGAATAATAAGCGCAAGGCGCGCAACAAGACAAGAGAGGGAAATATATGAAGACGGTTAAACACGAAGAAATGAGAAAAGAATACAAACGAGAAGATTTGGGCAAAGGGATAAGAGGCAAATATTTTGATGAATATAAAAAAGGCACCAATCTTGTTCTTCTAAGTCCTGATGTGGCTGCCGCTTTTCCCGATGATGCCTCGGTCAATGAAGCTCTACGCAGCTTGATGAAAATAGCACGGCAATCAACTGGTCTATCAAGTCGCTCAAGAGGGATGCGGGATTAGCCGCTTTTCTTTTTCAGTTCCGGCGTTGTTGCCCCGCGCCCCTTAGTTCTGCGTTATGCCCTAAAAATATTGACAAAGCTTATGGTATGATATAAAGTAATACCAAAGGTGGTTATGAGTAAAACAAAAATAGCAATTACTCTGGACGAACAGTTTATCGAACAGCTTGACAGACTTGTGAGTGAAAATGTTTTTCAGAACCGCAGTCAGGCAATACAGGAAGCGGTAGATGAGAAACTGAAACGATTGAAACGCACCCGTTTAGCTAAAGAATGCTCCAAACTCGACCTTGCTTTTGAAAAAGCAATGGCAGAAGAAGGCTTGTCCGAAGATTTGAGCCAATGGCCCAAATATTGAGGGGCGATATTAGATGGGCGGATTTGAATCCCGTTCGGGGATGTGAGCAGGCTGGCATACGGCCAGTTTTGATTTTAAGTCATGACATTTTTAATGAACGTTCTGGAACTGTCATTGCCGTAGCTATCACCAGTCAGCCTCAGCGCGCAGGTTTTCCGCTCACTCTTGAACTGGAAACTACAGATTTGCCCAAACGCTCATGGGTGAAAATAAGTCAGATTAGGACGCTTTCCGTTGAGAGGATCGGGAAAAAGATCGGCAGGGTAGCACCGGAAGAATTGGATCAGATTGTTGAAGGATTGAATGAAATTATCGGGACATAACGGGAGGCTTTTAATTTACTCTATTATCTTCGGGACCCTGAAGAATTTTTCTGTATGGTCTGGCGCGTTCATCAGTACATCTTCCTTCGGAATAGAAGGCCTCGGTATATCATCCCGCATTACATTGCTTAATGACAGGACATGGGATGTTGGTTCTATGCCTTTTGTATCAAGCTCATTCAGTTTTTCCATGTAATCGAGAATACTGCTAAGCTGTGATCCGAATAACTCCTTTTCTTCTCCGGAGAGGGAAAGCCTTGCCAGCACCGCTATATGTTCAATCTCTTCTTTAGATATCTTCATTTTAACGACTTAGATTTTTTCCAGATTTGCAAACTTTATAGCAAGCCTTTTCACCCCAATATTGGGGAAATTAACCATTACCTTCAGATCGTCTCCGTCTCCATAACAGTCGCGCACTATACCTACGCCCCACATGGGATGTTTTACCCTGCATCCTGCAGTATAGAGAGTAAATCTATGTTTTAAATCAACCTTTTTCTTTACAGGTACAAGCTTTATTATCTGTTGGCCTGTTATCTTTTCTATCCAATGACAACACCCCTTGGGTATATCTCTCAAAAATCTTGAGGGCTCCTGATCCTGTAACTTTGAGTACAATCTCCTCTTACTGGCACCCGTTAGCCAGAGGATATCTTTTGCCCGGGTCATACCTACATAAAACAGCCTGCGTTCCTCGGCAATTTCACATTCTCGCTCCATAGCTTTACAGTATGGCAGCACACCTTCTTCAAGTCCTATGATAAACACAACGGGAAATTCAAGACCCTTTGCGCTGTGCAGTGTCATAAGAGAAATGTTATCTCCTTTCTTTATCTCATCTATATTTGTAAATAATGATGCCCTGTCAACAAAATCCTTTATTTCCTTACCCTCGGCAGATGAGATAAGCTCTGCAATGTTCTTTGCTCTTTCCTCTTCAAGGTTTTCAGCATAACCTGACTTTTCGAATATGCTTTTTAACATATCTGCTGCTGACTTGTATTTTGAGGATGAAAAACCTTCAATCAGCTTTGCGAACTCAGTAAGTTTATCTTTTACAGCAGAGGAAAAACTATCAGAGCGAAGTATTGCCTTCATTGCATTAAATAGAGATAGGGACTTTTTCTTTGCCTCATGCTCTATTTTGGAAAGGGTAGCTGCACCTATCCCCCGTGAAGGACTGTTTATAATCCTCCTGAAACTTACATTATCTCCATTATTCAGCGATAACCGCATATATGCTATTATGTCTTTGATCTCCTTCCTCTGGTAAAAACTTATACTGCCGAGAATGCGGCAAGGGAGCCCCTCGTCGCGCAGTGAATCTTCGATTACCCGTGACTGAAGGTTTACACGGTAAAATATTGCAAAATCCCTGTAATTGTATGCCCCTTTCAGATAGAATTCTTTTATAACCTTGGCAATGTATTTAGCTTCATCTTCATATGTATTCAACCAACAGTAGTGTACCTTCTCACCCCAGCCCCTATCTGTCCAGAGTCTTTTGTGTTTCCTTTCAGTATTATGTGAAATAACAGCTTCTGAAACATTAAGTATGTACTGTGTTGAACGATAGTTCTGTTCCAGTTTAACAAGTTTCGCTCCAGGGAAATCATTCTCGAAACTCAGGATGTTATGTAAGTTAGCGCCCCTGAACTTATATATGCTTTGATCATCATCCCCAACAACACATATTTTTTTGTAAGCAGCTGCAAGGAGCTTAAGAAGATGGTACTGAGCAAAGTTAGTATCCTGAAATTCATCAACAAGTATATAGGAAAACTTATCCTGGTATTTTTCAAGCAGCCTTGGGTTATTCTCAAATAGTTTCACTGTCAACATAATCAGATCATCGAAATCAAGTGCGTTACTCCTCACGAGCTCATCCTGATATCTTATATAAACCCTTGCCAGTTTCTCATCAAAACCAAAACCATCACCAGAGGAAAGAAACTCTTCAGCGCCCGTCAGGGAAGACTTTAGAAAGCTTATACGCGACACAATGCCCTTATAGAGGGCTTCATACATCTTGAATTCTTTTAATATATGTCTTACAAGATTGCACTGGTCATCTTCATCATAAATAGAAAAATTATTGTCGTAACCAAGGGCTTTTATTTCCTTACGAAGGATCCTGTTACACTGTGAATGAAACGTACCTATATAGGAGCCATTACAATCTTTATCGAGGAGAACGTTTATCCTCTCCCTCATCTCATCGGCTGCCTTATTAGTAAAGGTAACGGTGAATATCGAATCCGTAGAAAGTCTCTTTGACTTCACAAGATATGAGAACTTGTGAGCAATAACTCTTGTTTTACCGCTTCCTGCGCCGGCGAATACAAGCAACGGACCATCTGTATAGGCGAGAGCTTCCTTCTGCTGGGGATTTAAATCATGCATTGAAATCTCCTTTGACATAATAATGTTAACAGATTCCTACTTTTTAAATCTACAGCACCTTTTAATAATCTTAAAAAGTTTATAAAACTTATTAAATAAAATTATAAGACTTTATTAAATCAAGCCCAAAAACCTTAGAAACCAAGCAACCTTGAAAAACTTTTTTTATTCAACGGTAACGCTCTTGGCAAGGTTCCTCGGCTGGTCTACATCACACCCCCTTAATACCCCGATATGATAAGCAAGCAACTGCACAGGAACTGCCATTAATACAGTTGTAAGATACGAATTCGCTTCGGGAACAAAAATACATTTATCCGAAATCCTGCATATCTCATTGTCGGCATCGTTTGTGATTGATATGACTTTTCCTCCTCTACTTTTTACCTCATGAATGTTAGAGATTATCTTTTCACGCAGGTTGTCCCTGGGTGCAAGAACAACAACCGGAAGTTCCTCATCTATCAAGGCTATCGGGCCGTGCTTCATCTCACCGGCTGGATATCCCTCAGCATGTATATATGATATCTCTTTCAACTTCAAAGCGCCCTCAAGTGCAATGGGATAATTTATACCTCTTCCAAGGTAGAGAAACCCTCTCGCCTTAAAAAAATCCTTTGCTACCATTCTTATGCCTTCATCTGCAGCTAATGCCTTTTCTACCTTGCCGGGAAGCATCAGGAGTTCTCCTAAAAATTCCTTTGACATGTCCACTGAGATTGTACCTTTTATCCTTCCAAGACATATTGTAAAAAGGTAAAGCCCTATAATCTGGGTCGTAAAAGCCTTTGTCGAAGCGACTCCTATCTCAGGGCCTGAATGGGTATAAAACACAGCATCAGCCTCCCTTGAAGAGGTGCTGCCGACAACATTACATATACTGAGTGTCTTTGCACCGAGCCTTTTTGCCTCTCTCTGGGCAGCAAGCGTATCTGCAGTCTCTCCGGATTGAGTTATCCCGATCATAAGGTCTCCAGACTTTATGATTGGCCTTCTATAACGGAACTCTGATGCGATATCAATCTCAACAGGAATTCTGACAAGTCCCTCTATCATATATTTACCGATAAGGGCTGAATGGTAGGAAGTGCCGCAGGCTACAATAAAAATCTTTTTAATAGTCTTCAGGGCTTCCTCCTTAATACCAAACTCTTCCAAATTCACCTCTCCACTTTCGGCATTAAATCTCCCCCTAAGTGTATCAGCAATAGCCCTTGGTTGTTCGTATATCTCTTTCAGCATAAAATGCCTGTAACCGCCCTTTTCTGCCATCAAAGGGCTCCATGACACGGACTTCACATCCTTCTGGATAGAGATACCATCAAGCCCTGTAATCTTGACCCCATCTTCTGTAAGAACTACCATCTCACCATCTTCAAGAAAAATTACATCGTTTGAATAATTCAGGAATGCAGAAACATCTGAGGCAACAAAGAATTCTCCATTACCTATCCCGACAACAAGAGGACTGTCCTTCCTCACACCTACAATCTTATCAGGCTCGTCTTCTTTGATAACAGCAAGGGCATAAGCACCCTTAACTTCTTTCATCGCCTCTCTTACAGCATCTTCGAGCGGATATCTTTTTGCGTAATCCTCTATAAGATGGCAGAGTACCTCTGTATCGGTTTCTGACGTAAACTGATATCCGTTCTCTATCAGCTTCTTTTTAAGCGAAAGGTAATTCTCTATTATTCCATTATGCACTAAAACAACTCCATTAGACCTATGTGGATGGGCATTTTCCTCTGAAGGCCTTCCATGAGTAGCCCATCTTGTATGTCCTATTGTGGTATGACTGGACGGATTTTCAGATTCAAGTAAAGTGGTTAGCTCTTTTATCTTACCTGTACACCTTCTGACCTCAATACCCTTATCAGAGAAAAAAGCAATCCCCGCAGAATCGTATCCCCTGTATTCAAGACGTTTCAAACCCTCGAGTACTACTGACACTGCATTTTTTTTACCTATATATCCGATTATCCCGCACATATTACGACAGTGATGAGTGAAAAGTGGCAAATGACAAGTTTAATAAAAATTCCATGTTATCTTCCTTCTTTCTTTGTAACTTTGAACTTTGAACTTTGAACTTTTGACTTTCTTTTAAGTGCCCATCCTTTAATATGCCTCTGCTCTACCCTGCTTAAGGCAAGGGCATTTGAAGGAACATCTTTTATTATAGTGGACCCTGCGCCAATATAAGCGCCTTTACCTATCTTTACAGGAGCAATAAGCTGGGAATCGCTTCCTATGAATACCTTGTCTTTTATAACAGTAATATGCTTTTTATATCCATCATAGTTACAGGTTATAGTACCTGCACCTATGTTGACATCCTTCCCTATCTTTGCATCTCCGAGATAAGTGAGGTGGGACGCCTTTGTACCTGAGCCGATCACTGATTTTTTAATCTCCACAAAATTACCAATTCTTGCTCCTGTACCAATCTCAGAACCAGGTCTTATGTGAGCGAATGGTCCTACTGAGGCTCTATTTTTCACAACAGAACCTTCAATCAGCGTTGAGTCCTTGATAATGGCACTATCTCCTATAGTGCTGTTCTGAATCCGAACGTTTGGGTAGATTGTACACCCCCTGCCTACCTTTGTATTACCTTCGAGATGAACATTTGGATAGACTATAGTACCTTTTCCCATCTTAACATCAGAAGATATAAATACTGAAGTGGTATCCACAAAACTTACACCCCTGTCTATCCATCTCCTTATTATCCTGTCCTTCATTAACTGTCTGGCCTTCTCAAGCTCCTGATGTGTATTGATACCAATAAATTCATCCTTGGAACCCATACAAAAAGCGTCTATTTTGACACCTTTATTCTTTGCGATATGGACTAAATCAGTAAGATAATACTCACCTTTCGACTCATTGAGTTTCATAGCCTTTAAAAAACCCATACCCTGCGATTCGATAGCGTATACGCCGCTGTTTACTTCCTTTATGCTCTTCTGAGAGACTGTTGCATCCCTGTTTTCTATGATCGAAAGAACGTTTCCTCTTTCATCCCTTATAACCCTGCCGTATGAGTCCGGCTCACGCGAGATAAAAGAGATAAGAGAGAGGGTATCTCTTCTTTTGATGTGGAGTAACAGGAATTTTTTCAGTGTCTCCGGAGTGATCAACGGTGTATCTCCATTGACAACTAAAACTGTGCCCTGAAATCCCCTGAGAGCAGGCACTGCCTTTAAGAGCGCATCTCCTGTGCCTTTTGCCTCTTTCTGATGGGCAAAAAAGATGTTGCTGCCATCCTGTATAGATTTTTTGATCTCCTCAATATGCATGCCTGCAACGACAACGATTCTCTTGGGTTTTAGTTTATAGAGTGTATTTAAGACATGCTGGAGCATCAGGGTGCCGTTTAGATCGTTGAGGACCTTCGGTACTGATGAGTTCATTCTCGTCCCGAGACCGGCAGCCAGAACAACAGCGGCCAACTTCATTTCTTTACCTCTGATATCTTCGCCGGAGTTGCAATTCCTCCGGAAAGGATAATCTTAATACCGTTCTCTATCGAAATATCGGTGAAAAAAATATGTTCATCACGGAAAAGTGCTATTTCACCGAAATAGATAAGGTTCGTGGGAATATAAACAGCCTTCAGGCCGATCTCCATGCCGTCCCTCTCTGTTTTCATTATGCATTCCTTTGTGAGAAACCCATATGCGTAGACACTAGGTCTCGGGTACTCAACAATTACAAAATGTTTGAACGAAGACACCTTACTTTCGGGTGAAAAAGCATCGACGAGTTGTTTAACCGCTGTGTATATCCCTTTCAATACCGGTATCTTGAGAATAATATGTTCGAAAGATTCGATAATCCTCCTACCGAAAACATTTGTCGAGATGATACCTACAATAAATATAAGGACTATTGTCGAGATGAATCCAAGGCCAGGTACATGATAACCGAGCATCTCATAGTAAAAAGGTTCAAGCAGACCATCAACGAACTTGAAAAACCACCATATTACAAGAAAGGTGATGATGGCAGGAATTGATATCAGGAGTCCGGCAAGGAATCGTCTCTTGAAAGTAGCACGGATGGAAAGCTTCATATTACTTCTCAACCTTGGCAATCACCTCTTCAGGGACGTCAAAGTTCGTATAAACATTCTGAACATCTTCGTTGTCTTCAAGCGCTTCGATAAGCCTCATGATCTGCTCTGCCTGCTTCTCGTCAACGGTAGCATAATTTTTCGGGAGCATGGTTATCTCCGCAAGGGAAACGGGTATCCCGGCTGCCTCTATGGCAGCATTTACCTTGCCCATATGCTCAGGCATTGTAACAATTTCATAGTT
>Ga0214474_1001318_pt1 | contig 11466 bp, 11 predicted proteins | sample RVTome_2_FD_187335 | JGI IMG/M metagenome (GOLD analysis project Ga0214474, IMG submission 187335) | Soil microbial communities from uranium-contaminated site in the Upper Colorado River Basin, Wyoming, United States - RVT95D214 HiSeq ...
TGAGGCTCCCATGAAGTATTTAAAGAACGTCGTAACCTTGAGTTTGGATGAATCCAAGTGCACGGGCTGCCTTCGCTGCCTGGATGTGTGTCCCCACGCCGTGTTGGCGGCCGTCGACGGCAAAATCGCGATCGCGGACCGCGACGCCTGCATGGAATGCGGCGCCTGCAGCCGAAACTGTCCCTTCGCCGCCCTGACGGTCTCGGCGGGCGTAGGGTGCGCCTACGCCGTCGCCCGGGGCGGAAATTGCGACGGCAGCCCGAACTGCTGCTGAATTTCAGGACTTCGGCTGCGGAAAGCCCGTTCTGAAGCTCCACGGACTTACGTCCGTGGGATCTGCCTATTGCAGGCGTTGGAGCGCCTGTCCCCGAAGCGGGGATTCGCTATCCCTCCACGGACTAACGTCCGTGGATTCCCGCGAGGGGATTGAACCCAACCCCTCGGTTCTCGCCCCAATTTTTACTGAAAAAAAGGGCGAACGTACATCGGAATTTCTATTTCGTTTTTTTACAGATGACCGTAGGCGAGACTTTGGAGGGGAGCCGGACGCCGTTCCAAGCGTCCGGTATTCCGTAATATTCATAGCCCTCTTGGCGTCCTGTCAGCGCCTTGGAAGCGCATGCCGTTTTCGTGATCCTTGCGGCGGAATTCCCGAGGAAGACGCCGCATGAGGCGTCGATATCCCCGTTTTTATTCAACCTCAGAACCAGGACATCGTCCCCACCGGCTCCATAAGAGGTCGACTTGCCGGCAAAGACAAAGCCGCTAGGCATGATTTCCTGGACCGACCAAGCCCCGTCATAGCGGGTTCCTCCATAAGTTTTTTGCCAAACGATTTTCCCGGCTTTATCAAGTTTAAGCGCCCAACAATCATAGTCGCCTAAGCCAAAAGACGCCGTCGAGCCGGCCAGGACGAACCCCCCGTCCCGCGTTTTTTGGACGGCAGCGCACGGATCCTCTCGGGGACGCCGCGTCCGCCGTATTCGATCGAAATCATCGGCGTAATAATTGCTTGACAAGAACTCGTCTTCCGATCGAATATGAGTTCAGGAAAGAAACAAAAATTGGTTTTGGAGTCGAGGGAACGAAAATGATGAAACGGATGTGGAGCGCGATCATTTTCCTCGTCTTGACCTCGGGGCCTATCCTGGCGGCCGGGGAAAGCCGGGCCGGATTCTACCTGGTCCCGAGCTTAGGATGGTCCGTTGGCAGCGGATACGCCTTCGATTGGCATATCCGGCCCTACTCGGACAAATTCGGGCTGAACTACTGCCTGGGAGGAAGCTGCCTCTACGCCTTCGGCGGCCGGTTCTCCGTCGGACTCGGCGTCGTCTATCAGAGGGGAACATATGAATGGGAAGTCACGAGCTCGTTTCTCCCCCCCGACGAAGGCTCCGAGCCCTTCCATTTCTGGACGGCGGCCCTGATTGGGACCGTGGACGTTATCAAGATCGGGACGGCGGCTGCGTTTTTAGAGGCTGGCGGCGGCCTGTGCTGGACGGAATGGGGGGAGATGGGGGAGTTCTCCGGAACGTATTTCGACCTTCTGGGCGGGCTCGGATTGAGGATTAACCTCACGAACGGAGTAAGACCCCTCGCCCTCGCGATCAGGGCCGCGTTCCACCATCTGATCGATCCGGGAGAGTACGATACAACGACGGCGAGTTTCTTCCGCTTCGGCGCGAGCCTGGAAATTCCTCTTTAGGGTTTGATATTACCGGCGACATTCAGGGCCACCCCTGAACAAGCCCCGCATTCAGGCTGGCGAGTTTAGGGGTTGACAATACTCCCTGAAATCTAATATTTTAGGTGCGTTCGCTTATGAATACGCCCGCCATATTTTCACCATCTCTCCGGGAGGTTATTCAATGAAATCCTTTAAACGTATTTCCGTCTTTATCCTGGCTGTCTTGCTTATCTCTTTCATAGGGAGCGCGGCCGGGCCCAAGAGCCCTGTCAAGGCCCCTAAAAAAATCGAGAGCACGGACCCGGCCCTCCGGCTCAAGTGGTTCGAGGAGCACACGGCCCTCAAAGGCCGGACGCCCTTCAAGAGCCTGATCTGGCGGTTCATCGGACCCGACACCATCAGCGGCCGCTGCACCGACGTCGCCGTCCTCAAGGGAAGCAAGTTCACATTTTATGTCGGGGCCGCGACCTCCGGGGTTTGGAAAACCGAGAACGCCGGAATCACCTGGCAGCCCCTCATGGACGATGCGGTGACCCAGTCCATCGGCGACATCGCCATTTCCGATTCCCATCCCGAAATCATCTGGGTCGGGACGGGCGAGGCCAATATCTTCCGCGCCTCGACGGCCGGCGCCGGCGTCTATAAATCCAGCGACGGCGGCAAAACCTGGGCCCACATGGGCCTGGCCGCCACTCAGACCATCGGCCGGATCGTCATCCATCCCTCGAATCCCGACGTCGTCTACGTGGCTGCCTCCGGACACGAATGGACTTATAATCCGGACCGGGGCGTCTTCAAGACCAGCGACGGCGGCAAGACTTGGCAGAAGGTCCTGTACGCGAGCGACAAGACCGGCGCCATTGATCTGGCCATGGATCCCAAGGACAGCGAGGTTCTCTACGCCTCGCTCTGGAACCGGATCCGGCGCCGCTGGAGCGACCCGGCCCCGGGCGGCGAGGACGGGCTGTTCAAGTCGACCGACGGCGGAAAATCCTGGAAGCCGTTGACGGCCGGCCTTCCCGACACGGCTTATACGGGACGAATCGGGATCGACATCGCCCGCGGCAACCCCAACGTCCTCTACGCCTTCGTCGATAACCACACTCCCGGCCGCGAGCCCCGCCAGGGCGAGCTCGATTCCTACGGCCGCCAGAAGACCGAGCGGGTGCCGACCGGGGCCGAGGTCTATCGCTCGGACGACAAGGGCGAGAGCTGGCGCAAGGTCAGCCCCTCCGACCAGCGCATGGAGCAGTTCAGCGGGACCTACGGCTGGGTGTTCGGCCAGATCCGGATCGACCCCAACGACGAGAACACGGTCTACATCATGGGGCTGAGCCTGGCCAAATCGACCGACGGCGGTAAAACCTTCAAGAACCTCTATTTCGCCGGCCTCCACGGCGACCACCACGGCCTGTGGATCGACCCCGCCGATTCCCGCTATCTGATCAACGTCAACGACGGCGGCGTCAACTGCTCCTACGACGGCGGCGAGACCTGGCGCGACTTCCACGCCCACCATCCGCTCATCCAGTTCTACAACATCGCCTACGACATGGACAAGCCGTTCCACGTCTACGGTTCGGTCCAGGACCACGGCACCTACAAGGGAATCGTTTCCCACCGGCCTTCCCGTGAGGACGGGATGGGCCGCCGCGTCTCGGGCTGGCAACCCTGCCCCGGCGGCGAAGGGACTCACATCGCCGTCGACCCGACCGACTCCAGCATCGTCTACTCCTCGTCGTTCTACGGCCGCCTGATGCGCTCCGAATTCAAGAACGGCCGCTGGGAGACGAAAGACATCTACCCCAAAGCCGGACAGGGCGAGCCTCCCCTGCGCGGGCAGTGGCTGGCCCCGACCATCCTCTCCCCCCACAATCCGATGATCGTCTACCATGGCTTCCAGTACCTGTACCGCTCGCTCGACCGCGGCCAGAGCTGGGACCGGATCAGCCCCGACCTCAGCTACAACGATCCGGACAAGCAGGGCAAGTGGCCGTTCGCCATCCCCTACGCCTGCTTGACCGCCGTCTCGGAGTCGCCCTTTAAATTCGGGCTCCTCTACGCCGGGACCGACGACGGCCGGGTCTGGATCACCAAGAACGGCGGCGAAGCCTGGACCGAGATCACGGCCGGCCTTCCCTACAATAAGCACGTCTCGCGGCTGGTCGCCTCCCAGTACGATCCGGCGACCGTCTACCTCACCCTCAACGGCCGGCGCGACGACGACTTCGCCGACTACGTTTACAGGTCGACGGACTACGGCAAGACCTGGGTCGACATATCCGGAAATATCCCGGGCGGACCGGTCAATGTCCTCCGCGAGGACCCCAAGAACAAGTCCGTCCTCTACGTCGGGACCGATCTCGGCGTTTATGCGTCCGTCGACGGCGGCGCTATCTGGCATTACTTGGGGAGCGGACTCCCGAATACCTACGTCTGGGACCTCTTCGTCCATCCCCGGGACAATTCTCTCGTGATCGCGACCTTCGGACGCGGCGTCTGGGTCATCGAAAACGTCGCCCCCGTCCAGAACGCCAAGGTCCAATAAAAAGAATAGGCCGTGAAGCGAATCGCCGTATTAACCAGGGACTGCGCCGGAGTCAACGCCTCCATCCGGGCCGTGGTTCGGACGGCCGCCGGCCGCGGCGTCGGAGCCCTGGGCATCCTCAAAGGCTTCGAGGGGCTTATCGACGGGATAACAACACCGCTCACCCGAAGGTCCGTATCCGGAATCATCAACCTGGGCGGGACCATCCTCAAGTCGGCCCGTTCCGAACGATTCTTCGATGCCGACTGGAGGCGCCGGGCCGCCGAGACCGCGCGGCGGCTCGGCATCGAGGGCCTGATCGTTATCGGCGGCAACGGCTCGCTCATGGGCGCTCACTTCCTGGCCGCGGAGCACGGCCTTCCCGTCATCGGCATCCCGGCGACGATCGACAACGACATCAACGGCGTTGACCTGGCTTTGGGAGCGGACACGGCCGTCAACGTCGCCCTTGACGCCCTGGACAAGATCCGGGACACGGCGACCAGCCTCGAGCGCATCTTCATCGTCGAGGTCATGGGCCGGGATAGCGGTTACATCGCCCTCCAGGTAGCCCTGGCCGGCGGCTGCGAAGAGGTCTTGATTCCGGAGCGCGACTTCGATCCGGACGGAATCTGCGCGGAGATCAAGGCCGGAAACGTCGAAGGCAAGGTGAGCTGGATCATGATCGTCGCCGAGGGCAAAGCCCGGGCCGAGGACATCGCCCGAACCGTCACGGAAAGGACAGGGTTCGAGACGCGCGTGGCCGTGCTGGGGCATATCCAGCGGGGCGGACGTCCGACCGCCCTGGACCGGATCATGGCCGCCCGCCTCGGCCGGGCCGCCGTCGACGCCCTCCTGGAAGGATCCACGGACTGCTGCGTCCGCCTCAGGAACGGCGTCCTGGATCTCTGGCCCTTGGACAAAGCCGTCCTACCCAAAACGACGCCGGTCGAAAGCGACTACCGGCTGCTCAAGCTTCTCTCTTAGCTTGGACCTCGGCCGGCGAACTCCAGGAACAAGCCCTCGAGGTCCTTCCCCGTTTCGCGGACGCGTCCGTACCCGTCGTGGAATACGATCTCTCCCCGGCGAATGATGACGACGTCATCGCAGATCTTTTCCATCTCGGAAATGAGATGGGAGCTCAGAAGGAGGGTCCGGCCTTGACGCTTGAGGTCGAGGAACAGGTCTCGGACGCTTTTGATGGCCACGGGGTCGAGCGCCGTGAAGGGTTCGTCGACGATCAGGAAGTCGGGGTCGAGGATCAGACTCTGGAGATAGGAGAATTTCTTGTGGTTGCCCAGGGAATAGGTCCGGACCGTCCTCTCCAGGAGGGCCTCATCGAAGTTCAAGAGCCGCGCGTATTCTCGAACTCGGGATTCAAGATCGCTCCGGGACAGGGAGCCGGCCCGGGCCGTGTATTCGAGGAGGCGCGCTCCCGTGAGCCAGGGGCTGAAAGCCGGCTGTTCGGGGACATAGCCGATGCGCTCGGGTCGTTTCTCGATGGCGCCGGCGTCGGGCGCGAGGAATCCCAGGATCAGCTTGATCGTCGTCGTCTTCCCCGCTCCGTTCTCGCCCAGGAAGGCCGTCAAGGCCGCGCGGCGCAGGGCGAATGTCGCGTTCCGGACCGCTTCGACTCCCCGGTATCGTTTCGAGACTCCGCTGAGCTTTACGATATCTTCGCTCATCGCCGCTCCAATTCCAGACGGCCGATTTTATAGCGCTGGAATCCCCAAAGCGCGGCGGCCAGGAGTAGGAACTCCAATCCGTAGAGGACGAACCGCGATTGGATGAGAAGATTGGGGATGACGGCCGCGATTCCCATAAACCCGAGCCTGGCGCCGAAATCGGGAAACGCCCCCGTCTCCAGGTGGGCCAGGAAGCCCTCCCTTCGATTGAGGGACATCATCTGCCAGACGAAGACGGCGGTTTGAGCGACGATGACGATCATGGCGTTCGACCCGCCTTTGAGGAAAAGGCTGAGCGTGTTCCCCAACAAGACGAAATAGATCCCGACGACCAAGGCCATCAGAAAAAGCGGTATGGCCGTCTTCGCCGGAAACGTTCCGTTGACGGCCATCGGAACGGCCAGGACGACGGCGAGCCCTGATATAAAAGCCGCGGCCGCTCCGCAGACCACCCGGTTCTTCATAAGAAGATAGGTTTTATACCCTCCGTCGACGAAGAGGACGTTCTCGAGACTCCCGGAATCGACCTCACCTCTGATCATGTCCTGGGTCAAGAACAGGAAAAAATAGGGACTAAGCCCCAAGAAGGCCTCAAAGGCCGTCTTGTTGGAATCCTTGATCCAGAGAATTCCCGCGACGACGAGGAGGGCCGCCCCGGCCACCCAGGTGACTTTGGACGAGACGAGCTTCCTCAGGATGAGGCGGCTGTAGACCGCCCGGCGTTCCGCATCAACCATTTCTCACGTTCCTCCCTTCGTGACTTGAAATCCAAAAGACCGTTATCTTTAAACACAACCCGGCCGTTGTCAAGGATGACGACGAACGGCTCCAGGTCCACTTTATGGGCCCTGAAGAGCTTTTTCCCCGCGTCCCGGACAACGGGACGGCAATAGGCGTATTTCTCCAGGAAAGTCCGGAGGGCGGACTCGGAGTCCCGGCTAACGCCCACCACTTCGGCCTCCAGCCCGTTTTTTTCGACGAAATACCGGACCTCGAACAGATCGTCGAAACAGACCGGACAGGCGGTCGAGAAAAAAACAAGGACGAGGGGCCGCCCCGGATCGAGAGCGACATCCGTCAACGCCCTATAGACCTGGAGCCCCCCGGCCGTATCGGATGTCTGGCCCTGGACCAAGGACGAGACAAACGACAAACCGACGACAAGACAAGCGATCAGGCTCATTTCCGGCCCGCCTCGAAAATCCGCAAAACGTTGTCGGTGTCCACGGCATAAAACCGACCCTCCTCCGGAAGAAACTTCTTCACGGAGACGGGGAAAACGAGGACTTCCAGGACGCGCCCATCCTTGCCGACGGCCAGGACTTCCCTGCCCGGCCCGACGTCGCCGCCCTCCATGTTTTCAGGGACGGCAAGGAAGAACCGGCCCTTCCCAAACGCGGCGCTCCAGAAGAAACAGGACATCGTCCGCGGCCCTCCGGAGAGCGGCAGGACAACTTTTTTTGGAGCCAAGCGGAAATCGACCTCGGTTTTTCCCAGAAACGTTCCCGTCCCGCCATAATGATAGAGACAGCGGTCGTCGTTCTTTTTGACGACGGAGAATCCTCCATCCTGAGTCTTCAGCATGGTCATTTGATTAATCAATGTATCCAGGACCATATCGGACGTCAAGACGATGTCCAACGCTTCCCAGAGGAGCTTTCCCCTCCGATCGTAGCATCGGATGATATTCTCCTTTCCCTTAGAGTCATCGGGCCAATGCGACACGACAATCGTGTCCTCATCTAGGACAATGAGCTGCTCCGGGCTTTCCCTCAGCCGGAATCCGCTGAGATACCGGCCGTCAAGGCTGAGTATCTGGATCCTCTTATTAGACGAATCGGACACATAGATTTTCTCATCATAAAAATCGACCGTATAGGGAAAGTTGAATTCTCCGGGGCCTTGGCCGGGCTTACCTATCTCCCGGAGATAATCGCCGTCTCCGGAATACACCCGGATGACGCCGTCGCGGGCGTCCACGACATAGATCTTTCCCCCATGCGCGGCCAGGTCGGTCGGCAGCGAAAACACGGCGCGGTCGTCGTTAAGGAGGTTCGGACGGACGTCCTTGACCACGGTCCGGGGCCAGGAAGACTTCATTGCCGCAATTCCCTCGAATCCCACCCCTAAAAGCAGCCCGAGCCCCAAAATTCTCATGAGTCCCTTCTTCATCGTTTTCCTCTCTTCGATTATGTCATTGGTATTAAAGATGATACCGGGGCTCCCCACGAAAAAGAGAGCCCCGGGCTCGCATTCAAACCAGATGCGCGAGGCAGGCCCAGTAGGTAGCTTTACACCGGGCCAGCATGAGCGTTGTTTCCCAAAATCCCGCATTGCTTTCCAGGGCCGTTTTTCGACAGTCGCCAAGCGCCTGTTTGCATCCTCCTGCTGTTGATGCAACCACCTGGGGAGGATTGACGACCGCCATGGACGCCAAGAACAACGACACCAGGACGAAAGCCGCGACTTTTTTCATTCTTCGACTCCTTTCACACCTTCATTCCTTTAGCCGGGGGCCCCCCGTCAAGGACGGAGGGCCCCAACATTCGTTCTCCGGCCTTAGATCTGCTAGTTCGCGTGGTAGAGGCAGACCCCGAAACCCAGGTCGCAGGCTGTCAGCATGAGCGTCATCCTGAACCAGCCGGCGTCCGAGCCAAGTGCCAGCTGCCGGCAACGCGAATGATTGTTGAAGCAATCGTCCACGCTGACGGCGCCGGCGGTTTGCCGCGGAAAGAACAGGACCGCGGAGAACAGCACGAGAAACACGAGAGCGAGAGAAACCGTCCGTTTCATTGGACCTCCTTTCGCCCCGATTATTAGCAAGCTCCGTGCCAGCTTCTTCCGTCCTCAGGATAGGATTGAATCGCCCGGCAACAGGCTAATTCGCAAATTCTAAAACGATCGCGAAGGATCGACTCCAGATGGTCACAGTCATACTTTGAGACCCCCCTCTCTAACTCCTTCCCGCGGATGGAATTAGCCCCGTCCGCGGGACACACTATGTCACGGTGATGTCACACCACGATCTATCCGTTCAGCCGCGCTTTAAAGCCAGCGGCATTTTCATTTTATTTTTCTTCGCGCACAGGACGGCTTCCTCGTAGCCGGCGTCGGCATGGCGGGCGACTCCCAGACCGGGATCCACGGTCAGGACCCGGGCCAGCCGCCGCGAAGCGGACGCCGTCCCGTCGGCGACGATGACCATCCCGGCGTGGATGGAGAAGCCGATCCCGACCCCTCCTCCATGATGGACGGACACCCACGAAGCGCCGCTGACCGCGTTCAGGAGCGCGTTCAGGATGGGCCAGTCGGCGATGGCGTCCGAACCGTCCTTCATGCCTTCCGTCTCGCGGTTGGGGGAGGCGACCGATCCCGTGTCGAGATGGTCCCGGCCGATCACGATCGGCGCGCTGATTGTTCCCTTTTTAACGAGACGGTTGATAACCTCGCCGAAGCGGGCCCTTTCGCCGTAACCCAACCAGCAGATCCGGGCCGGAAGTCCCTGGAATCGGATCAGCTTCCGCGCCTTGCGGATCCAGCGTTCCAGGCCCTCATCCTCCGGAAACTCCTTGAGGACGGCCTCGTCCGTCGCGTAGATGTCCCGGGGCTTCCCCGACAGGGCCGCCCAGCGGAACGGCCCCTTGCCCAGGCAGAACAGAGGCCGGATGTATTCCGGCACGAAGCCGGGTATGTCGAAGGCGTTTCCGACTCCGGCCTTCTGGGCCTGCCCGCGCAGGTTGTTCCCGTAATCGAAGGATTTGGCCCCCCGCTTCCGGAGCTCGAGCATGGCCTGGACGTGGACGGCCATGGATTGATACGACCGCCGGATATAATCCCGGGGATCGGCCGCGCGCAGGCGGAGGGCCTCCTCGTAGGAAATTCCATGCGGCACATAGCCGTTGAGCTCGTCGTGGGCCGAGGTCTGGTCGGTGACTATGTCCGGCGTGATCTCCCTCCTGACGAGCTCGGGCAGGACGTCGGCCGCGTTGCCGAGGAGAGCGATGGACAGCGCCTGCCCTTTCCGCTTGGCCTCGGAAGCGAGCTTCAGCGCCTCGTCCAGGTTCCCGACCATGGTGTCCACATATCGGGTTTCAAGCCGGCGCCGGATCCGGTCCCGGTCGACCTCGACGACGATGGCGACGCCGTCGTTCATGGTCACGGCCAGGGGCTGAGCCCCGCCCATGCCGCCCAGGCCGGCCGTAAGCGTCAGGGTTCCCTTGAGGGTCCCGCCGAAATGCCCGCGGGCCACGGCGGACAGGGTTTCGTAGGTTCCTTGGAGGATGCCCTGGCTCCCGATGTAGATCCAGCTCCCGGCCGTCATCTGGCCGTACATGGTCAATCCCATCGCTTCCAGGCGGCGGAACTCGTCCCAGGTCGCCCAGTGGGGGACGAGGAGGGCGTTGGCGATCAGAACCCGGGGAGCCTCCTCGTGGGTTTTAAAGACGGCGACCGGCTTCCCGGATTGAACGATCAAGGTTTCATCGTTGTCCAGCTTTTTGAGGGAGGCGACGATGGCCCGGAAGCATTCCCAGTTGCGGGCGGCCTTGCCGGTCCCGCCGTAAACGATCAAGTCCCGGGGCTTCTCGGCGACGTCGGGGTCGAGGTTGTTCATGAGCATCCGGAGCGCGCCTTCCTGAGACCAGCCCTTGGTGTTGAGCCTCGTCCCGCGCGGCGCCCGGACCGGTTTATATGACGCCGTATCGTTCTGAGCCATGAAGACCTCCTTCTTATCGAACGGCCAAAATATACCATATCCCCTTGAAATAATTCAAAACAACGGGCGTGGGAAAGGCGCCGAAACAACCTTTGCGAGGTTGGCCTGAGAGCCTGATCGCATAAAGCCGCTCAAAGGGAAACAGGCGAAGCTGATGGGGTGGAGAAGGCCGTCGAAGGGTCGAGCGGGCATGGTCTGATTTGGGGACACATTATCGATTTAAAATAATCAGCATTAGTCCCCAAATCGGGAGCGAGACCCTGAGTCGGAGCGCAATTGGCTCGCTGGGACAATTTCGCGTCCTTCGAACCCCATCGGCTGAGCCTGCCTGGGGAATCCGAAGTGTGCCTTCGATTCGACTATCCCGAGCCCTCTACGATTCGAGCTCGGACAGGATGGCGGCGAAATAGACGGCCGGCGGCGTGATTCGGGTATAGTAAGCGGTCTTGACCCGGTCGGCATAGCGGACGAAATAACGGAAATCCTCCTCGGTGCTCCAATTCCCCTCGTTGAGCATCTCCAGGATGTTCTTGAGAATGACCAGGTTCATGATATCGAGGGTAAAGGCGGGAAGCTGACAGTCCTCGTTCTCGCACATCCGGACGCCGCGCAGGATGACCTTGCGCAGGGCTTCCTGGCGGTTGACGATTTCCTGTTTGACGAAAAACTGGTCCTTGGACGACTTGGTCCGGCCGATCTTCTCGTAGAGAAGGCGGGTCGCCTCGAAGCTGTCGCCGATGGCGGCGACGATGAATTCGCCGTCCAGCAGGACCTTATCGTCCTTCTGGAAATAGCGCATCTCGCCGGCTTGGTTGGTCGGATCGTACTTCAAGTACTGCTTCAATACCTCAAG
>Ga0214474_1001321_pt1 | contig 11452 bp, 9 predicted proteins | sample RVTome_2_FD_187335 | JGI IMG/M metagenome (GOLD analysis project Ga0214474, IMG submission 187335) | Soil microbial communities from uranium-contaminated site in the Upper Colorado River Basin, Wyoming, United States - RVT95D214 HiSeq ...
CGTTTTCGCGGATATGAATAAAACCCTCCCCTTTGTTGATAAGCAGTTTGACGCTGTCGTATCAATGGAAGGGATAGAGCACATAATCAACTACCACGGCTTCATCGGTGAATTGTGCCGGGTGACAACCCCCGGGGGGGTTGTCATACTAACGACGCCTAACATCTCGTGTTTTTATTCGCGGCTCATGTTCATGTGTACGGGCAACTTCTTCCAGTTCTGGCCCGCCCAAGGCTTTATCAACGTGAATCAGGAAGAGATATTCGATTACGGACACATCACCCCTCTTACCTGGCAAAAAATGTACTTTCACTTTGCACACCACGGGCTTACGCTGGTTGCCATCCGGGGCAACAAAATCAAACGCAAAATCCTTTTCCCCATTTATCTTCTCTCCATGGTAATCGGTCTTCCATGGATCGCATACCGGCTGCGCTATACCAGCAAGGCGGTAAATGCTCTACGCAAACAGACCGACTTCTACCACACTATAAAGAAGTTTTCCTATTCCCTGCCCGCGATGTTTTGCCGGAACATTGTGATGGTATTAGAGAAAAATGATAAGAAAGAGCGGCAACGATGATCTAATCAGTCGTTGCATCAGGGTTTTTTTGATAAAGCACATTCTTGGACACGGCAACGTATATGGTCTAATCCCTTTTTTTTGATCTTAATGTTCAACGTAATACGCCTACTCTTTTTATTCTTGACATTATTTTGACCTTATTATAAAGAAGACAATTCACTCAGTGCCGGAAGAAAGGTGACTTTTGAAGCCGACGTCGTAAAGTATAGCAAGGCACCTTAAAGCCGGGGGTGAAGACGTGATTTCGCTGCTTGACTTTATTCACCGTGTAGGCCTTGGACGGTATTAAAGCTAAGACAGAGAAGGAGGAAAATGGGGCGAAGGTTTGCATTTATGATCCATCCGAGGATCATCGACGATTTCGGTCGCCGTGTCGGCAAGGTGCTCAGAATCGGTGAAGAGCTGGGAATGAAGATCACTCCGAAAAGGCCATCGGAGTGGGTACTCAAGCAGTTGAGCGGAAGGATGGGCTACACGATCTGTTCCCATTTTGATGTATTCGGCGGAAAGGCAGAAGGGTACATCGTTGCCGTTCTTTTGACCGGCAGGCAGATGAAGGTGTTGGATCGCCATTTAGTGGAGCGACGGATTATCGAGGCTATCCGCTTTACTCAAGACAAACTAGGCGCCGAACACATCGGTTTGGGGGCCTATACCGCGCCTATGACCCGCAATGGCCTGTCAGTCGTAAAGCATCCCGACATCAAGGCCAGGATCACTCACGGCGATGCCTTGGCGGCAGCGAGCGCTGTTCCTGTTGTTGTCCAGTGTGCCCAGCTTAAGGGCATTGACATTACCACCGCTACCATAGCGGTGGTCGGTGCCTACGGCATTGTGGGCAAGGCCGCGACTCTATTGCTCGCCGAGCTGAATGCGCATACCATGATCCTTACCGGTCATAATCACAACAAACTGGCGGCTGTCAGCAGGGAATTGAGTGACTGCTTTCAAGGCGAGATCATCTGCTCTGCCGACAATTCCGCAATCAGAAATGCGGACATCGTGATCTTGTCAATCACTTCCGACGGGTACATCGTTGGTCCGGAGGACCTCAAGGAAAACGCCATCGTCGTGGATATGGCTCAGCCCCACAACATGAGCCAGGAGGTCTGCAACCAGAGGCCTGATGTGCTTCGCGTCGATGGGGGCTACATGTCCATAGCCGACATCAATCTCCGGTTCAAGATGGGCCCGCCTCGCGGCACCAGCTTTGCATGTTTAACCGAAACCATTGTCAGCACACTTTCCGGCGACCATGATCACCACGTGGGGCCGGTAGACATGAACTTTGCCAGGAGTATCATGCCCCTGGCGAACAGCCTTGGCTTCCAAGTGGCACCCTTAACCAACTTCTCCCAACCCATCAACCCCGACTTCGAATTTCAAAGGGCGGCCACTACAGTACCCTTAAAACAAACAGGGGATGATTCACTTTTTTTAGGTGAAGCGAGGGTGTTAGACCTTGATAATTGAGATAACCTCCTGCCTCATAAAAAATTCATGGACAGTATCTCTAGGAAAAAAGGCAATTGTTTCAATTCCGGGACACCATAGTTAATTATTGACAGCAGGCGTAAACCGCGACTATTGCTAGCGCTGCCACATTCACGCGTCTTTAAGACTTTCCTTGTCTTTTTTTATAACGGAATTTATATACTGCAGGAGAAAACAGGAGAAGAGGGTTCTAACGGCATCTCCCTGCACCTATAATAAATAACCTACCATGTCTCGACCCGCTCCAAGTCAAACTCGACGTTTCCCACAGAGGGAAGTTTCAGGGACATGGCGACGGGAAACCTCCTCTCATCAGCGGTATACCATATCTTTATGACCCCCTCCTTGTCTCCCAGGCTGCTGAAGGGGACCTTGGATTCCAGTGATATGGCCTTCACCGCACCATAAAGGGAGGTCTGTATCTCGCCGCTGGCAACCAAAAATGTTACCTCTTTTAGCTTGATCCCGTCATATATCTTCATCTCTATTTTTTTTCCATTCACAGCCTCGGATCCCAAAAAAATTTTGAGGAAGATGGCCAACGGGTCATAGGTTTGGGAGGGGACGGATATCTCTTGCACGCCGGGTGGGTCCACCCGTTCAACGATTACCTTGCAACTGCCAGGGTCAAAGGTGAGGATGTCGGTGTAGCACTTTTTCTTTGAAAAGATCCCCTTTTGATCAACCTCTTTTATGTAACGCCAAGGCTCTAAGCCAGCTTCCCTGATATACGAGGTGAAGCGGTTGTGCATCCGAAAAACGGGACGGGCAACACCGATGGAATCTACGGTAGCCTTCACCACGTGGAAGGGGCCATCGCGTTCTATGGAGAGCGAGGTCTTGATGATGCTAGTGCCCAGCTTGTAGGCCCGGTAGTGGAAGCGTATCCCATTACACGGCATAGAGGGGCGGGCGATGGCAGTGGTAAGGGTCACAAAAAACAGGAGGCAAGAGAGGGCGAGAATGCTTATTCTATGCATCGCTCTTCCGCCGCTCCCCTTTTTATCTCTTCGGCCAATCTTTCCCACTGTCTTCTTGCCATCCGCGCCGGAAAGGAGGGATGTTCTAGGTAGGGGAGGAAGTTTTCTTCAAACGAGCCCAGCAGCCTTTGGATAGTTGCCTCATTTTCAGCATCCCTCACCCCTATCCGGGTGAGCTCCCGGTGATATGCCGCCTCGCCTCCCAAGGCCTCCTCCGCCTCCTGTTTAGGGGGGTTGGAGGGGCAGATTGCCTGGAGATGATCCGCTGTAACCTTTACCGTGCCCCTCATTACTACCTTGAGATTCCAGAAGTCCGCATAGTAATTGTAGCTCTCATCCGTTATCTCGAGCATGAGCCCGTTATCCAAGGGCATCTCTTTGAGCAGCCTTCCCGCAAACCTCTTCCTCACGCAAGCGGCCTATTATATCCGCTCAGCTTGAGCAAAGGCAAGGGATAGTTCACTTCTTCCATGAATTCGTGGGCGACTCGTTCCACGGGGCAGAGGATGATACCCGCAATGGGTGGGATTCTCACGAGAGAGGGTCGGCGGGATCACAGCATTACGTGGCGGCTCTACGCGGTTTACTGCTTCGGCTCAAAGAGGCGTCGGTTTTGCTCCTTGTCCTCTTTTGTCAAGAGGTCTCCCAGCAAACTTTCCATCGTATCCCGCGGGTGTCTCATCCGCATCCGCGCCTCGATGTCCAGGAGATCCATAACGTCATACTTCTTGTAATCCAAGATCAGACCGTATTGGCCTTTTATCCTCTCAGCTACCTGTTTCAATTCGGCGATCGACGGTATTCCTTTCTCATCGGTGACGACCCTCTGCGTCCGCTCGTGTTCAGGGGCCTTCACGATCGCTTCACCCCTGATCTGCGCCAATGCCTGCTCGGCTGCAAAGCGGACGTAGGAGAGGGCGTCCATTTTAGCCAGTTCTTCCAGGGGGGGCATGGACTTTTTGTCCCCTATCCTGCCCAGGGATGCGGATGCACTCATCCTCACCAGGGGGTTGGCGTTCTTGAGCCCGGCGATGATCAGATCCACCGCCTCATCACCCCCTATCCGCTCCAGGGCCTCCAGGGCATGCACGCGTACAAACTCATCGGCATCTGACAGCATCTCGCCCAGGGGCTCTACCGCGCGTGCGTCCCGGATCTCGCCCAGGGCCTTCGTCGCCTCCCTGCGCACCCCTTCATCCTCATCGCGCAAGGCCTTGAGCAAAGGCTCCACCCCCCTGGCGTCCTTGGCCCTTCCCAATTCAGCGGCCGCATCCCTGCGGACGAGGGGTTTCTCTGCGCGCAGGTCTCCGATGATCTCTTCTATCCCCTTTTTATCTTGTAAAAAGGCATGAGCGGGAAAAAGAAGTAGGAAGAAGAGAAGAAGGGAAAGGCCTTTTATAAACCCCCTATGGTTGTTCTCCCCCTTTTGCATGATTCCCTCCTCTTACCCCTTGCGTCCATCTAACGATTGTTATGGGTTCATCAGAAGGATCCCTTACCGTACTTTATACTCGGATTAGGCGATCTCTGCAAGAGGAATGATGCGCCCCCTCAGGAGGGGTTTTACTTGCTTTTTCATGTGGCACATGATAATAAAGAAACAAACCTGCACAAGCGTTTTTTCAAGGAGTGAGGGGATGAAGGTCAAAAAAAGGATGGCCAAAAAGTTGGTGACGACAAGAAAAGAGGCCACCGTCTCCGACGCCATCAACCTCATGAAGAAGCACTCCATCCGTCACCTGCCGGTCGTCGAGGAGGGGGAGTTGCTCGGCTGGGTGACTGAAAGGGATATCCGCGAGGCCTATCTTGCCTCCCTCATCGAGCAGGTGTCGATGGGGGATATCATGATTAAGGACCCCATTACCATCTCCCCGGATGCCAATCTTGAAGAGGCGGCCGAGCTGCTCTATCGTCACGGAATCGGCGGTCTCCCCGTCGTGGATAAAGGTAAATTGGTAGGGGTCATCACGGTTGCCGATATCATGGCTGCCTTCATCGAGGTGATGGGGATCTTACAGGAGAGCTCCCGCATCGATGTGATCTTGGGGGGAAAGCCTCATGCCTTTGAAAACGTTTCAAAGATTATTAGGGACCAGGGGAGCGAGATTATCAGCGTCGGTATGTCCGCGCACCAGGACCGCACCAAGCGGGTCTATTATCTGAGGCTCACCAAGTGTGATGTGCACTCGCTGGCCAAAGAGATTGAGAAGGCCGGGTATAAGGCGGTTTCTATGACGGAGTAACAGGGGATGAGCACCAGGGGGAAGGACAATGAAGCAGATGCGCCATTGAGCAAGAAAATCCATGAGATCCTCCAAGAGGTGGAGGCTGCCCAAATCAGAGATATCAAGCCCCAGGAGATCCTGCAAAGGATCTCCTCTTATTTGCAGCACGAGGCATCCCTTGCTATTCCCCTGATCGATGGTCTGGCCGAGCTTCCCTCCTCCCAGACCGCCCTGCTCCTCGAAGAGATGCAGGCAGTGCTCAAAGACAAAAGGATTCTCAAGGCAATCAGGAAAGGCCTCTACCGCTTAAGGCAGAAAGGGGTAGAGTGGGAGAGAAAGGCCTCCCCTGAGAAGCCGATATTGCGCCTTTCTCAACCCGGAGCGCCCGAGGGGTATGTGGGGGCCATGGACCCTCAGGGCAGCAGGGTCGTCATCATTGCCCGCCCCCGTGCTCACGGAGGGGCGCGGGTCTATTTCAGCATCGTGAGCGATGTGGATGGTATCCAGCGCCTTGAGATCACCGACCTCACCAACAAGGGCTTAAGGGAGTTTGTAAACGAATCGCTCGCCTCCGATGAGTTCCCGGTGGTTGAGGCGCCGGCAGGATACTGCGCGCACGTGCTGAGAGAGGCAGCCGAGCAATCACGGAGTGTCAGCAAATCCGTTCCCAAACGATATGAGGATGTTGAGAAGGGGTTAAGCGACGTGCAATGGGATGGCCCGGTTCCCCTGATCTACCAGCATATCCAGGAGGAGGCGGTAAAGGATAAGCCAAGGCTCCTCAAGGAGTCGGCAGCGCTGCATCGGATGGCACCCTTCTCTTCGTGGTTCCTCTACCCCGAGGCGGTGCGGAAATATGCCGAGGATATCAAGGAGGCTGAAGCGAGCCACATTGTACTCACCCCGCAACAAAAGGATGCTCGGCTTAACTCTCTCTACAAAGAGGCCCTTCATGAACTCTTTCCCGAGGCGCAGAGGCTTCTGTGGAAGAGACGCTTGGAGGAGATGGCCTACATTTTGTGGAAGATGGGAAAACAAAGAGAGGCCAGCATGGCGGTGAGCGCTGCCGTCGATCTCAAGACCCCCTTCAGCACTATTACGCCCAATCCCTTTGCCTGGAACCTTCTGCTCAAATCCCTCTATGCGCTCATGGAAAGAGAGCGCGGCGGCAAGGAAAGGGGTGAGGGATCTTCCCGCATCATCACCGTGTGAAGCGCAAATCTCGGAGTTCCTGCGCAATCTTTCCGCACAACCTATTCTACCCTCTTTTGCGCCTCCCTCACCCAGAGCCTTACCAAGGCAGGGGCGGGGGTTTGAAGGCGTGTGGGCAGAAGGCGGGCTTTGCCCTGTATCCTGAGATAGAGATCAAGAGGATCTTGATGAGCGATCTCTGAGAGATCCCTCACCCCTGCCTCTTGGAGCAGGCGATAGTTCTCTATACCCATCCCTTTCATGGTAATCATCTCGGCTTTTCGAATGAGTTCCTCCGCCTCTTGCGAAGGGATACCAAGGTCAACCAGACCCGACATCTTCCTGCGGATAAGATCCTGGACCTTCCCCATCCCCGCCTTCTGGAGGCGTTGCTTCCATGCCGCCGGCACCCCGGGGAGATCTTTTATCAAGGGGATGTAAGAAACCACGGTATAGCGATCGATGCCGGCAAAGCAGAGGAGACAAAAAAAGGCAATCAGCAACCAGCAGATGCATCTCTGCCAGATCCCGGCTCTGTTCAACGCCAGCAGGAGAATGCGGTACATGGCGTAGGCGCTCACGGCAAAGGGGGGGAACCCGAGAAATCCCAGCAGGGGCATCTCGAATAGTTTTACCTCTTCGAAAAAGGGGACGGTGTAGATCCACTTTGCCTGGGCCCAAAAATTCCACAGCTCCCAGAGAAGGCCGCAGAACAACCCCGCAGACAGAATGGTTAGGAGCCTGCCAGGCTCGCCTTTTTCGATATCCCGCAGCAGGGATGATTCCCTCCGGAGATAAAGGATGGGCTCGATAAGCAGGGCAAAGCCGATCCAGACCAGGGGAAAGCAGAAACGGGGAAAGAAAAGAGCAGCGAGCAGGGCCAATCCCCCTATGGCAAGCGAAGTTCGGAGAAAGAGAGGGGAGAGGTAGAGCTTGCCCCATGATACGGTTCTGAAGGGCCTCATTGCCTGTAACAGGTGCATGGTCTCGCATAGCCCTGGCAGGACCGTTCCATAGGCGATGGCGTAGCCGAGCCACCTCATCCAGACCTCAGGCGGGAGATTGATGTAGTGCCAGTTTGCCAGGCGCAGATTGAAGCCCTCGAATATGCACCAGATGAAGATGGATAAGGGGATCATGCAAAGGAAGGTGCCGGTCCTGCTAAAGATGAGGGATTCACCTTGCCGCCAATAGACCAGGGCATCAGCTGCCAGGATATAGGACCACCAGGCAAAGGAGTAGAAATAGGTGGTAAAGGGCTCTCGCCCCTGGCCCAGCATGACCACGGCCAGGCAGAAGAGGGCAACACCTATGAGCCCGTGGGGCTTAATCCTTCCTTTCATTTTTTTTCCTGAGTTCCTTGAGCGGGCGCATCCCTTTGATCGCCTTGTCTGGCAGCAGGTCCCAGGGTATATTCGAGGGGCGCGAAAGATGTCTCTCTATCGCAATTACCCTGCTGGGGGTGCAGATGAAATCTACGGCGACGTCCTTCTCCTCCATAGGCACTTGCTCACGCAGCTGGAGGTCGTCCACCAGGGCGCAGATGGGGGTGTCTTCGGTTACAGAGCCGATCTCTTGCAAGATCATGTATTCCAGATCGAAGTACCCGCTTCCTTTTCCGATCCTCCCCCCCTGGAGATCAACAGCCACGGCGCCGGTGGCCATGAGATCTATAGCCCCTATATCCTGACGCGTGGTGTCGAGCCTCTTGCCGAACCTCAGAACCCCGGAGCTGCGGGCCGCCTGCCCCCAATCCCTGGCCTTGATCGCCCCCTGGTGCAGGAGGTAGAAGCCGTCGCGCAATCCAGGGGTTGCCATGATCAGCCTCTTGCCGTCCATCAGGGCGTTGACCCTCACCTGCAGCTGGGCCTGATCAGGTGGGACCATGATGGTCTTGGCCCTTTGGTAGGGCGCGAGACGTCTCAGCCGCTCAGCTGCCTTGTTTTGTCCTGGAAAGGTGGGGATTGTACCGTGTGCGTCAACCGACATCCTACCCCAGATATCCTCCCTGATCCTCGCCTTGAGGGCAGGGCAGGGGGGGGTCTCTTTTTGCTCCATACGCTTGATGGCTCCTGCCCCTTATTTCGTGCTCGACCAACCAACCATTCGCAGGTTGATGGCTGCCTGGCGCATCCCCCTCATGGGTGACTCCTTCAATTTCTGGATGTTCTGGGCAATGGTCCTGCGGGAGAATGCCTCCGGCTCCACCTGCATGTGGTCCAGGCCGGCCTCAGCGGCCAAGGCGGCAAGCTCCTCTATGATATAGGCCGCTTGTATCGAGTTTAAGAAGGCCCGGGCCTGATTCTTATTTAAGAGGGATGCTATGTGCTGGACCAATTCATCAGGGGTATCACGTTTTAGATCGCTCAGGTAGACGAACCCCTTTTCAGCCAGGGTCTGCTTTACCTGTGCCAAAGCGGCATCAAGCCTGCGCCAGTGGTGCATTGCCCCATGGCTGACGATCATTTGCACGGACCGGCTCTTAAAAGGGAGGTGATGCACATCGGCCACCACAAACGCCACATTGTTCATACCATCGACCGTGGCCCGTTCTCTTGCCAGTTTGGTCATGGGCAGGGAGATGTCCAATCCTATGATCAACAGCTGAGAAAAACGGGCGGCCAACTCCCTGACCAGGCTCCCCGGTCCAGACCCTAAGTCGACAGCGACCCCCTGCCTGGCCTTGGCCAGGTGGACGATCTCGTCGGCGATGAGCGAGGCAGTGACGTGGAGGTAACCGTCCGTGAGCGCCTCATACTCATGGATGGCCTCATCCTCTTCACCCAGCTCAAATTCCTCTTCAAGCCTCTCTTTCCTCTCCACCATCAAGCCTCCTTTCGAATGTTTTAGATATTTCTTTTCCCCGGTGTACTATAGTCCGCATCTGTTGTTATAGTCAAGGCAATGAGGAGCGGCTTGGAATCATGGGGGGGTATAATTTTTCGACCTTGACACTAAGAAGTCCCTTCCCTATACTCTCATGCGGTCGCATATCTGCATGGTAATAGGTCAGCGCGTTTTTAGCTTCTAACCATGGATTGAAACCCGGAGGATGGAGACGGGAGCCCTTCATGCCCAGGCGAGATGATATCAAAAAGGTGATGATTATCGGTTCAGGGCCTATTGTCATCGGGCAGGCCTGCGAGTTCGATTACTCCGGCACCCAGGCCTGCAAGGCCCTGCGCAAGCTCGGATACGAGATCGTGCTCGTTAATTCCAACCCGGCGACCATACAGACGGATCCGGGTATGGCCGATGTCACCTACATCGAGCCCCTGAACCTCCAGACCATGGCGGAGATCGTCGAGGTGGAGCGGCCGGATGCGATCTTGCCCAACCTCGGCGGGCAAACAGGATTGAATCTCTCTTCCGAGCTGTCGCGCACGGGCGTTCTCGAAAAATACGGCGTCAAGGTCATCGGCGTCGAGATCGACGCCATTACGCGCGGCGAAGATCGCCTCGCCTTCAAGGAGACCATGAATCGACTTGGCATCGCTATGCCGAAAAGCGAGATCGCTTATACCGTGGAGGAGGCGGAGCGAATCGCCGGCGAGCTCGGCTATCCCGTGGTCATCCGCCCTGCCTATACCCTCGGCGGCACCGGAGGAGGGTTGGTCTACAATGTCGAGGAGCTGCGCATTGTGGCCAGCCGCGGCCTTTCGGCAAGCCTTGTCAAGCAGGTCCTGGTAGAGGAATCGGTCCTGGGATGGGAGGAATTAGAGCTTGAGGTGGTGCGCGATGCCAAGAACCAGATGATCACCGTCTGTTTTATAGAGAACGTCGATGCCATGGGGGTACACACCGGGGACTCTTATTGCACCGCCCCCATGCTTACCATCGATCCCCGCCTCCAGCAACGCCTCCAGCAATACTCCTACGCCATCGTGGAGGCGATCAGGGTCATCGGCGGCACCAACATCCAGTTTGCCCACGACCCCAAGACCGGACGCGTGGTGGTGATCGAGATCAACCCCAGGACCTCGCGCTCCTCGGCCCTGGCCTCCAAGGCCACCGGCTTTCCCATCGCCCTGATCTCATCGATGCTGGCCGCCGGCCTGACCCTCGACGAGATCCCCTACTGGCGAGAGGGGACGCTGGAGAAATATACGCCATGGGGTGATTATGTCGTCGTCAAGTTCGCGCGGTGGGCCTTCGAGAAGTTTCCGGATGCCGTGGACAAGCTCGGCACCCAGATGCGAGCTGTCGGCGAGGTGATGAGCATCGGCAAGACGTATAAAGAGGCCTTTCAGAAATCCATCCGATCCCTGGAGATCGGGCGCTATGGGCTTGGATTTGCCAAGGACTTCCATGGGAAATCCCTCGAGGAGTTGATGTCTATGTTGGTGGAGCCCTCAAGCGAGCGGCAGTTTCTCATGTACGAGGCGCTGCGCAAGGGCGCCGGCGTTGCAGATCTCTATCGGGTGACCTACATCAAACCCTGGTTCATAGAGCAGATGAAGGAACTTGTACAACTCGAAGAGGAGATCCTCCAGTACAAGGGAAGGGACCTGCCCGACGACCTCTTGATCCGGGCAAAAAAGGACGGGTTTGCGGATACGTATCTCTCGCAGCTGCTCAAGACCCCGGAGTCGGGGATCCGTGAGCGTCGAACTGCGCTCGGTATGGTTGAAGGATGGGAGCCCGTGCCGGTCAGCGGCGTCGAGAACGCTGCCTATTATTTCTCTACCTATAATGCTGCCGACAAGGTCGAGGTCAGCACGCGGCGCAAGATCATGGTGCTCGGCGGCGGCCCCAATCGCATCGGCCAGGGAATAGAGTTCGATTATTGCTGCGTTCATGCGGCCTTTGCCTTGCGCGACGAGGGCTTCGAGTCCATCATGGTCAACTGCAATCCCGAGACCGTCTCGACCGACTACGATACATCGGACAAACTGTACTTCGAGCCCCTCACGGTCGAAGATGTCCTGAGCATCTACGAAAAAGAGAGACCTGTGGGTGTTGTCGTCCAGTTCGGC
>Ga0214474_1001324_pt1 | contig 11441 bp, 9 predicted proteins | sample RVTome_2_FD_187335 | JGI IMG/M metagenome (GOLD analysis project Ga0214474, IMG submission 187335) | Soil microbial communities from uranium-contaminated site in the Upper Colorado River Basin, Wyoming, United States - RVT95D214 HiSeq ...
TGTTAAGATAGCTTGCCGTGGCTGGTGGAGGTCCGATGAAATATGCCTCATCAGCGTATTTTGTAAATAACGCCTCTTTGTCCGCCTCAGAATAGACGGCAACGGATGGAATGCCCATTTCTCGGCACGCTCGCATAACTCGAATGGCTATTTCACCGCGATTCGCAATGAGAATTTTTTTGATCATTATTCCACTATCATTAGGACATCGTTAGGCTCGACCATCTCACCTTCTCGAGCCCAAATCTCTTTTACCACTCCACTACGAGGTGAGTTGACCTGTCTCCTCATTTTCATTGCTTCGATAATTGCGACCAGCTCGCCCGCATTGACGAGAGCGCCTACCTTTGCTTCAATCGAAAGTACCAACCCCGCCATTCCGCAAAGCACAGCCCCAGAAGGTAATTCCTTTGGCCTCTTCACTGTCCCCGGTCTCTCTGCCTCTATGGTTCTTTTGGTTTCTCCGGTTCCATCCCACACGGGCGAGATCTTAACATTGAATACTTCCCCATCCACATCCACGGTAAATTCCGTGGGGAAGTCGATGAGTGGGTTAACGGGTGCCGTCGCTTTGATTACAGGCGGAGATTCTTTCTTCTTAGGCTCACTGCTCTTCACAGGTTTCCCTGGGATCAGGATTTTGAGCAGGAGCTCATCATCGGAAAGTCCAGGGCCGATTTCCCGACGGAACTCTTCAATTGATTTATCGTATCCATTGGGCTTCCAATTTACAAATTGCTTGGCCCTGGGTGAGCCCATTACTTTATCCATGACGTTCTGGTCGATAGGAACGGCCGGTTCCCCATAATATCCCAGAACGTACTTAATGGCCTCATCCGGTATCTGTTTATACCGCTCGCCCGAGACGACATTCTCTACCGCCTGGGCTCCTACGATCTGTGAATAGGGTGTTGCCATCACAGGATAACCGAACTCCTTACGGACCAAAACGACTTCTTCCAGGATTTCGTCCAGGCGGTGCTCCATTCCCACCTCCCTGAGCTGGCGTGTCAGGTTTGTCATCATGCCGCCAGGCACCTGATGCTCAAAATGAAAGAGGTTGTATTCCAACGGTACGCCAATGGGCAGCCCCTCTTTTTCTCCAATCTTTCTAAAATGGGCTGATACGGCTGCGAGCGCGTCCTCATCTATATCAGAGGAATAGCCCAGACGCTTGATATTTTTTAAAATGGCTTCTGTGGCCGGCAGGGAGGTACCGTTGGCGAGAGGTGCGACCGCTGTATGCAAGGTCGTGACACCTGATTGAATCGCTTCCAGATAACAAAGGGGAGCAAGTCCCGAATTACAGTGGGAGTGGAACTCGAGGGACAGTCCCTCGCAGTTCTTTTGAACGGTGGACACCAGCTCCCTAGTGCCTTCCGGCGTAATAACTCCTGACGCATCCTCTATCATGATTCGATCTACGCAATCCTTCGCTTCTGCCAACAGTCGTGTCTTTCGAGCCCAATGCTCATTCGTATGGGCGGGGCTGGAGGTATACATCAAGGCCGGAACGATCTCAGCTCCCTCAGCCTTGGCGATACGCGCGAAGTAAACGAATTTCTCCATATCCGTCTGGTAATCGCAAATCCAGAAACTTTTTATCCCATTGGCGACCGATCGTTTGATCCAGAGGGTGATGATATCACGTGGAGTGCTCAGATCAAAGGAGGAAAGACTTCCGATCTGGTAAGACCCGCGAAGAGGAGTTCTTGTGATCAGTTTGGAGAGAACTCGGATCCTCTCCCAGGGATCCTCGTTAAGATTGCGCACCTGCACAGTAAATGCCTGGCTCCCTACCGTTGCGATGGCTCTGTATCCAACCTTATCCATCATCTCAGCAATCGGAGTCATGTGATCGGTCCTCATCGTAAAACCCCACAGACTCTGTTGCGCATCTCGTAAGGTTTGATCAACAAACTCGATCTTGTTCATCTTGTACTGATCTCCCTTTCCGCAATAACTTGATTACATAGTAAACGTCAAAAATAAGTTTGCATATCCCTCACCCCATCCCTCTCCCCTGGGGGAGAGGGGAGGATGAGGGGGTAATTGTTCCTATCTTTTATAAGAGTAAATGATGGTCAAAATTTTTGCTTTCTTACCGCCCAAACTTCTGCCACTATGCGGAACCCTCGAATCAAAGTAAATGCTGTCCCCTTTTTTTAGAATATATTTCTTTTCATCATAATTAAATTCATGCGTTCCTTCCAATACGTACATGAATTCTTCTCCATCGTGCTGGAAGGTTGCTTCCTTATTCAAGGCGGGTGAAATAATGAAGGGCTCCATATTCTTACCCGGTTTGTTATAAGCTAATGCTTCATATTCATAACCATAAAGAGAACCTTTCGTCACCACTTTTTTTCTATCCCTGTTCTTTACTACGGTCAATCTTGTATCCTTCACCTCCTCTGAATTCTCTTTCAGGAAAAAGGTGACATCCACATCCATCGTCAACGCTATCTTATTCAACGTGGATAGGGGAGGAGCTTTGTGCGATCTTTCAATCTTGGATAGATAACCCTTGGTAAGACCGGTGAGCTGAGATAACTTGTCGAGTGACATCTTTTTATTCAGTCGAAGATTTTTGATGTTTTTTGCGATAGATCTCTCGTTCATGGTGGGCCTTAATGTATCCAATATGGAAACATCTGTCAAGAGAAAAAGTGCGGATCATCTGATAAGAGTAACTTTTCAAGTATTACTTAATAATGATATACTTGCAAGGTTCATCAATTTGTTTTCCTTGGTCGTCATATTGTTTCCCCCATTGGATCTCGATCTTTAAACCCAGATCCTTAAAGATCTCATCAAAGACGGCAGCATGAATACAGTAATGGGGGACACCCACCCGGTTAAAGCACCAGGGATAGGCTTTCTTTGTCAGGGCGTTCTGTTGTTTCGCAATACCGTCTCTGATCAGCCTCCCTCCATTATTACAGCCGGTGATGGCGATCACGAATTTCTCATCATCTTCTTCTACATGGAATTCACTATACATCGGCTTGTGGATATCGCAGATCATCTTTACCCGTTCTTCAGGCGACATATCCTTCATGGTCTGAAAGATGGATCGCCACCTGGCCATCCTGGCCCGGGTGAACCCCTCCAGCCACTCCTCCCCATGCGCTTCGGCGAGCCTTCCATGCATCAAACTGATTGTATTAATGAATCCATCATGCATGCCGCGAAACATCTCATAGAGATCATCAGCGGACCGCAGAGCCTTTGACTTGTCCCCTGATTCTATGGCATTCTTCAGTCTTTCTTTGGGACCAATAAGAAAATCGTCTCTTCTCCTCATCATATCTTCTCCATATTAAGTCAACTAAGGAAGGTTCTATGTAGAATATGGTAAAAAACTGCAAGGTACAAAGGGTCAAATGAACTATTAGATATTATCTCAGCCAAATCCCCCCATTCCTCCCTTTGCTAAAGGGGGGCGAGGCCTGCCTGCGCGTAGTCCCGCCTTGCGGGACGAAGGGAGGGGGGATTTTCCCCGCCAAAGGCGGGATTCAAGGGTGACGTACCCGTCATGAAAGATTATCTAAGGACTACTTTTCTTGGCGTCCAATTTCTCCTTGATCTTAATTAAGTTCAATCTGCTTAACTTATTTTTTTGTCTTACTTTATCACCTGCAACAAAAAGAGCATAATCTCGATCAAGAACAGAATTCCCCCACTCATCGTCGTTTATTATCTCAAGACGCTCATAAGGCGGCTTCCACCACTCGTCCTTCGTTTTCATACCCCTTCGAGGAAAATCTCGACCGGGTCCGGTGAAGCGAATCCATAAGGGTGAATATTGGAGCATTTGACCCTTCCTCACCATTGGAAATGGTCTAAAGTCCTCCCTCCCTGAGCTGGGCTCGAAATACCAGCGTTCCTTACATGGACCTAAAGGTACGACAACGATCATGTTGCAGTCAGGTAAGTGTCCCATTCGCATGAAGGCTGTGCCCGGAATCATTGCCACTCTACTCTCAATGTTGTGACGATGGGCGGCTGCGGCTGCCCAATCAACAGCAATTCCATATTCCATCAGTCTCCAGATACAGCTCGGCCCTTTCATCAGCCATCCCCAAGGTTCTCCTCCGGTTTCGTGGAACTGGTTTTGTTGAAAAATCACTGCTTCACGGCATGTCTTGAAGCCACAAGCACCACAATTAAATCCGACTTCGTTGCACTTGAGGCATCGAGTCGTCTCAATTAAAGAGGCTTTTTCACTTAGACCAAGATCGACCTCGGCGAAACCAGATAAGGCTTGCTCAGTCGTTAAAAGTGGGAGAGGGGGTCTCTTGGGATCTTTACCAGCCATCCCCAGAACCTCCTGGACCCGCGAGATCTCCGGCATCTCTTCAGACGGAGCGAGTACCTCATCGATGATTCCGAAGCCACCTAAGTATTGATCTATCCAGGAAGCCGCCTTTCTCCCCGCTGCAACTGCTTCAATGAACGATGCCGGTCCACTGACAGCGTCACCGCCGGCAAACACTCCTCTCATATTCGTTGATAGGGTGGCATCGTCGACTTGAAGCGTGCCGCCGTCTTCCAAGGAGAGGCCAAAATCAGGCGGCATATCCGGCGTCTGGCCAATGGCGACAATCACCGTATCGAAAGACAGTGTAAATTCATTGCCTTCGATCGGTTCTGGGGATGGTCTGCCGATAGCATCCGGAGATCCAAGCTTAGTACGAATACATTTCACCTCAAGTCCGTCGCCTTTTTTGATAGATGTGGGAGTAGTTAAAAACTCAATCTTTACCCCTTCCCGCTGTGCCTGCTCTATGTTGGCCTTGTGTGCACGCATCTGAGCCATAGAACGCCGATAGAGAATGGTCGCTTCCTTGGCACCCATTCGAAGTGCAGCCCGGGCGGCATCTACAGCCGCATTGCCACCGCCAATCACCACGGCCCTTTTCCCTACCTTCGCTCCCTTGCCCAGGTTCACATCTCGTAGAAATGAGAGACCGTCGATGACTCCCAGCAGATTCTCACCCTCGATTCCCATTCTAACAGAACGATGCGCTCCAATGGCTGTAAAAATAACGTCGTAGCCTTGCTTGAAAAGCTTATCCAGGGACTCTATTTTTGTATTCAATTTTATTTCAACCCCAAGTCCTTTGATCATTCCAATTTCCTTGTCTAAAACCTCCCGCGGCAAGCGATACTTGGGGACCCCAACGCGCAGCATACCTCCAGGCTCGGAAGAGGCTTCAAAGATGGTAACGGCATGGCCGCACACCTTCCTGAGATAGTAGGCTGCAGTGAGCCCTGCCGGGCCGGAGCCGATGACGGCGACGCGTTTTCCTGTCGTCTTGCTCACGGGAGGACTTGGCACTTCAGGAGCTGCATCCATTGCAATACGCTTGAGCGCCAGTATCGCAATGGGTTGATCTCTGAGTGTGCCACGTCGACATTTTTTCTCACAAGGTGCGTGGCAAATGCGGGCACAAATGGAGGCGAGAGGCAACTTCTCACGCACCACTGCCGCTGCCTGGTCAAATTTGCCATCCCCAATCAACCGAATATAACGGGGGACATCGATGCCTACAGGACAAGCGGCTCTGCACGGTGCTTTCACATCAGGCATCGCATCTGCGCCGATGAGCAAGAGGACCGGAGGCTGGCCTATATCGTAGGCTGCCTTATAGGTCTCACCTGAGAGAATGGCCCCTCGTTTGTTGGCCTCGCCCTGAACGGTAAAGAAGTCTTCCAACTCTTTATCGGTGAGGATTTCCATCTTAATTTCGGTTTTGCCAGTAAGTTGTGGAGCATGGAGCGCCGCTTGAGCACAGTGCTGAGCTACCTGCAATAAGCCCTCTTGGGCGTAAGCATTTCCATCGTATTTAGGCATATTGATTCCTCCTAATGGTGTTATACATTTGAAATTCCCCTCACCCTCTCCCTCTCCCCAGCGAGGAGAGGGGAAGGGTGAGGGGGACACCACTAACCCTTTTTTGAAGGGTCTCCCAATCTGTAGTCTTGGCTTGTAGCCGGTCTCACACCCAACTGGTTGACATTGCCGCGAATCGCATCGATCCCTCTTTCCAAATTGATCAAGTGGTAATCGAGGGCCGGATCGGATGGTTCGTTTTTTGGTCTAGTTGCTATCCCGATTCCTATAACCAACGAAGAATTACGGCAATAACCAAGTTTTTGGGCCGCTAATCCCATGGTGATGAAAGGCCGAGCATCCACATAAAGGTGCGTTGCCACCATGAGGGCACTGCCGACATTATAGCCAAGTTGATGTGCATAGACAGCGCAGAGAGGCCCTTTAACCATTGTCTCTGATCTCCTATCGGTTTTATCGATCAACCCGGTCGACTGCTTTTTATTCTCATAAACAAAGCTGCAATCCGGTCTTCCGGCGCACAAACCGCATTCCCCATTCCAGGGATCGGAGTCAGCACGGGTGTTTCCTATAAACAAAAGAACATCGACTCCTCGGGCCATGACCGCCTCATACAGAAAAACATGTCGCTGAGCTTCTGTCTCATAGGCCAGCTCTTCCATCTTCCGGGCGATCTGTTCTTGCTCTTCTTCGCCGTAGACGATTTCGCCTTCAGTCATTGCGATACCACCGATGCTTGGAGCGGTCAATGCTCCGTTCATCATCAGTCTTGCCGCCATGACGGCATTTTCTCGCCTTTCTTGATCTGTTGGCGAATATGGGGGCCAGTCTCTAATAGTAATCCTTGGCATGGTATCTCCTTTCAAGCATTCTTGTTACTTTCATTCTAAGTTTCATTCTTGTCTACCCACAATCTCTGCAATGTCCGAAACCATTTGGAGTATAGCGACCCCAAAAAAACTTGTCAAGCCCTTTATTTTCCCCCCTCAACAAATGTTTCCATTTTGGATACGTGGAGTTAATTTTTCCTCTTGACAATCAAATCAATAGGGACTATAGTGCATAACAATTTCATTATGGGAAACAGCTCGAAATAAGTGCTCTTATCTGCTCCATCACCCATGATATCCAATGATATCATGGAAATTTTTCAGGTAAAGGAGGTAATGAATTATGGCAAGAGAAGAAAAAATAGCAACAAAGAAGTTCTTATTAATTCCTTTTGTAGTGATCTTGATGGGTGGCATCTTGATAGGTGGGCTGATTCAAAACAGCTACGGGCAGCCAGCGCCAATTAAATTGACTTATGCTTTATTTCAACCTGCGACCGCCGCTCTATCCAAAGCGAATACCGAATTTGCACAGGAAATTGAGAAACGAACGAACGGCCGGGTACAGATACAGATTTTTCAGAGCGGCTCATTGCTCGGTGGCCCGGCGATGTATCAGGGGATACGCAACGGAATTGCCGACATGGGCAACTGTTCTACTGTTTATAGTCCTGGGGTTTTCCCCTTCACAAGAATTGCCGAGATGCCGGTTGCTACGGAATCTGGCTGGGCGGTATCTAACGCAATGTATGATTTCTTAATGAAATACCAGCCCAAAGAATGGAATGATGTTCATATACTCACAACGTGTGGTGATGGCTTTAATTTTGGAGCCATCGCTATGGGAAAAGTGCCAATACTCAAACTGGAGGATTGGAAAGGAAAGTCAGTAAGACCCGTTCATGCCGATGTGGTCACTGCCCTGGGCGGTACGGTAAAAGATTTACCGATGGCAGATATCTATGATGGCATTTCTAAAGGTGTGCTGGATGGAGAAGTGGGTGCTGCTGAACCACTTAAGAGTTGGAGACTTGCTGATGTCGCTAAGCATATCACCTTGAATTTTGCACCAGCGCAGCCCTCTATGTTATGGTCCAACATCATGAATAAGAACAAATGGGACAGTCTGCCACCCGACATTCAGAAAACGATTACTGATGTTGGCAAGGAATATTGTGGCAAGCTTGGCTTGGCCTGGGATGACCAAGAGGTCGCTGGCACCGAGTATGCCAAGAGTGTCGGCTCAAAAATCTATATCCTCTCTAAGGATGAAGAAAAAAGATGGCAGGCGGCGATATCTACTGTCATCGAGACTCGCATGAAAGACCTTACCGCCAAAGGATTTACCCGGCAAGAGGTTGAAGATGCCTTCACCTATTTTAAAAGCCGGGTAGAATACTGGAATGGACAGCAGGCCAAGAATAATATAACTCCATTATTGGTTCGAATGGAAAAAGTCATTAAGCAGTAACTATCAAAGAAACTGAGTCATTGGACGTGCAGACTGAGGGGTAATTAGCCACAGTCTGCTTGAAATTTACCCGCCTTCGCAGGAGGCCATGGGCGTGCCTGTGGACGCCGTCGGCCATAGCCTATGGCGTCGGACGATCAATGCGAAAAGGGTAACCCTCCGAAGCTTTATCGTAGGAGGATCTTGCTTCGGCGGGTTCCGCCCGCAGAAGTCGTGGGCCCACAGCTTTAGGCATGGGGCTCCACGAAGACAGCCAGTCTGGAGGAGTAATATGGAAATTACAAGTGCAGCCTGGTTCTCTAAGTTTCGCAAGTCTATCAACTCATCAAGCGGTTGGTTTGAGTGGGTGGGGCTGGTGGCGATGGCGGCCATGGCTTTGACTACCCTTATAGACGTTATTGGCTCTAAAGTGTTCAATTGGCCTCTACCCGGCAGCACGGAAATAACCAGTGTGGTCCAGGTGATCGCCATCGCCGGCGGCCTCGCGTTTTCCAAAATTGACGGCAGACACATTCGGGTGGAATTCCTTATGGACTGGTTGCCGCAGCAAGGCAAAGCCGTTCTTGACCTTTTTAGTTCTCTTTTGGGATTGGGACTTTTTGCTGTGGTTGGCTGGATGACCTATAAGCACGGACTAAGCCTTTTGGGCAGCGGCACAAAAACCTTTCTCCTTGGAATACCTCTCTCCCCCTTTTCTTTCTGGATTGCCCTCTGCTGTATTCCAATGTGCTGTGTCATCATTATGGAATTGTTAAGTTCCATTGTTAAGTTCCATAGATAGGATGCTGGGAAAATGGACCCCATAACTATAGGCATTAGCGTAACTGTCCTGATGCTTATACTTTTTTTCTTAGGCGTGCCCATTGGTTTCGGAATGGCCATAGCCGGCATTGTGGGTTTCGCTTATGTCGTTAACCTTTCAGCAGCCCTACATCTTGTTGCCAGCGACACATTTGACATGTTTAGCTCATATTCCTTCTCGGTCCTTCCCATGTTTATCTTAATGGGGTGTATGGCGTTTTCCGCGGGAATTGGTAAAAAAGCCTTTGATGTGGCTTACGTTTTAATGGGGCGACTTAGGGGTGGGTTGATTATTGCCACTGCCGTTGCCTGCTGCATCTTTGGTGCACTCACTGGCTCCAGTGCGGCGACTTGCGTTGCCATAGGGAAATCAGCCGTCCCTGAAATGAAAAAACATAATTATAATCAGGCCATTTCTCTGGGCGCTCTTGCGTGCTCGGGCACACTGGGTTTCATGATCCCGCCAAGTATTCCATTCGCGATCTACGGGATATTGACGGAGCAGTCCATAGGCAAGTTGTTTATCGCCGGAGTCCTCCCCGGAATCCTCATTACTGTTCTTTATGTATTGACGACCATAATTGTTTGCTGGATAAGACCGGAGTGGGGCCCTCCGGGGGAAGCGACCACTCTGAAGCAGAAATTTAAATCTCTCCTGGGGCTGATTGACGCGTTGATACTCTTTTTACTGGTCATAGGAGGACTCTTTGCCGGTTTCTTTAGCCCTACCGTGGCAGGAGCCATAGGCGCGGCCGGCGCTGTTGCTATAGGCCTGGTGAGACGGGAATTAACCTGGAGGAAGTTTGTAGAAGGACTTAAAGAAGGCCTGAGACTGTCCTGTATGATCTATATACTTATTGTTGGAGCTATGATCTATGGGCATTTCGTAACCGCGACCGGAGTGTCACAAGGCTTAGTTAACTTTGCCTCACGCTTATCTCCATTAGGCATTATAACATTAGTCTGTATTATTTTTTACATCATGGGCGCCCTTCTGGATGAAACACCCCTTCTATTGATCCTCGTGCCTTTACTTTATCCATTGGTCATAAAATCGGGTTACGACCCCATCTGGTTTGGAGTAGTCATTACGGCACTCTGCATGGTAGGAATAGTGGCCCCGCCGGTTGCAACCAATTTCTTTGTCGTCAAGGCGCTTGCCGGGGAGGAAGTTTCAATGTATACAATTATTAAAGGAATTTTAATATTCCTTATGCCTTTAACCGTGGGTGTGGCATTATTAATAGCTTTTCCGATTATTTCTACATTCCTGCCCAGCTTTATGACTTATTAAAACTAATTGAAAGGAGGATCAAAATGATCATTGATTTTTCATGTCACCATATCTCCAGGAGAGTAGGCAAGATCATGTTGAAATCTAAATGGTACGGCCCGGGTAATATAATGAATTTCCCGGCTGAGAATGCAGACCCGGAAGTCCGGTTAGCCCTGATGGAGAAATACGGAGTTGACATGCAGGCCCTGACCCAGACGGCTCCGGTCATCATTGGATTTAACCCTGCAGAAGCGGCTGAAATCTGCCGAATTTCCAATGATGATAATTATGCCCTATGCAAGACATACCCAAAGAAGTTTGTCAATATTTGCTTTTTTTCCCTTCAGGATCTGAAAAGCTCCATGAAAGAACTGGAGCGAGCAGTTAAAGAACTTGACTGCAGGGCAATCACCCTGGGTTCTAATCAGAACGGAAAGGGATTGGACTCAGAGAAATTTTATCCGTTCTATGAGAAGTTGATACAATATGACCTGCCCATCTTTATCCATCCCGTTCAATGGGAATCCTATCCTCTGGTAGATGCTGTAAAGGGGTGGCGCAATATGCTGGTACTGGGCTGGCCCTTTGACACCACTCAGGCTGCCTGGAGGCTTGTCCTGAGCGGGACCATAGACCGTTTCCCCGAACTAAAAATTGTTTTGCACCACTACGGAGCCATGTTACCTTTTTTCTCACGCAGAATAGAGCAAAACATCAGATTAACTTTGAAAGACAGGTTGAAAAAGGGAAAGGATATTAAGGAATACTGGAAGAATTTTTACGGGGATACTGCCTTAGATGGAGCGGTGGCCTCTTATCCCTGCGGCTATGCTTTCTTCGGTCCGGACCGAACGGTATTTGGAACGGATTATCCTTTTGGGGCAGAATCGGGTGAAGACTTTTATCGGGAGAACTTAGCTGGAGTAAGGGCCATGAAAATACCGGCTAAAGAGAAGAAGAAAATTCTGAGTGAAAATGCTAAAAAACTGCTGAAAATAAAATAAGTCAAACGGAAAGGTCCACAAAGTGTAAAGCATCAGGATGGCAGAGACCAAAATACCCCCACCCTTACCCTCCCCCTCAAGAGACTGTGTCGTAATTGAACGACTGAGGGGAGAGGCAGTCGGGTTCCAAAACTTTAGAATGCGGGTCTTTAAGGTATGGGAAACGAGCGTTGGTTTGAAATCAAATGTTTTCATAGGG
>Ga0214474_1001326_pt1 | contig 11423 bp, 8 predicted proteins | sample RVTome_2_FD_187335 | JGI IMG/M metagenome (GOLD analysis project Ga0214474, IMG submission 187335) | Soil microbial communities from uranium-contaminated site in the Upper Colorado River Basin, Wyoming, United States - RVT95D214 HiSeq ...
CTGCGGAAGGTTAAGAACAATGAGGTCGTAAGTTGGTTTCTTCAATCTTTTTATAAATCTTCTTCCGTCTTCTACTATTATTTTAACCCTGCGGTCTTTTACCGCTTCTCTGTCTTCTATGTTGAGAAGTCCGGAAGATACTTCGATTACCTTCGGGTCAAATTCTACAAAATCAATACCGTCAACAGGATATTTCAAGAACTCCCTTAATGTCCCGGGAGAACCTCCAATGACAAGTATCTTCGATGGTGAGGGATGTAAAGCCACTGGCAGGTGTGTCCCGAGTTCTTCGGTTGGTCTATCAGGATATGAGAAAAGAAGATGTCCTGTAGTGTATATACTCGATTGTCCTCTGACTTTAATGACGTCAATCTCTCCATATTTAGATTCAACTGTTTCAGAAAGTTCCATACCATGCCAGGGGAGAGAAGCTGTAATCTTATGGAAGCTGATATAGAAAAATAACGGGACAATTAAAATAAGGATAATACTTTTTTTTCTTGAAACATATATAGCTATGAGGATATTTATCAGGGCAAGTAACAAACATAAATTCACTGCACTTATCCTCGAGGAGATGACAAATGTAAATAGCACGCCACCAATAAATGCACCAAGTGCCTCGAGACCATAAACCCTTCCAGCAGAACTACTGCCACTCGGAATCGAGTCGTATCGACCTGAATATGAAACAGCTAACGGAAACTGCATACCGATGACAAAGCAAAGTGGGAGGATAGAGATAGCAGTTGATAGGATAGTAGAAGTAAGGGATACTATTTCACCCGGCTCCAGAGAGAGTGCTGGTCTTATCGCTTTTATGGCAAGGGCAGTTGGTTGTGCAAGGAGGGCAACTAAAATAAAAGAAAGTGTAAATGCATGCTTGAGCTTCACCCTTCTTCCTGTAAAACTTCCGAGCCCCACATAAATAAGCCAGAATGAGAGGGTTATACCTATATCAAGCTCATTACCAGAGAATGTTGAAAGCAGGAGGCGCAGGACAGTTATCTGAAAGAGCATCGAGGTAAAGCCCATGATGATGAATGGTATTGAAGAATTTAGATATCCCATTTCTAATGCTTTATTGTATAACTAAAAAACTCATAAGTAATACCACTTTTATTGAATATCGTTATGAAGCAATAAACCATAATCTGTCATTCCTGTGAAAACGGGAATCCAGAAAAATGAATTTGCCATGCACAATGGTATCCTTTTCTTACTCCATTAGCATGTTCCACTCATAAAGCTTACTACAATAACGACACCCTGTAGCAAGACTACAGGGAATACGAGTTACTGATAAGGTCATAAGTATGAAGACATTGATTATAAAATCCCTCCTTCCCTCCCTTTGCCAAAGGGAGGGAAATTACCCCTCTTTGGCAAAGAGGGGCGCGGGGAGATTTTTCAATAATGTCGTCTTACTAATAACCGCCTTAGTAAACCCAAACTAAAAAAGGGCTGAAGAATTTTAATGATTAAAAGGAATTGACTGTCCCCAAACCAGACAAAAACCAAACAATCATGCCTTTGGATATTGTCATCAACTTAAAAACTATGTTATCTTACATTCACTTGGGGCTGTAGCTCAGTTGGGAGAGCGGTCGCATCGACAGGTTGTCGGTTCGATCAGCCCTGATACTTTAATACCTTATTTCAATGGGGCTGTAGCTCAGTTGGGAGAGCGCTTGAATGGCATTCAAGAGGTCGTCGGTTCGATCCCGATCAGCTCCACCAAATTCTTGATAATCATTACCTATGCCCTATTTTGTTTATATCCTCAAAAGTGAATCTACTGGCACTTCTTATATAGGTCATACTTCAAATCTCGAAAAAAGACTTATAGAACATAACAACGGGAAAAGTATTTCTACAAGGAAGAAAAGACCTGGAAACTCATTTACCAAGAGGAATATCAAACTCGCTCAGAAGCTTCAAAGAGGGAAAGATATTTCAAATCAGTAAAAGGAAGATTGGAACTTAAAGCTAAAGCCATTTTGTAGATCAGTTGACCTACCCCCGTCTACGGCCCGTAGGGCAGGGAGAGCGGTCGCATCGACAGGTCGTCGGTTCGATCCCGATCAGCTCCACCAAATTCTTGATAACCATTACCTATGCCCTATTTTGTTTATATCCTCAAAAGTGAATCTACTGGCACTTCTTATATAGGTCATACTTCAAATCTCGAAAAAAGACTTATAGAACATACTAATGCGGTCATTAATAAGGACACATGCAACTTAATTTTGTCGTCATGCCCGCAGGTCGTAAGCGGGCATCCAGGTGTTTTCTGGATTCCCCGGTCAAGTTTACCCGCCTCTGGCGGCGCCGAAGGCGACCAGGGCCGGAGAATGACAAGTTGGATAACCTTCTCTTTCTATTTTTTTCACAGTATTTATCAATATTCTAAGAAAAGAACATAGTTAAAGCCCAGAGTCAATATTGTTCAAGGCTAATTGGGAAATCTGGGAATCTTTCTACCCATAATTTCCATAATTTATTTGTTGGATAGAGTAAGCTTAGTAAATGAAAAATAGCCCCTTCAATATTATCAACATATTCAATAGCTTCCTGTCGATCCACCATTACTAAGGTTGGTTTGTGAAGTAATCTATTCCTAATTTTCACGCCGTTATCAATAACTTTCAAAAATGGGGAACGTTCTCCCAAATACGATTCAAGAATCGATCCATAAAGTTTAGTTAAGGGTGGTGAAGGTACTTCATTTATCAAAGGTTCAAGCACCGGTTGAGCTCTTATTAAAACTTCCTTTATCGCCAACTCCGCAGCAATGGTGGCATCAATCCACTTATAATGAGGTAAAGATTCATTTTTTGCTCTATGCAAATGACGCATCCCGACAAGAGGGAAAATACCTTCATTCAATGATTTCTGAACCTCCTCGCAAGTTTTAGTGTCGAACAGAGGAATAACGTGAGAAGCAATAACCGCAGATAGAGTTGAAGGAAGATACTTCCAATCAAGTCCAGGAATGCGCCAATGTCTCGATTTTATGGCGAAGAGCTGTTCGGAAATGTCGATGTAAGATAAGTGATATTTTATGATTGAAAGAACTCGTGTTGTGCAATCGGACAGAAATGAATGGATATTAGAAATTTCGTCCCTGATCTCAGTTGACACTTCCTTAAGTTTAGGTGCTTCCTTCTTCTTCAAATACTCAATTACTTCACTCGATACAGGATAATTGTTTGCTATTATCTCAACCCTTTCCTCACGGAAGAAAAGATTAACATCAGCTTTCGGGTAATTCGAAATTTGAACAATAAAAGAAATCCGATCCTCTCGGGGTGGACTTGTTTTCCCTTCAAAGATAATTGTGTGATCCGCATGTATTTCAACTTCTTGCATTTCAATATCAGTTTATCAGGCTTTTTCAGTATATCACATATGTGTGATTCAGGAAGTAGGAACAGAAAACAGAGTCAGGTCTCCACAGGCTGTTGAAAAACTCTTACAGAAAACAGTTTAAAGCCATTTGAGAAAGTGATAGACTATTGCAACTTCAGATGTGAGGAGGTGCAATTGTTAGGAGAGAGCCAGAGGAAAGAGCCGCTGTTTTACTATGTGCGCATGGATGAGATGATTCCTGAAAATCATCTATTGCGTCTGGTAGACAAACATATCGATCTCGGTTTCATAAGAACAAAAGTCAAACATCTCTACAGTCATACAGGGCGTCCGTCAGTTGATCCGGAGATACTTCTTCGGATGCTTCTCATCGGGTATCTCTATGGGATCACATCAGAGCGCCGTTTGTGTGAAGAAGTAAAAATGCATATCGGCTACCGGTGGTTTGTAGGTCTTAATCTTGAAGACAAAGTGCCGGATCATTCCACATTCTCAAAAAACAGACACGAGAGTTTTTCTGAAAGCGATGTATTTCAGAAGATATTCGACGAGATCATTAACCAGTGCATAGCCAAAGGACTTCTGACAGGGAAACACTTGACAGTCGACAGCACTTACATAAAGGCCAATGCATCATTTAAGAGCCTTGAGCCGATAGTCGTAGACATGAATTCCAGAGAATACATAGATATGCTCGAAAAAGAAAACCCGGTTGAAGACGGGGCAGCAGAGAAGCCATGGGAACCGGGAGAAGACTATCCACACAGGGGAAAGAAGATCAACAATGCCACCTATAGGTCAAAAACCGATCCAGATGCGAGACTGGGCAGGAAGTCATTCAGAGCGACAACAGAGCTGTATCATGCTGCGACCTATGTTATGGATAATAAGAGCAGGATAATCGTAGGGGCAGATGTCGGACGACCTGATAAAAGGACGGACTGTGAGAAGGCCCTTCAACAGATACAGAGGATAAAGTGGACATACAAAATAAAACCGGAAAGCTTAGGAGCGGATAAAGGATATGCAGCAGGGGAGTTCATACATAACCTTGATACCGAAAAAATACAGCCGCACATACCGATAGTAGATTATAGAAGACATAACGGAGTTGGGATATATACGATTAAAGACTTTCACCACGATAAGCAGAAAGACGTCTTTATATGTCCTGAAGGGAAAGCGCTGAAATACTGGGGAATACACAAGCACAGCAGGCAATATGTATACAGGGCGCGCAAAAAGGATTGTTCAATTTGTCTGAAGAAAGCAGAATGTACAAAAGACACGTCCAGGTCGCTCAGTTATCACATCTACGAAGATTCCATTGAGAAAGCGAGGCAATTAAACAAGACAACAGAGTACCGTATCTCACAACGGATGAGAAAGAAGATTGAGGAACTTTTTGGAGAGGCAAAAGAGTTCATGGGGCTTCGACAAGCAAAATTCCGGAGGACTAAGTTTGTTAAGGAACAAGTTTTAATGACTGCCACAGCTCAGAATATTAAGAGGATGATAAAAATGCTCTTCAGAAGAGGCCCCGAAAGAGGAGCCGTTTTGGTAAGGGTACGGTTTTCCCACTTTTTATCCGAAAAACTTGTTGCCATGTTCAGAAAATTTTTCAGGGATGCAGGGAAAACACAGTTTTATGACAGGGAGATCCTTCTTGGAGGTTAGTTTTTCAACAGCCTGTCCACATTTGACAAATAGTTTAGATTTGTAAGAAGGCAGGGATATTGTTCGTCTATCTGTCATTCTGAGCCTTTTGCCTCTTTTAGCTCAGTCCTACATCCCATCTGGTTATATTTTTCAATAAATTTCATTGCATTATTCCTGTCTTCAAAAGACATGATTACACCTTTTGTCAAAAATTCTTTTGCCTTATCAAATGTGACCCCGGCATCCTTATAAAATTCCTTCGCAATTAGATATAACTTTTTACTGTCATCGGGGCCTTTAATACTCACTCTAATGTTTTTAGCGGATTCCGCTGGGGATTCTGGAGTTACTGTTTTGGCTTCAGCTTGTGGCATGCTCAAAGATTCCAGTTGGTCTATTGCCTTTTCAAATAAATGATGAAGCTCCTGAAAATCGTTGACAGCGAGAAAGATATGTTCACCTTTGATTGTGATAAAGGCGGTTTGAGTCGCCTCTTTTTGAAAAAAACCGCATGCACTATTATCTGACAATTTAAGATTAACCTCCTTGTATTTTACCGTGCTGAATGACAACCTGACAGCCTCTTCATATACCTCTTGTATGGCATCGCACGCTCTGGAGGTCTCTTCAAAAGAAAGCACATCTGAAAATTCTGCCACATTTTTATATTCTCCAACCTCTTGACCAGTTGCAAGTTTTACGTTAAAACGTTCAAGTGGGCTAACTTCAGCAACTTCTCGTATAGTCAGTAGCAACTGGTAAGCATTTGCCTCTGGATTACCCAACGGATAAACATTGCGTGATTGAACTGCAAGTCTTCGATTATTGTTCCCCGAAATATAATCAATATCGTATTGATCTAAAACAACCACCAATGGTTTTGTAAGTGCTTCAACAGTTTCTTTCAGGGTCGGAGTTAGAGCAACATAAATATCCTGTGCTAAAGGCCCTTCTTCTTTTTTAAGCGCTACCTGCCACATATGATATAAGGTCTCAGTAAAGTGGCCTTTACTAACAATCCAGCAGCCTAAATAGGCTAAATTATTTTTCTGACATGCTTCCAAAAACTGACGCTGATAAGTAATATCTTCATCTGATGGGGTAAGGTTTGGTTTTTCTCCCCCCTTGGCAGGGTGATTATGTACAAGACAAACGCCTGACGCATTTATTCCCTTTGCTTCTTCAATAATATCGTTGATTGACGATGTTATCCATGACGTTCTACCTGTAATCTGCCGCATTGCTCTTGGTAAACCATTTTCATCAAAATATGCCGTGATCAAATATTCAATTTGTCTTCGTTTCAAATCATAAGCCACTGCCTTTAGAAAAGACGGCAATGAATTTCCAGGGCAAACTTGCAGATCAATATTCATAATTTATCCCCCTTTTAAAATTAAATTATTTTTCCCAAGTTTTTCCTGTCCTGTGGCTTCCTCGGAAATAGCTTAGCAAGGAAATGGAAGAACGCTGCCAGGACAGCCAAGCCGATAATGCCGATCATGGCAAACGATATAAGGCTCATCATAATATCCCCTATCCTCTTTAAAGAATAATTGAACACTTCTTTATAGTCAAGATAAGGTGCCAGTTAGTGTCCTTGAAATAAGACCCGTGTGAGAAGGCAAGAATGCTGGGACAGAAAGGGATTGTCCCGGACAAGCTAACTGCATTCATTGTATAGTTTTTGTATACCTGACAGGATAAAAAAAGGGATAACACCGTATAAGATGCTATCCCTTATATTTAAGTTTTTCAAGCAGTATCAAGCATTGTGTGACACTGGATGAAATCCAATATGGGCCTGAAAATAAATGGCATTCAAGAGGTCGGTCGCATCGACTCAGCTCCACCATTTATTTTTCAAGCACTTGCATGTCATTAAAATCCTCATTGATTGTGTAATTGTCTGATATTTGTAAGGTTGGAAGTGATTAACCCAAAAAATGCATTTGGATAAAAAGACGGCAGGCACATATGCATCAAACCCTCTTGAACGCAGAAATTGCGTCTGTATGGTATCTATTCGCCAAGAATGAAAACGTGTACGTTTCCGGGTCATTAAAGCGCTCACAAAGGTGCTGCACCGACATTTGCTGCAAATACAGAGGCTATAAGAATGAAGTGATAGAGCAGCGCATCTTTTGTTCGAGTTCTCATAAATCTTTACCTAAATGTAAGGTTGAAGTCGTTTATGAAAATGGAAAATCCATTGTGATGAATGATACCGTTGTCGTATAACAAAGGGTTAGGAAGACTGTTTACTTTGATCCCAGCCGGTAATCCCTTTGGTCTAAGCAGGCATCGTAAGTTTCGCGGTCGATTTTTATCCAGTCTGTCTTGTCTATGCCGCGCTTGTTCCGGGAAGTGGGACTGATAGGGAATGCACAGGCGACTTTAATCCAGCGGCCATGTGCCGTTGCTATATGTTTTATTTCTTCAACCGCCTCTGTCAAATCCTGATCCTGACTGAAGATCAGGCAGACATCATAGACGTTTTCATGCGCCATGTGCACGGCGTCAAGCGCGATTCTGATATCCACACCTTTTTCCTGTCCGACAAGAAATGTGTGAGTAGTACCGTCCGGTAGTTTCACGGTCTGATTGCGATATCTTAACGGCCGTGAGAAAACGTGGATTCCTATGCGCCCCATGTGAGCAAGCTTTGCTTTCCAGAAGTTATTCCAGTAAGCATTGTCGCCGGCGTCGGGAATGCCGGTGTAGAATTGTATCCCTTTGAGATCCCAGCCCTGTGCTTTACAAACGGTTTGAGACAGGCACCGAAGATCATAATTGGGGTAGACATAGCCGAAGGACTCTTTTGCTGAGTGGAAAAGGTTTTGTCCGTCTATAAAGGCGATTGCGCAAGGTGGGGCCGGTATCACAGCCACTATTTTGCCTCTAAAATAATAACCCCGCCCAAGGCCTTGCGGCGTGTTGGACGGGGGGCAAATAACTTTGTTGTCTTCTTGATATTAAGATATACCATAACATTTATCCCTGTCAAGCTCGGTTACGGCCGATAACCCGGCTTCATCTTTGCACAGCATTATAACAGATTTGATTGTCCGGGGGCTTAGCCGAGCATTGCCAAAGCTTTCATTCCCTGCAAGGTGCGGGACAAGCTTGGAGTGAAAGGCGCAGTGATCGGCGGAGAAACCGTTGTAACCGGCTTTGTCAGAATCGAATTAGGTAAACTGCTGAGGGAGATCGGTCTTAAATAGCATTCCGAATCGGCGGTTTCCAAATGCCGCGTGACAAAATCGTGACAAACGACTCAACTCCACCATTTAAATCAACCACTTGGACACCATTAAAAACGCTAACATCTGCATGATTTTGTAAATTGTATGGTTTTTGTCAGGTTGAGGGTTTTAAAAAGATTTACTCAAAAATATTTTGAATTGTTTTGTGTAGCAGGGTTGTAACATTTAAATCGCCAGCTTTTTGAACATGTCATCTAAGTCTTTACATTTAACCAACTCCTTGCTTTCATCAGTCTTCTTAAACGTTTTCAATGTAGTTTTATTTGGTATCTTTACTTCAAAAGGCAATCCCCTCTGAAGTTTCACCTGACTGAAAAAGATATTAATTGCCTCAGTCGTTGTCAGTCCTAATCTTTTAAGGATAAACTCGACCTCTTCTTTTAAATCAGGTGTGATCCTTGCCCTTATCATTGCAGTCCTTGCCATTAAAAACCCCCTTTAAACTTATTGTCCTATTGTAGCACAATTGGAATACAAAATATAAATGTAAACTTTTTTACCTGCTATCCTCTACTCTCTTCTTAGTGTCTGTCCATAAACTGTCATTTCCATAAAAAGTCGTCATTCTCGCGAAAGCGGGAATCCAGTGTTTTCAATACCTTCTGGATCCCCCGGTCAAGCCGGAGGATGACAAATACTGACTTTATAAACAGACTCTTCTTAAGCATCCCCTGAAATTGATTAGTTGATTTAGAATGCAGAGGTTTACTAAACTTAACCTATGGAAATAGTTAAGGACAGAAGACTATTTAAAAGATATAAACATAAAACTGATTTCTATACCATAATTGAAAGTAACTACTACAAAGCCAGTACCGTTGACTTCTCTTTAAATGGACTATGCATATTTATTGAAGGAATACCACCTGTCATCAAAAACTCTATCATTGATCTGAAGATCGACGAAATGGATTTAGATATACAGGGCAGGGTTGTATGGATACAAAAAACGAATGGTAACCTTCTTGTCGGAATTGAAAAGATGTCACTCTCCGGTCTGCTAAAACATTATTCGTTACCTGATATCCTTCTGGACCTGCAGAGAAGCGACGGAACAGGAATTCTCGAGATCAAAACCGACCCTATCTTTAAAAAAATATATATAAAAAATGGGATTATGGTATTCGCCACATCAAACCAGGAAGAAGATCGCCTCGAAGAGATCCTGCTCAGGGCCGGTAAGATAACCACTGATCAGTTCTATCAATCGGTTGATATCATGAAAAAGAAAGGAAAGCTTCAGGGTAGTGCCCTTGTTGAACTTGGCTATCTAAAACCAACAGAACTCATCTGGGCAGTTAAACACCAGGCTGAGGAGATTATCCTGAGTCTTTTTGGCTGGGAAGAAGGTAAAGTTACGTTAATAGAAGACCCGCTTTCTGAAGAGACGATAACGCTCAAACTCAGTGCGGCAAACCTAATTTTCCGCGGGATTAAGAGAATAAATAAACCTGAGTATTTTAAAAAGATCAGCCCGACTATGGATACAATACTTTATTATTCTATTGAACCGATGAACTTATTCCAGGACATAAGTCTCACAGAAGCAGACAAATATGTCCTGTCGCTCATAGATGGTAACCTTACCGTTAAAGAAATACTTTCTATCTCATCGCTCGGCAATTTTCAGACAATGAAGACCCTTTGTGCATTTATCAGTACACGGATGATAGAGATAAAGGGAATGGGGGTACTGGAAGATAAAAGCATCGTAGAGATGATAAAAGAACCCGGAACAGCTGCAGATTTAGCGTTTGTAGAAAAGGTTGAAGACCTTTATAAGAAATGTCAGTCAATGGACCACTATAGCATTCTGGGCATTGAAAAAAAGGCTACACTGGATCAGATCAGAAAAGCATACTATAAAAACGCTAAAGAGTTTCATCCTGATAAACACTTCTATATAAGTTCCGGGACCTTAAAGAACAAGTTGAGCGAAGTCTTTTTCTATATAACCGAGGCATATAAAGCCTTATCCGATCCAAAGTTGAGGGAGCAATATGACCAGACCTCTAAAGTTAGTACCCCAAAAATAAAAACCAATAACTTAGAAAAAGCAAGACTCAGATTTCAAGAGGGCAAAGTGGCATTTAAGAAAGGGATATACTCAGATGCAGTAGAATTATTTGGGCAAGCTGCCTATCTCGATAGCTCAGTCGCTGATTATCACTTCTACCTCAGCCTTGCATACGAAAAGCAGAAAAATTTTCATGATGCACAGAAGGAAATAATTAAAGCTATAAAACTTGACCCTTTTAACGCAGACTATATATCTGAACTCGGCTATATTTATCTGGGGCTTGGTTTTAATCTAAGGGCAACGACCGCCTTTGAAAAGGCAATAAAATTAGATCCCTCCAATAAAAAGGCTGTCGAGGCTTTACAGAAGATTAAAAATTTTTCCTGAGAAAAGCGAATTGCCTCATAACACAGTCCCTTTCTATGCATGTTTTTTTTGGTAACTTGCCTTATGTAACTATTATGATAGAATAAAGAAAATTGCAAGGACAAAAATGTATATTAAATTACCCACAGGCAAGACACTCGATATCTCAAAAGAAGAAAGTTTATTACAGGCATTAAAAAGACAGGGCGTATATCTTGTTTCCTCATGCGGCGGGAAAGGTATATGCGGCAAATGCCGCATCAAGCTCCTCGAAGGAGATTGCAGGGTTGAATCCACAGGCAAACTTGCACCGCCTGAGATAGATTCAGGTATTGTGCTTGCATGCCAGACATTCCCAAACGAAGATATCATCATCGATATCCCAAAGGAATCAAGACTTGTAGTAGGAGACAAAATAGCACTATCAAAGTCGGGGGACTTGCTCGAGCTTGTGAACTCTTTCGGGGTTGAGATATATCCGCTTGTAAGGCATATTACATTGGATCTTCCTCCTCCTACGATCAACGACAACATAAGCGACATTGAAAGGCTTAGGAGATCATTAGGAGAAAAGGGTTTAATAGGGATGAGATTTGTCCATAGGTTTGTTGCTTCCGTGTCAGATGCACTCAGGAATGCCGGGTGGAAAATAACCTTTGGATATACAGTTAGCAATGACGCTGTCTACATTTCACCTGCTGACAAGGAAAAAGAGAGGTATGGGATTGCTGTGGACATAG
>Ga0214474_1001327_pt1 | contig 11416 bp, 10 predicted proteins | sample RVTome_2_FD_187335 | JGI IMG/M metagenome (GOLD analysis project Ga0214474, IMG submission 187335) | Soil microbial communities from uranium-contaminated site in the Upper Colorado River Basin, Wyoming, United States - RVT95D214 HiSeq ...
ATAGAGCTTTTCAGGGAAAAGAAAAACCTGCCGCTACTTTTTATTTCACCGTTCATGATGATGATAATATTCGGTTATGTTGTAAGCGCCGATGTGAACGATGTCAAGGTCGGCATTCTGGACCAGTCACGCACCCGTGAGAGCCGGATGTTCATTGATGCCGTTGATGCAAACAGGACATTCCGGCTTACATATTTTGCTGCTCATATCGATGATCTGGAAGATATACTTCTCCACAGGAAGGTGGATATGGTCATCAAGATAGGGCCTGATTTCAGCGAGAAAATAAGGGGGGGTAATTCAGCCGTCATACAGGTCCTGATTGATGGGAGCGCCAGCAATCAATCATCAAAAGCAATCGCATATCTGTCCGTTGTAATAAACAACTTTAACCAGGGCATTTTAAAGGAGATATATCATCGCGAGTTTCAATATGGGAGGATAGATGCAAGGATAAGGACATGGTATAATGAAAACCTGGAGAGCAAAAACACCTTTGTCCCTGGTATTGTAGCCTTTGCGATCATGCTGACATCTCTCCTCTTTACATCAATGGCAATAATAAGGGAGAAGGAGGCAGGCACCATCGAGCAGCTCATAGTAACACCCCTGAGGTCTTATGAACTGATCCTGGGGAAGACCATACCCTATATAACTATCGCGATCGGACAGATGATTGTGATTACTGTCTTTGCTGTCCTGTGGTTCAGTGTCCCCTTTAACGGTAACTTTCTGATCCTTCTTGCAGGCGGTTGTTTCTTTCTGATCAGCACAATAGGCATAGGGCTCTTTATATCCACTGTATCCAGGACCCAGCAGCAGGCAATGATGACCACCTTCTTCTTTATACTCCCCTTCTTTATGTTGAGCGGGTTGATATTCCCCATATCCAACATGCCTGAGATCGTGCAGTGGTTCACACTTCTTGTTCCCCTGAGATATTTTCTGGTCATAATCAGGGGCGTCTTTTTAAAGGGGGTGGGGCTGGGAGTGCTCTGGCCGCAGTTCATCGGATTGTCTATACTTGGAGCGATAGTATTCACAGGTGCTGTCAGTTTTTTCAGGAAGAGACTGGATTGATCGCTTTATTGTGAATTGGATCCCATAAATCGGCTTATTTTGGTAGCTAATTAGTCAAATAGATGATGGATAATGGTGCAAGGCGCAGGGCGTAAGGCGTAAGGAAAAACATAAAATAAAATTCTTATGCCTTGGACCTTGCGCCCTGCGCCTTTATCATTTATTCATCTTTCTCCTGCGCCTTGAGCCTTGTGCCCTATGCCTTCTTAATAATACATATATCGCCCCGGTCCCTCCGTCATAAGGTCTGGCGGACGCAAAGGCTATCACGATTTTTCTGGCAGGACCCCTGTTCAGCCAGACAGGCAGCCTTTCTTTTAACACAGGGATGCTGTCAGGGGAATTAAGACCCCTTCCGTGGATTATGAGCACGCATTGCAGGCCCCGGCCATGGCTCCTGATAAGAAACTCCCTGACCCTTGTCTCTGCGTCTTTTTGCGTAAGGCCATGCAGGTCTAAATAGTCCTGAACAGGTATCTCCCCCTTTTTGAGGCGTTTCATGACATTCCTGGCTACGCCGCTTATGGATCCCTCTATGTATTCATCGCTGAAGGTGATGTCCATCTCAACAGATCCTTCTATCAGGTCACGGAGATGGTTTATGACTTCCTTTTCCTCATCAGTAGGGGTGTGGGAGGGCCTCACATTCTTTCCCTGGCTGGCAATCCTTTCCCTCCCGTCTTTCGACAGGGGGATAACACCGGACATGGCATCGCGAAAGCTGGTCTCATCATCAGGTTGTTTTTTAACTGGTTCAGGTTTTTTATAAAGGGCTTTTATTGCAGCCTCTTCCTTTCTTCTGACTATTTTCTTAAGGGATTTAAAGGCCGGGTTGAAGATATTATCATCATCTTTTTTCTTCATAATATATCTCACCGGAATTCTTACGTATCAGATATCTATTTTTAGCCGTCATTTGCCGAAATATCAATCGGATAATTAGTATATGGCAAGGCCTGGTCTGGATTTGTCATTTCGGGAAGCGACAGTGACGGAAGTTAAATTTGTTGGTGTTAATATAAACGAATTCATGATATTAAATGAAATAAAATTGCTTTATAGAAATATTATCGGGTTAAAAGATGTGGTTTTCAAAATCAATAGAAGAAGTTCTTAATGAGTTGAACGTCGATCCGGCAACCGGCCTCTCTAAAGAAGAAGCCAGGACAAGGCTCGAAAGATACGGCCCAAACATACTGAAGAAGAAAAAGAAGAAGGGTATCTTCCAGATGTTCCTCGAGCAGCTTCAGGACTGGCTTATATATGTCCTGTTTGTGGCGGTGGTCATCACCCTGTTCATGGGCGAGTATATAGATTCCATAGTCATCCTGCTCGTAATCCTTCTCAACGCTGTCCTTGGCGTTATCCAGGAGGTCAAGGCGGGCAATGCCATTGAGGCGCTCCAGAAGATGTCTTCTCCAAAGGCGCTTATCCGCAGAAACGGGACAGTCGAGGAGGTGGATTCAGAAGAACTGGTTCCTGGCGACATAGTCATCCTTGATGCTGGAAGGTATGTAGCCGCTGATATCCGGTTGATCGAATCGGCACACCTGCAGGTGGAGGAATCGGCCCTGACCGGCGAATCTGTACCCTCCATGAAGGATGCAACGGTAATTCATAGCGATCCGAAAATGCCCCTTGGAGATCGCCTGAACTCCGCATTCATGTCAACCCTGGTTACCTATGGAAGAGGCATTGGGGTTGTTGTTGAGACAGGGATGAATACCGAGGTGGGTAAGATCGCCGGGAGCATAGAGACCGAAGAGCCTAAAACACCCCTGGAGATAAGGCTGGATGAACTTGGAAAGGTTATCGGCAGGCTGGCGATCGGCATATGTCTCTTTATCTTCGTAATTGCCATATTTCAGGGAAGGGATGTAACGGAGATGTTCTTAATATCCGTTTCTTTGGCCGTGGCATCCATACCTGAGGGGCTCGCGGCCATCGTGGCTGTAGTCCTTTCAATCGGCATAATCAACATGTCAAGGAGAAACGCGATTGTAAGAAGGCTGCCCGCGGTTGAAACGCTCGGATCAGTAAATATTGTATGTTCGGATAAGACCGGCACACTCACCCAAAACAGGATGACCGTGACAACATATTTTAACGCGGAGGGTGAAATATCCGTGGAGCGGGAAAAGGAAAATCCTGCCACAGCGGACGCAAGATTGCTTGCAAAGGCCATGATCCTCTGCTCCGATGCGACCTATGACAACGGAGAAGGGACAGGAGATCCGACGGAGATTGCGCTGCTAATGTTCGGGGATGATCTTGGCATTGACCGGAGATCATTGAGCTCCGCAAGCAGGCGCGTAAGCGAGATCCCCTTTGATTCAGGGCGTAAATTAATGTCCACGGTCATTGAAGAAGGCGGGAACTACACGGTCTATTCAAAAGGCGCTATGGATAATCTTATAAAGATCTGCTCACATATCCTGGTTAAAGGAGAGGCGGTCCCTGTTACAGCCGCGTACATAAAGCGATGCTCTGATGCCGCTGAAGACATGTCCAACAAGGCGCTTCGCACGCTGGCAGCGGCCTATAAACCCGTAGATTCGGTTATTGACAGACCAGAAATGGAAAAAGGCCTTATCCTCGCGGGACTGGTCGGGATGATGGACCAGCCAAGGATTGAGGTGAAATCTTCAATCAGGAAGGCGAAGGAAGCCGGTATAACAACAATAATGATCACGGGCGACCACAAGAATACCGCTTACGCGATAGGGCGTGAACTGGGGATAGCCGAAAGCATTGATCAAACCATCACGGGCCAGGAGGTTGATGACCTTTCTGAGGAGGAATTTGCAAAGAGGATTGTCAATTACCGGATATTTGCCCGCGTCTCCCCTGAACACAAGGTAAAAATCGTGCGCGCCCTGAAATCTCACGGGAATATAGTCTCCATGACAGGTGACGGCGTGAACGACGCCCCGTCTTTAAGCATCGCGGATATCGGCGTCGCGATGGGGATTACAGGCACAGACGTTGCCAAAGGTGCGGCGGATATGATCCTTACGGATGATAACTTTGCAACCATTATTTCCGCCATTGAACAGGGCAGGAATATCTACAATAACATAAAAAAGTCAGTGCTTTTTCTTATTACCTGCAATCTCGGGGAGGTGATTGCCATGTTTGTCACGCTCCTTGCGGGTTTGGCAGCCCCGTTAATCGCAACCCAGATCCTGTGGGTTAACCTTCTTACCGATTCTCTGCCCGCAATCGCTTTAGGCATGGATCCCGGAGATCCCGATGTAATGAAAGAAAATCCTCGGGATCCAAAAGAAGGCTTCTTTGCAAGAGGTGAGGATCTGCGTGTCTTACTGGGCGGTATATTGATCGGCGCGTTAACCATTTTTGCCTTCTGCTATGGATATTATGAGCATGGGTACAGCCCTTTTTCAGGATCGGCTCCAAAGGATGTTTTGGAGTATTCAAGGACAATGGCCTTCATGGTGCTGGTTGCCTGCCAGCTGTACTACTCCCTGGCCTTGAGAAACAGCACAAAGTCCATCTTCCGGATCGGGCTTTTCTCAAATATATACCTGATAGGCGCCATTGTGGCGGGCCTTCTTCTTCAATTAGCGGTAATCTATGTCCCTGTATTACGAGGCGCATTCAAACTGCAGATGCTCAGCCTGAACGGCTGGATTATGGCACTTTTCCTGGGATTGGTTCCGCTGCGGGGTAGTGAATTGTATAAGATATTTATCCGGGCGAAAAAGGCAAGGACAATGCGATAATGTTATGCACAAAGATCCTTTACCAATGACAATTTTTTTTATAGAATCAGGCTACAACTTCAGGAAACTATCTGAAGGATTTGAGAAGATCGAGGAGGAGTGGATAGGTATAGGCAGGCATGAGGAATATTATCATCTGATAGATGCATTAAGCGGGAGAGACCTTTGAAAAAGTCCATTTTCCGTCATTCCCCGGCTTGACCGGGGAATCCAGAAAGTCCTTGAAATCAGTGGATCCCGGCCTCCGCCGGGATGACGCTATTACCATTTTTGTAATGTTTTTCAAAGGTCTTCGGGATATATTTAAAACGATAAGGAGGACATGATGGCATTTAAAATAAAGGAGAATATTTTATGGGTAGGCAAGGTTGACTGGGAGTTAAGGAAATTTCACGGGGAGGAATACTCCACCCACAGGGGCTCGAGCTATAATTCCTACCTGGTGAGGGACAAAAAGACTGCCCTGATTGATACTGTATGGGCGCCGTTCAAGGCTGAATTCGTGGAAAACCTGAAAAAGGAGATACCCCTGGAAAAGATCGACTTTATAATCGCGAATCATGCAGAAACAGACCACAGCGGCGCGTTGCCGGAACTGATGTCTCATATCCCCCATACGCCCATATACTGCACCGCTAACGGGCTCAAGTCTTTCAAGGGGCATTATCATCAGGACTGGAATTTCCAGGTTATTAAGACAGGGGATAAACTCAATCTTGGATCAAAAGACCTGATATTTATCGAGGCCCAGATGCTCCACTGGCCGGACAGCATGATGTGTTACCTCACAGGTGATAATATCCTCTTCAGCAATGACGCGTTCGGTCAACATCTGGCGTCGCAGCTCATGTACAATGACCTGGTGGATCAGGCGGAGCTGTTTCAGGAGGCCATCAAGTACTACGCCAACATACTCACGCCGTTCAGCGCGCTGGTAGATAAGAAGATCAAGGAGGTTGTCGCGATGAACGTGCCTGTTGACATGATCTGTCCGAGCCACGGGGTGATATGGAGGAAAGACCCGTTACAGATCGTTAACCAGTATGTTCAGTGGGCAAATGCCTATGCTGAGAATCAGATAACGATTGCCTATGACACGATGTGGGACGGGACCCGTCAGATGGCGGAGGCCATAGCAAAGGGAATTACGGAGGCGGATCAGACTGTTGATGTAAAACTGTTTAACGTGGCCAGGGCGGATATGAATGACGTGATTACGGAGATCTTTAAGTCCAAGGCGATACTTGTCGGGTCGCCTACCATAAATAAGGGTATTCTTTCCGCTGTCGCCGGTATTCTTGAGGATATCAAGGGCCTGAGATTCAGGAATAAGAAGGCCGCCGCGTTCGGCTGTTATGGATGGAGCGGGGAGTCGGTAAAGATCATTTCGGAAAGGCTCAAAGAGGCCGGATTCCAATTATTGAATGACGGCATCCGGGCAACATGGAACCCGGACACCGAATCAATGAATAATTGTATCCGTTTTGGAAGAGAAGTTGCCTTTAACCTGAAATAGTTGTCCTTCTCTCCGGAGCCGTGTTAAAAAAGGATGATGTTTAACAATCTCAATGGTTAAACATGTTGCAAGTTTTACGAAGTAAACACAGCGCATTGTAGAGGCGCGATGTATCGCGCCCGGGAAGGCATAGTGATTAAATGTTGAATTTCGAATATCGAATTATGAATTTTGAAAAGAAGAAAAACTTCGTAATTCGAAATTCCCTGTTCTGTATTCGATATTCTCTTTTATGTATAATCGGGGTAAGAAACAAATCTATTAAGATAAATGGAGTGTGATATGGCTCGCAATAAATCCCTCGTCGGTGTTGTCATGGGCAGCAAATCGGATGAGAATATTATGAAAGGATGCCTTGAACAATTGGAGGCCTTCGGGATACCCTATGAAGTGAATGTGATCTCCGCGCACAGAACCCCTGAGCGTGCCAGGGAATTTGCAAAAGGCGCGGCTGAAAGTGGTCTTGAGGTAATTATCGCCGGCGCGGGCTGGTCTGCACACCTTGCAGGGACAATCGCCGCCCACACAATCCTTCCTGTGATCGGGGTCCCTATTGACTCCTCATCTCTTAAGGGGCTGGATGCCCTCCTTTCCACCGTCCAGATGCCTCCAGGTATACCTGTGGCCACTGTTGCCATTGGAAAGGGCGGGGCAAAGAACGCGGCAATACTTGCCGCGCAGATACTCTCCCTGAAGCATAAAGAGATTATCGCCGGCCTGAAGTCCTATCGAAAAAACCTGACCAAAAAGACTATTGCAGAGGCGGAGAGTTGGAAGCCCTGACCGAGAAGCCCCCTGTCATCAGGACTGATAATGAAGAAGGACTGAGAAATGGACTGGACAGGGCCAGGCAGATTATCCTCAAGGGTGGGATAGTCGCCTTTCCGACAGAGTCCTTTTATGGCCTTGCGGTTGACGCCTCTGATGAAGATGCCATAAGACGTCTCTTTAAGATAAAAATTAGGCGGGATAATAGTCCTATTCTTGTCCTGATCCCATCGCTGGAATACCTTGAAGAATATGTTGAGGATGTGCCTGAGGTCGCGCTCAGGCTGGTTGAGAGATTCTGGCCTGGCGGCCTCACCCTTTTGTTTAAAGCGGGTTCTGAGGTATCTCCACTCCTCACTGCTGGTACCGGCAAAATCGGGGTGAGGATCTCAAGCCATCCTGTTGCCGCGGCCCTCACCCGTGCCGTTGGCTCATCAATAACCGGCACAAGCGCCAATATCTCAGGTCAGAAAGGTTGTGTCACCGCGAAAGAGGTTTGTGAATCTTTAGGTATTGGAGTGGATCTGATCCTGGATGCAGGGCGGACAGCAGGAGGGAAGGGGTCTACGATTCTGGATGTTACGATCAATCCGCCTGAGATAATAAGAGAAGGGATAATCAGCCGTGAACAGATACAGGGGGCGGGGATTGAATATCGAATATCGAATAGTGAATTTTGAATGGAAGAAAAAAGGTTCGAGATTCAATATCCTGACTTCTGGCTCCCTTGGCGCGCCGTAGCTTTAGCGAAGGCGGCTGGATTCTTGCCTTTAAATATCCAACGGTTTTTTCAACATCATATCAATCATGTTCCTGAGATTACGGTGACCAGGTTTTGAAAGGTCCGGGTCTGACTCAATAAGCGCCTGTGCCTCGCCTCTGGCTTCAATAAGGAGATCCTGATACATGATCATCTCTGAGAGATCGAGCTCTCCCGCCCCTGATTGTCTTGTCCCTGTTAATTCCCCCTGCCCTCGCAGTTCAAGGTCTTTTTGAGAGATCTCGAATCCGTCATGGGTTTCAGCAAGGGTCTTTAACCTGACAAGCGCCCTCTCGGAGACATCTCCGGATAGCATGAGGAAACAGATGCCCGCATCCTTGCCTCTTCCAACCCGACCCCTTAACTGGTGGAGCTGTGCCAGGCCGAACCGTTCAGGGTGTTCTACTATCATTACCGTGGCATCAGGCACATCAACGCCCACCTCTATGATGGTTGTCGCCACCAGGAGGTCTATCTCCCCTCTATGAAATGCGACCATACCCTTTTCCCTTTCATCAGGGGTCAACCTGCCATGTATAATATCGATCCTGAAGGGAGGACTGAGTATCTTTTTCAATCTCTTCTCCATCTCCTGCGCGCCCCTAAGATCCTGATCCTCGGATTCCTCAATAACAGGACATATGACAAATGCCTGCTGCCCGACTGACATCCTCTGCCTTAATTCATCAAACACCTGCCTCTTCTGCTGTTCCCTGACAAGGTGAGTCGTGACAGGATTATGTCCCTCAGGGTATTCTCTTATCATTGATATATCCATGTCCGCGTAAAGTGTGATGGCAAGCGTCCTGGGTATGGGTGTGGCGGACATGACAAGTATATGGGGATTATCCCCCTTCCTGTCCATCAAGGCCCTCTGCCTGACGCCGAACCTGTGTTGTTCATCAATAATGGCAAGTCCCAGCTCCGAAAAGGCAAGCCCTTCCTGTATGAGCGAGTGGGTGCCTATAATGAGATTATATTGGCCGGCCTTTATACATTCATACGCCTTATCCCTTTCACCCCTTTTCAGATCGCCTTTCAGGATTACAGGCCGGAATCCCATATCCTTTGGAAGACCGGAAAAATAATCCATATGCTGTTCGGCAAGAATTTGTGTCGGGGTCATTAAGGCCGCCTGCTGTCCATTATGGGCTACGATGTAGGCGGCAATTGCCGCTACCACGGTCTTGCCCGTGCCCACGTCCCCCATAAGCAGCCTGTTCATCGGTCTGCCGCTTGTTAAGTCTCTTTTAATCTCCTCAACCGCCTTTATCTGGTCCGATGTAAGGCTTAATCCGAAGAATCTTTTTATCTCACCTGTCATTCCGCGGGGTATCAGTAATATGGGCTTTGAATGTGTTTTCCTTGAGACCTTTCTGAATGTCATGGTCAGCATGGCATAGAAGAACCGGTCAAATATGAGCCGTTTGTATGACAGGGTAGCAGTTTGGCTCGTGTCTTTTATAAAATCATCTGTTGGGGGGAAGTGCACGTCTTCTATTGCCCGGGCCAGCCCGGGAAGCCCGAGGCGGCTCATAATATAATCAGGCACAGGGTCAATGATCTTTTCCAGGTAGCTGTCCAGCGCGCTTCTTACGAGACTCCTTATAAGATTGCCGGAGACCCCTCCAATAGATGAATACACTGGAAAAACGCCGAGCATATCCCGCGGTCCGTGGTCATTTAACAGGGTGATATCCGGATGAATGATCTGTTTCATGCCCCTGTTTATCCTGATTACCCCATATGCCGTAAGCTCGACGCCCGGTTCGGAGAAGGTTATAAGATGGGGCTTCCTGTAATTGAACCAGAGGAGTTCCAGTTCGTCATCATCATCCTCTATCTTTATCCTGAACAACCGCTTCCGGCTTTTATAGAATCTCTCTTCTCCCCCATACAAGACCTTGCCTTTGACAAGGGCGGGGGATCCATCGCGAAGATCTTTTATGGGTGATATGCGGGTCCGGTCTTCATACCGGATAGGAGTAAAATAGAAGAGGTCAAGGATTGTATAAAGCCCTTTTCTGGCAAGCAGCGCGGCCCTCCTGGGGCCCACCCCCCTGAGATGGGACAGCGGCATGGAGAGTGTCTGGAGTTGTTTGATTGGAGAATCTTTCGGTAGGGTCATTCTTTCCAGCCGTGAGCGCCTATAAGATCAACGAAACGGCATCCGCCAAGGTTTTCTTCCTTAAAATCGCCCTTTACCTTTGTAACCTTGATCAGGTCCTGGCTGAACCTGTCCCCGATCGGGATTATCATCCTGCCGCCATCACTGAGTTGATTGAGCAAAGGCTCCGGGATCTTTGGGGCGCCGGCCGTTATCATGATCGCGTCAAAAGGGGCGTATTCCTCCCACCCCAGGGTTCCGTCATAGGATTTGAACAGGATATTTATATATCCCAGTTCGTTTAAAAGGGACCTCGCCTGTTCCATAAGCGGCCTGATCCTCTCTATAGTGTACACCTTTTCGGACAGTTCCGCCAGGATTGCGGTCTGATATCCGCTCCCTGTGCCCAATTCAAGGGTCTTCTCTTTTCCGGTAAGTTCGAGGGCTTCTGTCATTAAGGCCACGATGTATGGCTGGGAGATGGTCTGTTTATGACCGATAGGCAGAGGATGATCATTATAGGCCTCCGCGATCAGGGCCTCTTCCACGAACAAATGCCTTTGAATCTTTCTCATCGTCCTCAACACGCCTTTATCCTTGATCCCGCGATAGACAAGTTGATTATTGACCATCCTTTCCCTTGCCAGACGATAATCGTTGTTCATCAAGGCTCCTTGATCAAAAGGGACGTTACCCGCCTTCGCAGAAAACCGCCGACTCCAGTAGGTGGGGCTGCACTTCTCCAATAATAGTAATGATGTATTTTATTAAAAATAAAATAAATATCAATGCTGTTATTTTATATCATATATCGTCAGGGATAAAGCTATCTAAATAAAGTATCTTGGTCAGAAGGTAATGCCCGAATCCTTAAAGCAAGGCCGTACATGGTTATAAGCCAGGGGCTTTTATAGAGTTTCCTTTTCATCATCCTTAGATCTGTAAACAACCTTTGATTCCTCAGATAGATAAGTCATTCCCTCCTGTGAAAAAGATGTAGCCTCTTTGTCACCTGGTTTGGGCCGCTCTTATTGCAACAGATTGTTACAGTATCCGAAAGATAAAAACTCCTGATAGTGATCGAATCAGTACGGCGGGTTATGGGCCTTCAGAAACCGGATCGTTTCCTGAAGCATTTGAAGCCGGGTCTCACTTTTGGATAGCCAGTGATCCTCCTCTTTGAGTTCCATCAATTCGAAGGATTTCTTCGCGCGCTTCAGCGCATTGGCAAATAGTTCGCTCTGTTTATACGGGACCACTGTATCATCCCGGCCGTGTATGAGCATGATGGGGATGGAAACCTTCTCCGCAAATTCCAGAGGCGACAGGGTTTTTAAAATAGGGTCCTTGGAACCCGAAGTGCCGAAAAATCTATCCCAATATCGTATTGTTTGGGCCCTCGTCACGTTTGTCTTTTTTTGCAGAATACTTCATCATTGCGC
>Ga0214474_1001328_pt1 | contig 11409 bp, 12 predicted proteins | sample RVTome_2_FD_187335 | JGI IMG/M metagenome (GOLD analysis project Ga0214474, IMG submission 187335) | Soil microbial communities from uranium-contaminated site in the Upper Colorado River Basin, Wyoming, United States - RVT95D214 HiSeq ...
CCGCTTGATTCAACTTCATGACCTTGAGCTGGAAGATTCCCCACATTAGACTGAACAGCAAGAGGACTCGAGTTGTAAAGCATTTTTACTCGAGCAAACAGTGGTTTAGTCGTAGCGGCATTAGCGAGATCCAAACCGTTACAATTTTCATTACCCGCGCCCTGATAAACATTTACACTTGCGCTGCGAGTAAATTGTTTTCCTCCAAACGTCCACGCGCCTGTTGTAATATTTGAGCAAAAACCATTTATTGCTGCCCTCGCACCATTGGTATCAAATGCGATTTTACTTATATCACCTTGTTGAATAACCCAACTTGCACCTACTTTTGTGGCGTAAATAACCGAAATTTCAATAGCTGGTGTACCTGTATGATTCCAATAAAATGTGAGATTCGAACCTCCCCAGGCGGCGCTGTCAATATTACTAAAATCAGTTAACAGGACTACCTGGGCTACATCGTCTTTCTCCATCTCATCGGGATAAACGAAACGAGTCGCTGTAGCAGTATCTGCTATTGTTACTGTGGCATCAGTATTTATCTCCTCAAAATCAAGTGAAACCGGGGTAGTTGGACTTATATCAGATTGAAGCTGTTTAAGCGCTTCTTCGATACCGGCTTCAGCGGCAAAATAGGCTCGATTACTTTCGTCGCTAGTAGTGGTAATCCGAACATCACTAACAGTCCGAGAAGCGACGGAGAGAACGACCGCCGTACCTAAAACTAAAATCAAGAGGAAAACAATTAATATCTGGCCTCGGCTGCTTTTTATTTTGTTCTGAAATTTCCTAGGCAGGCTCATAAATAACTACCCTCATTTATTAGTGTACATTTATAAAAAGCCACCTGTCAAGCCAAAGCCTATTAAAACCTTCTTGTGCCCACACTTACTCGAAATGGCTCATCCACTTGAAACTCGGTTTTCCCAGGAGCGTTGGCACCTTGTTGCAGGTCAAATTCCCACGTAACAAGTGAAGGTGGCCCTTCTGTGACAGTAAAAAGGCAACTAGTAACTTCAACACCACGAGCTGGATCGGTGCTAGTTACACTTTCAGCCCCAGTCCCGTCGTCTCGGGTAATACTTGTCCCGGAAAGACTCCACGAAACCGTCCCTCCGTCATCATTGATCAGAGTAACACCCACACCACTACAGGGTGGTGGGACTCCGAGGCACTCAATTCGACTAGCTGCTTTTACATCCCGCTCAAATTTTGCAATTACGAAATCTCCGTTTTGGCGTATTTCGTTTATGACCGTATTTTTGTTTTGAGACCGCAGAATATTTGTGACAACTACAGCACTCACTACAGCCAGGATTCCGATTATTGCCGTGGATACCAAGAGCTCAATCAAAGTAAAGCCTTTGTTTTTATATCCCAGTTGTTTTCCGAGAAAATCGTTTCTTTTCATCTTTACAGATTCGTCAGACAGCTGGTGGCTGTTTTATTTTGTGTTCCAAGCGGTGAACCCCATGTAACTATCACTGTCACTCTTTTTATTTCGTCAAAGCCTAGATCAAGATCGCCACAAATGTGTCCGGTGGCCAGATCATCATCCCTTAGTTCAACAGTCCGAGTAAAAATCCCCAGTAACCCTGCTTCAGGATCAGGCGAAGCTGGGGTGCCAGCAAGCAAACACCATTGGCCTGCAACGCAGCCATGAGAAAGGTGGGCTGTAACCGGATTGATTTGAGTCCGCGAATATAAATCGTAAAATGCACAATAATTGGGGGCAGTTGAGCAGTTACTGTTGGGATTTGCCCTTCGCCCCGCCCGTACAACTTGATTATGATTGACGTCCCTAATATTTCTAATAATTTCCAGACCTTCTTGGGCAAGTTTGGAGGCTTGAGTAGCCTGCCGGGCATTGGTCGCCCGAGCATTACTTTTATTTGCCAATGTCACTATTGATGTAATTATTATTACTGCTACTCCCAGAGTAACAAGCGCTTCAATCAAAGTTTGGCCGTTTTGTTTTTGTAGCGATCTATTGCCTCTCATCATAAATTTCACCAGCATATGTTACAAACACTTTATATCTAACAGAGCTATCTGGATCCTCCAACTCAATATAAATTCGGTCCCCACCATAAACAGTTCTCACCTCATTGAACCAGCACATCAAACTCAATTCTTGATTCACCGGTCTAAACCTAATCTGAATTAATTGAGTTGGGCAAGCGGTTGATGTGTTATAGCCAACCTCGCGAACGCGAACATTACCTGACCAAGGAAACTCATCTGGAGGAGCATGCGATAGAATTATCTGCCTCGGTAGACACCTCAGTACTGACCAATACTCTGTCTGACTTATTAAGACCCAATAATAACTTAATTCGTTTCCAGGAGGTGGGCTTACACAAACTGGATTACTCGGATCTGGGTTTTTTTGGCCGGAGATGGCAAAATTTTGATATTTGCGCAATTCTGTTTTGAGCTCGGAAGCTGCGTTCCTCACGTCCTGGTTCCGACCGAAATTTCGATAATTTGCCAAGATTATTGTGCTTAAAATACCAATAATCGCCAGGACAACCAAAAGCTCAACCAATGTGAACCCACGCTTGTTGATGAATCGCATCCTGAAGATAGTGGAGAAGTGGTTAAAATTCTGAGATGTGAATTTTGAATTATGAATTATGGGCGTAGGCATTAATTTAAATGTAGCAAACAATTGATCCTGATGCAAATGTTATTAGCTTTATTTTAACGTGAAACTACGATTTGATAATTATAAACGTCATCACCAGGCCAATCATGACAACCTTCGTAGTTGTAAGTAGGCGAGCCTGCCGGTGGTCTTTCCAGCACTGCCATTAGAATATACTTATTTTTATCCTCCCGCCAATAAAAGTAATCTTTTTTTGTTCCAGCAAAAGAAGGGTCTTGAGGAATACCTTCGCCGCTAAAATAATCGGATATCGCCTCCTTTACCTCTGGATGCATAAAGGTGAAGATTCGACCGCACCAACCATCATAGGCAGGATACTCTCCCTCTCGCTCATAATAATCTTCAATCGCCGCCTGCAATTTTCTCAGATCCGCTTTTCTTTGGTTGTCATTGATTGAAGTTAGATAACGAACTAAACTATATTTTCTTAGCGAAAAATCAGGGTTAAAATATGCGTAAACATTCAACGCTGCGAATACCATAGCTGCTAGAATAATTACTGAGATTACCGAGATACCTTTTGAAGATTTGATAGCTTTATGAAGGGGGAGGAACATATCAATCTGGGCAGATCATGTACTCTCCGCTCGCCAGCTCGGTTCCGCATTTACTAACTGAATCTGCATCTACCTGCCCCGACCTCCTTATAGAAATACCAGCATCGTAGTCTTGCCCGTCACCTGATACGCCATAATCAATACCACTAGGTACTTGCTTCATATAAGTTGGCTCTAAATCACCTGAGTCAGCAGGATACTCATCATGGTCATTATAGTAAAGTTCTAGGGAAGTTTTTACTTGGTTCAACTCGGTTCTATCTTTGGTATCATTTGACCTGTCAATCATCCCTTCTGGATCGATGACAAATACTACGATCCCCACCAAAATTGAAATTATAGCAATCACTACGATTAGCTCTATCAATGTAAAACCTTTGTTTTTTATGCTTGTTATTTTCATATCTTAGTGACAAGTAGCCACTCCGTAAGGCGAGCTGATAATTTTTCCGGTCTTTGATTGCCAACTTGCATACTTACCGCCCCTACCTTCGGCATAAACACAAACACGGTCACTATCAACTAACAACTCCGCTCCATCTGGCACGTTTTCGGCAAATTTGTTGTCTGTCAAGTAATCTTTTTTAGCACAAGTATTCGCATCATAGGGATTTACCGGCGGATTTTTAGACATCTCCACCACTATACATGACTGAACACTGCTAGCCGTGTTACGAACATCCGAATTTGCCTTTGCGTCACGACTATCGTCTATCCGCGCAGCCGGATCAATCACCATAAGCACGACCAGCACCAAAATTGCTAACAGCGCAACTACAACTAAGAGCTCTATCAGGGTAAATCCCATCCGTGAAGGATTCAATTTCATCAATAAAACCCTGTTTTACAACAAAACCAACTTGCACCTGGCCAGGTTTTTTCTAGCTGAAGTTGTCCTATGGACACGCAAGAGCAGGATTTACGTCGGCACCTTCAAGCTCGCCAGTACTTGATTGCCAACGGGCATTCCCATTCCCACCAGTATTGTCGTTATAAGCACAAACCTGAGTACCAGCAGTCCCTGCCGCAATCGTGACATTATCTGGAATGTTTTCTAGGAAATCGTTGGTTGTCAAGAAACCAGGCTCACTAGTATCACCACAAGTAGCAGCATCGTAAGGATCTGTTGCACCGGCAATGTCACCTGCTAAAACAGATGTTATACAAGCACCAAGTCCACTAGCCACACTCCTTACATCAGACTCTGCCGTAGAATCGTTAGCGGCACGGATTCGGGCTGCCGGATCAATTACCACGATTACGATCAAAACTAAGATCGCAATAATCGCGATCACAACTAACAGCTCAATAAGCGTGAAGCCTTTTTCTTTTCTTAGATGAGATCTAAGTTTTTCAATCACTTATTTCTCACCTCCCTTCGAATATTAATAGGAATTGCGAATAAAAATATAGTATTTAGATAAAGGTATGAGGTTTCGATATTAGGCAGTTTCATCCAGTTATCGTCCTTAAGTATAAATCAATAAGTGCCTGCCCCCAGAAAGCGGCGATAAACGCCCCGATAGTCAAAAACGGCCCGAAGGGTACTGTCTGCCCGAACCGTTTTCTACCTATCAACATAAGCATAACAGCCACAAACGCACCTGTCAAGAAGCCTAGAAAGATAGCCACTAATACAGACGGCCAACCGACAGCTACTCCGATTAAAAACACCAGCTTAGCGTCGCCTCCGCCCATAGCTTTCTCGCCGGAAACATAAACGATGGCAAAAAAGGCTAGTGCGGCTACGGCAGCAGCGGCAATATCAATCAGAAAAACCGAGGCCAAATCAAAGTTTAAGAGTAATAAGATGAGTTTGTAGGCTCCGACAACGCCAATTGCGGGCAAAACCACGCTGTTTGGTAATAACCCGTCTTTCAGATCAGTAATGAACAATACTATTAAGGTGCTCACCACGAACAGCAAATAGATTAGTTGCAGCCAACCAAGGAAGTTAACACTTGATACATTTGCTGCCCAGTAGTAAAAAGTAAAAGTAAACAAGAGCCCGGTAGCGGCTTCTACCAAAGGATACTGGGCAGAAATTTTAGCGCCGCAATAACGACAACGCCCTCTCAGCCATAAAAAACTTGCAATTGGAGCTAAATCTGCCGGTGCCAACCCGTGCTTGCAGTCTGGACAGCGAGAGTGATCGAAAAAAATCGAACCGCCATGAATTGAACGGTAAGCAATAACGTTCAAGAACGAACCGACGGCTAAACCAAAGATGAAGAAAAGTAAAAGTAAAAAATGTATCATGCGTCAAGAGTCATGTATCAAGTTGTTCCCCTGACGCGTGACTCGTGACACGCGACACATTGCTAGAATGCGCTGGTGATGTTGTAAATTGGCAGGACAATTGAGATCATTAACATACCAACCATTACCCCCAAAGCAACCATGATGATTGGTTCCAGCGCGGTAGTAAGGTTTTTCACTTGCTGTTCAACTTCTAATTCAAAAAATTGAGAGACCTTGGTCAGTACCTCATCCATTTTTCCGGTCTCTTCACCGACACTAGCCATTTGCGAAATCAGTGGCGGGAAAACTTCTTCACTGGCCAAAGCATTGGAGAGAGTCGTTCCTTTTTCCACTTTAGTTATTATATTACCAACAGCTTGCCTGTGAGTCGCATTGGTAGCTGTTTCACCAGAAATCTTCAAAGAATCAAGTATCGGTACACCGGCCGAAACTAAAGCACCTAGAGTTCGGGTGAACTCAGTCAAGGAAGTGTCGCGATTTAGCTTACCAACCACCGGCAATTTTAAGAGTAATTTATCAATTAGCAAAGCACCTTCAGGTGTTTTCCTGTATCGGCGCAGGGCAATGTTACCACCAATCATCGCCAGGAGCACCAACCACCAGAAACGAACCATAAAGTGGCTCACTGCTATCAAGACCCTTGTTGGCAGGGGTAGGACAATATCCAAATCGACGTAAACTTCGGACAGCTTAGGCACGACAAATATAAGAATAATACTAGCCACCAAAATCATCGCTATAGTGATAATAGCTGGGTAAACCATCGCCCCTTTTATCTTACTTTGAAATTCGCGGTCTTTTTCTAATGTATCGGCGAGTTTCATCAGGACTTTATCGAGCGTACCAGAAGCTTCGCCTGCTTTTATCACGTTTATATAAGCAGCTGAATAGACTGATCGGTGTTTAGAGAGAGCGCTGGCAAAGCTACTCCCCCCCTCGATATCTTCGGAGATTTGCTTAACTACTTCCTGAAGACTTTTATTTTCGGTTTGTTTTTGCAGGACAACCAGCGAATCGGCAAGAGGCAAGCCGGAAGTAATCATCGTTGACAGCTGCCGGGTGAATTGAGCAAGTGCTGCGATACCCACACCCTTAAAGAGGTTGATTTCCATCGCCTTCTTTTTTGGTTCAATGCTAATAATCGTGAAATCTTTTCCATGCAAAATAGTCGCTGCCTGCTTGGAGTTTACAGCTTCAATTATGCCTTTGTGGGTCTGTCCTTTTTTATCTGTAACTACATAATTAAATTCTTGCATAATATTATTCCTTCACCCTGGGACCGGCGTGTTTCACCTCGCGCATCAGCTCTTGTGGCCTCAAACTGTAGGAAAGGGCAGTTTCCAAGCTAAGACGGCCCATCTTGACCAAAGAAGCTAGTGACGTTTCTAGAGTCTGCATCCCAAGACTGGAAGAAGTTTGGATAATGTTGTCAACAAGGTGTGTTTTCCCTTCACGAATCACGTTCCTTACTGCTGGCGTCGCCAGCAAAATCTCGACTGCTGGGTAACGACCCCCCTTCATTGAGGGTATAAGTCGCATAGAAATGACTGCCTCCAGCACGTTGGAAAGCTGCATTCGGACTTGATCTTGCTGATTTTCTGGAAAAACCCCAACCACACGGTCAAGCGTTTGGGCCGCGTTGTTTGTATGTAAGGTGGCAAAAACTAAATGACCAGTTTCGGCGATTGTAAGAACCGACTCGATAGTTTCATAATCGCGCATTTCTCCGATTAGTACGACATCTGGGTCCTCCCTCAGGACGCTGCGAAGGGAAATCTCCCAAGAGTGAGTGTCTAGGTGCATTTCTCTTTGAGCAATCAAGGATTTGCGGCTTGGGTAAACATATTCAATCGGATCTTCGACGGTAACAATATGCTCGCCTCTCTCACTATTGATCACGTTTATCAATGAGGAGATGGTAGTCGACTTACCATGACCAGTAGGCCCGGTGACCAAGATAAGGCCTTGACGTAGCTGTGTAAGATTACCAAGCATCTTTGGCAAGTGAAGCTCCTCAAGTGCTGGTATTTTATTGGGGATCAGACGAAGAGCAGCTGATAAGTAACCTTTTTGGTAAAAAGCATTTACCCTAAAACGAGCTACTTCACCTAGGGCAAACGAAAAGTCGAGTTCTTTGTTGGTAAGCAGGAGTTCTTTTTGTTCGGGCAGGCAAAGTGATAAAACTAATTTTTCAATATAATCTGGAGTTGGCGTAGACCCTTTCGTGATAGGGGTGAGTTTACCATCAATACGCAAGGTAGGGTAAACGCCAGCCATCAGATGAACATCGCTAGCACCGCGTCGCAGCGCTTCCTCTAAAATTTGTTGAATTTCCATGTCAAAACGTATCGCGCGTCATGTATCAAGTATCATGTTATAAATTTGCCGACACTTGACACCTTGACACTTGACACCTCCTTTAGGTTAGCCAAGCTTAAGACTTTAGCCGCTAGTAGCTAGTTTCCAGTGGCTCAGTCCCTGCTTACTCGAAGTATTTCTTCGATAGTCGTAATTCCTTCTAGTGCCTTTAAATAACCATCTTGGATAAGTTTGACCATTCCTTCCTCAACAGCTTGTTCCTCAATCTTTCCTGCCGGCGACCTCTCTAAAATTAGACGGCCAATTTTATCGGTAATGGGCATGACTTCAAAAATAGCAATTCGCCCTTTGTAGCCTGAATCACCACACTTATCGCAACCTTTACCTTTAAACAACTTAAACTTACGCGTTCCTTCAAGCTCTTTTAAATCCTTTTCCTCCTGTGAAGAAAGTTGGACATGTTTTTCATTAAGAAGGTTGCCTAAAGTTTTTTTGATGTCGTCGACTAATTGGACCGGAGGGTCGTATTTTTGCTTGCAGTCTTCGCAAATTTTCCGTACCACTCGTTGAGCTGCCACACAATTCATCGAAGAAGCCAGTAAAAAGGTCTCAGCGCCCATGTCTAAAAGTCGAGGCAGTGCACCGGCCGAAGAATTAGTATGAAGAGTCGAAAAAACTAAGTGGCCAGTTAGTGAAGCTTGGATAGCCAAACCAGCGGTTTCACCATCTCGAACCTCTCCCACCATAATTATATTAGGATCTTGTCGAAGGAAACTTCGCAGTCCCGAAGCAAAAGTCAAACCGGCGGTGGGGTTTAATTGAACCTGATTCACACCAGGGATTTGATACTCGACTGGATCTTCGATTGTTACAATATTTACCTTTGGCGAATTTATTTTTGACAAAGTTGAAAATAGCGTAGTCGTCTTACCAGAACCTGTCGGTCCAGTAATTAATATTATTCCGTGTGGCCTGATAATATTGTCTTCAAAAGCTTTCAGGGCAGTTCCTCGTAAACCTAGGTCTGCCAAAGTTGGGGGTGAAGCAGCTTTGGGGAGCAACCTCATCACTACCTTTTCGCCATGCACGGTAGGCAGGGTAGCAATACGAAGATCCACTACGCTCTCGGCAAGTTTGAAGGTAAAACGGCCGTCTTGAGGGATTCTTTTCTCATCAATTTTTAAGTTGGCTAGTATCTTTATCCGGGAGACGAGTGCCTCATGTACTTTTCTGGGTAAAACAACTCTCTCCTGCAAAATACCATCAATACGATACCGTACCCGGGTACGATCCTCCAGCGGCTCAGCATGAATATCACTGGCCCGAGCTTTCATAGCATATTCAATTAGGGTTGAGACTATTTTTGCTACCGGAGCCTCTTTGATAACCTCGCCAATCTTTTCAAGGTCGGTGATTTCTTCCTTAGCTTCGAGAGTACCGCTTACTTCTTCCAAGGCGGCTGAGACTTGGGTGGTAAGACTTTGTGAGTACTGATCGGTAATCGCCTGGTTTATTAAGTTTGGCGTAGAAATATAGGGTTTAATTTTTGCGCCGCTTTTTCTTTCGATGAATTCAACTATTTGCAAATCTAGCGGATCAGCCATAGCAACTGAAAGGGTATTAAGCTGCTTGTTATATTGAAACGGAATGAGAGTGTAGCGGCGCGCAACCGGTTCTGGAATTTTACCTAAGATGTCGGTGGGAATCGGCTTGCCGGTTGGATCCTCAAAATCAATACCCAAAATAGCAGCACGTGCCTGGGCAATATCTTCTAAGCTAGCGAAGTTGCGCTCAAGTAGAACCTCTTCAACTTGCTTACCAGTTTTGATGGCCTCAGTTTTCACCATTGAAAGCCTATCGTTGGTGAGCTTACCAGCTTCGAATAGAATGTCTTCTATACCTTTTTCAGTGACTTGTTGCATCGGGCAGATCCTCTAATCCACCGGCTGGCGGAACTACTTACATTTTATCTACTCGCCTGTTACAATGTCAATTATGAACCTACCGCTTTTGATTATCGGAGGTGAAGCCCCCTCTCGAAAGGAGAAAGCTTTCCAGGAAGCCAGCCAAAATTCTTCTACATTTGACACGACCGTGCTGGATGCAAAGGAAACTTCGGGTATAGCTGATGTTCGAGACTTAATTTATAAATTTTCTCGGCGTCCGTTTGAATCTTCGTTTCAAACCTTTTGTTTGCTTGAAGCACAAAATCTCACCCAAGAGGCCCAAAACGCTCTTTTGAAGACTTTAGAGGAAACCCCATCTAGCAGTAAAATAATCCTTACTGCTCCAACAGCTGAAAGCTTACTTTCAACCATAACCAGTAGATGCCAAACTTGGCAGCTAGCTCCAGACAAAGAAAACACCTTTGATTTAAATTTACTGCAAACCTATCTAAATGTCAGTTTCTACGAGAGATACAAATTGGCTGATAGATTGGACCTTGATTCTTGGATCTCGGCTTGGCGGCAGATTCTTTTAAATTTATTTGTCGCTGATACCAAAAAAATCCCTATCCAAGCAAACCAGCAAAAAATACTTGCTTACATCAAATTAATCACTAAGTTGAAGTCTCTTCAAAAAAGAAAAGCTTCAAGCAAATTAATTAAAACCATCATCCTTCTTGAAACCCCACCCCTGTTAGTAAATAGTAATTAGTTATTAGTTTAGTAATGAGTTATTGCTGTTTTTTTACTTCGCCAATCGCAAATTACCAATCACTGATGGTTGGTGACTAATAATTAATTAGCTTGCATTTGAACCTCTAACAAAGTAAAATAAAGTAGCTTTAAGAGGGTATAGATGGATAAATACACCGCAAAAGATATTCAAGTACTGGAAGGCTTAGAACCAGTCCGCCGCCGCCCAGGAATGTATATTGGATCGACAGATGTTCACGGCCTCCATCATCTTGTTGCTGAAATTATTGATAATTCTGTCGATGAAGTCCTTGCCGGCCACGCTAAAAATGTTTGGGTTTTTATCCACAAAGATGAGCGGGTTACAGTCATCGATGATGGAAGAGGTATACCTGTAGAAGAACACCCTAAAACGGGTAAATCGGCTCTGGAGGTAGCGATGACTTACCTTCATGCGGGGGGTAAATTTGGCGGGGGTGGCTATAAAATATCCGGTGGTCTCCACGGAGTTGGAGCCTCCGCAGTCAATGCACTTAGTGAGCAGATGCGTGTTGAGGTAAAAAGGAACGGGAAGTTGTTTGCTCAAGAATACAAAATCGGTAAACCAGCCACGAAGGTACTATCTACAGCTGAAACAAATCTTCCAGCCACTGCAAAGGAAATCTGGGAAAAGGTAAAGAGCGGTACGGCAACTTACTTTGTTCCCGATAAGAAGATTTTTACAACACTATCTCTAGATTTTAAAACCCTGGAAAAGCAGTTGCGGGAGCGAGCCTACTTGGTAGCTGGTTTGTTCTTTCATTTTAAAGATGAACGGTCTGACACTGAAAGAAATTTTTATTTTGACGGCGGGATAAAAAGTTTAGTTGAAGATCTGAATAAAAACAAAACTCCCCAACATGCGCCAGTATTTATTAAAAAAGATACAGAAAATATCGGCGTAGAAGCGGCTGTTCAGTATAAC
>Ga0214474_1001330_pt1 | contig 11402 bp, 10 predicted proteins | sample RVTome_2_FD_187335 | JGI IMG/M metagenome (GOLD analysis project Ga0214474, IMG submission 187335) | Soil microbial communities from uranium-contaminated site in the Upper Colorado River Basin, Wyoming, United States - RVT95D214 HiSeq ...
CGATTGGTCATCACAGGAAATTTTATTAAGGTCTTCGGCGATCCATCTCTTCATCAAATCATTTTTCTTGCACAGATGGGAACTACTTTCCCAATTCTCAGCCTGCCCTGTACCAGCCCTGTACCATCACGGTGCAGGGCCAGCCCTGCACCATCACGGTACAGGGGTAACACGGTACAGGGTCTGCCGGGGAAAACCGGAATTACTGACCAATGTTATATCATTCAGATACCCTTCCGAGAGGTCGACGGAGAGTTGACATTTCGAAAGGGATATATCCCTAAGGATGAAGATGTTCGTCAGGGTTTTCTCCCCTATACCCAGGAAAATCTGGCACGCCAAGCCTTTAAAATGCTTTACCAACCTTATGGCTGGGGGGAGATGTTCGGCGCAAGAGACTGTTCTCGATTCATCATGGACATCTTCGCCACTTTCGGGATTCTCATGCCTCGTAATTCACAACTCCAGGCAAGGGTCGGAGTCAGTCTTGGCCAGGTGGAGGGAATGACCATCAAAGAAAAACAGAAGGTTTTAGATCGAGCGATTCCTCTGGCCACCACCCTCCGATTACCCGGTCATATCATGCTCTATCTGGGTAAGGATAAAGGAAAATACTACGTCATCCACAATATATGGGGAATTCAGAAAGCAGGATGGTTTGGTCCTGTCTTAGAAAAGATTGGAAAAGTGGTGGTTTCCGATTTGAGCCTTGGAAGATCAGTGCCCTATCAATCTTTACTCCATCGTATTGCGGGCATTCAACTCATTGTTTCCGATCCAGAAGTCCAAAGAAAATTTCCTTAAAAAATTTTGTTAAGCTGTCCGACTATCCCGCCATAGCAGGATGGGGTACTTCAAGGTCATCGGAAAACCAGAATGAGGAAGAGAGCTTTGAAAAAATACTATACGCTCTCTTGATTAGAGATTTCTGGACTTTTTCAGAAATCTCAGGAGGAAGCATCCCCAATTCCGTGATAAAACAAAAAAGTATCAACAAAATATTATTTCATTTTGTATCATGAGATTCTGAAACAAGTTCAGAATGACATTTTTTAATGATTTTATCTTATTACAGGCCCCCGAAGTGTCATGCTGAATTTATTTCAGCATCTCTTTTAGTAGGTGACTATTCATCACGGAAAAAAAGATGCTTACATCTCAGGAATTCTCCTTGACAATTACACGAAAACGGATAATATTCTTTAAATTTAAATAGGTGAAAGAGTATTGAGAGCTTTGGTTACAGGTGCGACTGGATTCATTGGAAGCCATTTGGTGGAGGCCCTCCTTCAAAAGGGAGTCCAAGTCCGATGTCTTGTTCGAAAAACAAGCGATTTGAGTTGGTTAAAGAGCCTCCCCATCGAGGTGGTCCATGGCGATTGTAATGACAAGGCCTCTTTAGGAGAAGCTGTGAAAGGCGTCGATCAGGTGTTCCATCTGGCAGGGGTAACCAAGGCCATCGAAGAAAAGACCTACTTTGAGGTAAATGCCTTAGGAACAGAGAACCTCATTCATGCCTGTCTCGAAAATAATCCTCGACTCAAAATATTCATCTACCTCTCAAGCCAGGCCGCTGCAGGGCCCTGTCAGAATGGAGGGAAGAAAAAGGAGTCTGATCTGTGCGAACCGGTCTCAGCCTATGGCCATAGCAAACGAATGGGGGAGGAATTTGCTCTGGCCCATTCCCATGAAATTCCTCTCCTCATACTCCGGCCTTCTGCAGTTTATGGACCAAGGGATAGAGATATCTATGCCTTCTTCAAACTCCTCACCAAAAGGATCAAGCCCTGCCTTTCCGGTCAGGATCAACATATCAGTCTATGTTATGTTCAGGATATTATTCAGGCAATCCTTTTAGCCGCTGAAGCCCAGGAATCGAGTGGCGAACTATTCTTCCTCTCAGATGGTCACGATTATCGGTTGGAAGAGATCGGTGATATCTTCGCTCAGGCGATGGGAATCACTCCTGTTTGTATTCGTCTTCCCGAATGGATGATTTTCGGAATCGCTTCCTTCTCAGAATATCTATCTAAACTCTCTGGGAAACCTCCCCTCCTCAACAAAGGTAAAGTGGAAGAGATGATTCAAAAGAATTGGGTCTGTGACATCACAAAAGCCAAAATCCTCCTGGGTTTCGAACCCCAATTCAAACTTCTCCAAGGAGCCAAATTAACCTTCGAATGGTACAGAAAAGAAAATTGGTTATAGCTGACACCCTCCCCCTCCCCCCTTGCGGAGGAGGGATGGGTGGGGGGAAATTCAAATGAGGTGTTCCATGGACGTTTTTGAAAAATGCTTAAAAATTTATGATCATACGTCGGAATTGAAAAAGAGCGGTAACTATTTTTTCTTCAGAAAGCTCGAATCACCCCAAGACTCTGAAGTGGTGGTGAATGGAAAGCGAGTGATCATGATCGGTTCTAATAACTATCTCGGTCTCACGAACCATCCACGGGTGAAGGAAGCAGCCATCAAAGCCATAGAGAAGTATGGCAGCGGCTGTGCCGGTTCTCGATTTCTCAATGGAAATCTGGAAATTCATGAAGAGCTCGAAACGAAATTAGCACGTTTCTTCCGAAAAGAAGCGGCTCTTGTCTTTGCGACTGGCTATCAGACCAATTTGGGAACCATCTCTGCCCTTCTGGGTCGAAATGATATGGCCATCATTGACAAATACGATCATGCCAGCATCATCGACGGTTGTCGTCTCTCTTTCGGACAGGTCAAGAAATTTCGCCATAATGATATGAAGGATCTGGAACGTGTCCTCGAAGGGGCAAAAGGCAAAGGCACACTGATCATTGTGGACGGCATCTTCAGTATGGAGGGTGATATCGCTGATCTCCCTTCCATTGTCAAATTAGCCAAGGCCTATGGCGCCAGGGTGATGGTGGATGATGCCCATGCAATAGGCGTTCTTGGAGAAGGAGGGAGGGGAACCGCAGAACACTTTGCCTTGGAAGATCAGGTCGACATCATCATGGGCACCTATAGCAAATCGCTTGCTGCAATTGGAGGATTTGTCGCCGGTTCAAAAGAGGTGATCAGTTTTATCAAACACGTGGGACGTTCGATGATCTTCAGCGCAAGCCTTCCCCCTTCATTGGTGGCTTCAGTCAGTACAGCCTTGGACATCATTGAAGAAGAACCCCAATTAAGAATCCGGCTCTGGAAGAATACCCAAAAGATGCTTCATGGTTATAAAGCGCTGGGTTATGATACCGGAACCAGTGAAACCCCAATTGTCCCTATCATTATTAAAGACACCATTAAAGTCTACGGGATGTGTAAACACCTCTTCGAAAATGGTGTCTTTGTCAATCCGGTCGTCAGCCCTGCTGTGCCTCCTGGAAGAGAACTGCTCAGGACGAGTTATATGGCCACCCATACCGAGGAGCAGCTGGATAAGGTCTTGAGCGCTTTCGAAAAGGTAGGAAAACAGATGGGATTGATCTGACGGAAATCGATGGGATGATAAGACAGGATCTTCACATTGGAGAGGTAAAGAATAAACAAGATCTTATGGCCTTCATCCGATTCCCCTGGGAGATTTATAAGGGAGATCGGTATTGGGTCCCCCCTCTCATCAAAGATCAGCTCTTAAAATTTAGTCCCAACCATCCCTTCCGATCCCATTCGGAGATGATCCTTTTTATGGCCGATAAAGGAGGACGGACCGTTGGAAGGATAGCGGGCATCATCGATCATCACTACATTAAGTTTCATCAGGAGAATGTGGGGTTCTTCGGATTCTTTGAATCGATAGCTGATGCTGAGGTTGCAGAAATGCTCTTATCAAAGGTAGGAAAATGGCTAAAGGAACATGGAATGGAAAAGATGGTTGGACCGATGAATCCCTCCATGAATGACGAATGTGGTCTGCTGGTCGAGGGATTTGACGTCTCTCCTCGTCTTATGATGCCATACAACCCTCGTTACTATCCCTCCTTATTGGAAGGGTTTGGATTAAAGAAGGCGATGGATCTTTATGCCTACTGGCTCGAGGAATCTTCTTTCCTGGATGACCGACTCTTTCGGATCACAGAACGGCTGATCAAGAAGGATCCCCAACTTTGTGTTCGTCCCATTAATCTCCGCCATTTTGAGGAGGAGTTAAAGATCATCAAAGAGATCTACAACGATGCCTGGAGCAAAAATTGGGGGTTCGTACCGCTGACAGAAGCAGAAATCAATGATTTGGCGAAAAATTTGAGACCCTTGGTCGTTCCCGAGTTAATTCTCATCGCTTATTTGGGAGAGGAACCGATCGGATTCTCGGTCTCTCTCCCAGACTATAATGAGGTTCTCAAACACTTAAACGGAAAAGTAGGACTTTTGGGTACCCTCAAATTCCTCTATTATTCAAGAAAGATTAAGACCATCCGGGTGATGCTTCTGGGAGTAAAACGAGCCTTTCAAAAGAAAGGTGTGGAAGGCCTTCTCTATGTCGAGACATTTAAGAGAGGGATCAAAAAGGGATATTTTCAGTCCGAATGCTCATGGATTCTCGAAAATAATGTCCTGATGCAACATGGCCTTGAAGCGATGGGAGGAAAACACTGTAAAACTTATCGAATTTATGAAATGCCCCTTTAAAATAATATAATTGAGGAATTCTGAATTGAGGAATTAAGGGATTGGGAATTGAGGAACGGTGGATTTCTTAATTCCATAATTCCTAAATTCGTCAATTTCTTTTATTCCACATTCTATAGAGTCGAGGACCAATGACCATGCATCCTACCGCAAACGTAGCCCCGACGAAAAGATCGATGACATAGTGGTATCTCAGGTAGACCGTTGAAAGGATGAGCCCACAGATAATGGGGAAAAAGATATAGAAAAGGAACTTCTCGTACCGATGGGCCAAATACAAGACAATGAGAACGATCTGGGTATGGCCGCTGGGCATGCAATCGCGTTTATTATGCTCTAATGTGTTCAATACATCTCTCACGAAGTCAGTAAGGAGGCTCCCTTCCAGAGGAACGGATTGGAGGTGAATGAGAGTGTATCGAGGTCCGATAGCAGGAAAAAGGATGTAACCGATGAACGAAACGTAGTAACCAAAGGTCAGGACAAACATGGATTCATCAAATTCCAACACCCGATTCTTCAAATAGAGGACTACAATAAGAATAACAGGGAGAAAATAATAACTGATGTAAGCCAGAGACATGATATCCGTAAACCAAGGAACGATCCATTGCTCTATCCAAACAGTGGGGTGGACCCCAAAAATGAAAAGATCGATCCGGATCAACCATGGGTCGATATCGGGATGGAGATACTGGATCAAATCACCGAGGGACTCATAGATAAGGATGATGAATAGGATAGGAGAGAAAGGATGGAAGAATGTACCCACCTTTCCCACGCATTTTGGGCCGTATGATAATTTTAATACAAAAAGAAGACCTAATAAAATAGTATAACGAAAGAGCAAAGAATGCCAGAGGGGAATTTGACCTCGAAAAATGAGAGTCAAGAGGCTCAATCCAATAAGGAAAAAAATGGTCAATCCTTCAGTTGGAGAGATTCTTCTCATATGTGAGAAGGTTATATATATTAGATAGAAAGAAAAATCAAGCATGATGAGTGTAGAGTTATGAGTTATGAGTTTTAAGTTATAAGTTAAGAGGTAAATGGTAAAGTTGCAGGAAACGATCAGAATTATAATCGCTATGCTCTCTGCGCTAGTGTGGTGTCTCAGAAATGACTTTACAATTTTGTCATTCCGGACTTGATCCGGAATCCAGTCTTTTCAACCTGGATTCCTGCATTCGCAGAGATTTTAATGATACAATTTATTTTACATTGGCAGTTTCTACTTAAACCGGAAATCGAGTTTAAAATCATAGAGCCAGGGGATCGTTGGTTTTATCCCCTCTGAAGAAAGCTTTTCAGGCATATTTTCATAGTGCTTTTTTATGAGATCGGAATTGGGCGCATTATAATAGGTAACAACAATGGTATCACGTTGCACACGGATGTCGCCCTCTAATCCCCGGAAGAAATCTTTGGCCAGGTGTGGAGCATCCCATTGATCAACAGGAGATCCGAACCGTTGTCGCATCATGAAGCATGCTGCCTGAGCTATCAGTGCCATCGTTATCTGCCCGTAGCGGATGTTCAAATTCATCGTGCCTGCACGATGCCACCCAAGGGCCTGGTCATTTTTGAAAAACTCTTCAATGTGCCATCGTTGAGGATAATTGAGAGAAAGGTCTTCCATTTCATCTCGATCACTGGTGCATAGGAAGGCTTTAAAGTCGTAATCTTGCTGATGTTCACCTTTACGTTGAATAAACTGATAGTAAGGACCATCATGACTCCTGGTCATTGAGTAAGGCTGCTTGGCTGTAGCATACCCGGCCCAATGGCGAGTAAAAGCTTCACTGGGCAGCCCATGAATCGCTCGTAGCACAGATGGATTATATGGCATGGGAGTCAACAGATCAAACGGTGACTGAGAAGAAATCCATTCAAAAAGCTCAACACTGTAATGTTCGTTGTCCGCCAGCACAAGGGGCTTATCCCCGTTGAGCTTAAGGATCGAGGTGGTCAACGTGAGCAGTTCGGGTGTGGCCTGTGTCGTTGTCCTGGCAGAGGAGGCGGTGGTAAAACAAAGAGGCTGTTTTGTGTCCGCATCCAAACAGAAGAAGGTTTGTGCCATTTTGGTTGGGCTTGAATCTTTGTCCTTTTGACGTCTCACCATCTGTCTTTTACTGCACGATTTCATGCGATGGGGATCGATGACGATGATTTCTCCCTTAAAGTGGCCAAAGGTCTGTCGTACCTTACCCAGGGCGATCTGCAACCGCTGTGCCTCAGCCACACAGTGGCTGTCTAACAGATTGTGGATGGCAGGGTCCGTGGCAATAAAGGGCAAACCGTTGGCCAATTCAAAACCCTTTTGGCTCAGGGTTCGTTTCATCCGAATGCCGTTGACGCACAAGGCACTTTCATTGATCAGCTGCAACGCCAGTCGGGGTTCGACCCGATCCCCAGGCATCTCGCTCCAAGATTTAAGTAAATCCCATGTTCCGAGTCTGAGATATTCGGGAATCAGCAGCCAGATGCCAACCAAGGTTCCTGAAATCTTATTGGCTAATAGCTGTCGTACACCCCGCTCAATCTCACGGGGGTCGCTTAACTCCAGGCGCACCTTTTCTTTCGTCCGATGGGCTTCAACCTTTACGGGTGCGGTGACCGGACGACAGAGATGGAGTTTTTTTTTGAAGGCCATATTCCGAGATAACCCTTTCAACACTTCGGATGGCAATCAGATACCCATTCTGGTTCAGTTTTTGGGCAATGACCTCTGGAGACATGTTTGGATCAAGAAATCGATACCGGATGATCTGACGAACGACCTCATCGGTTCTGCGGTAGTTCTTTTTGGGCCCCGTTTTGCCCCGTTTGAGTCCCTCAGCGCCTTGGTCCATAAACTGACGCAGGATTTGGTAGTAACGTTGTCGAGTGTATCCAAACTTTTGTGCGGCTTTGATAGGGCCATGACCTTCACATTGGCCCTCAAAGAGCATCGCAAGTTTAAAGGTGATTTCATCATCTTCTCTTACGGGAAGAGATCCTTTTGGGCCAGACAGAGACGGTATTCCTCCATGGATTTTGATCATATGCTATCCCCTCCTTAAAAAAGAGATGTAAGGCTTAGGAGAAAAGATAGCATATGGATACAAATATGTCAAATTAATTATGGCGCTAAATTGGACCGACAAATCCTCTTTAAGGTCATTATAATTCTTGAAAAGCTCATTTTAAGGAGCTTGTTATGTTTTATCAAAAAGAGAGTTTCACATATTTTCGCCATATTTTATTTTACTAAAATGGGGCTAAGCCGATCCATTGTTTCGAATATGCCTAATACCTTCACTCGTGTATTTGACAATATTGGCTCTAAATGTAAAATTATATGCCGCTTTAAAATCTCTGCTTGGGCAGGAATGACAATCTTTTTGAACATGTTTTCTTTCTATTTTCAAAGCGCTAAATTGATAGCAAAAATAGGAATTGGCCTTTAATAAAGACAAATTCGTAAGAAGTCAAAAAGGAGAGAAAATGTCATGCTGACCTTGGTTCAGCATCTAAAGAAATTAAGGATTAACCAGACCCTGAAACAACCCTTGAAACAAGTTCAGGGCAAGGTTCAGAAGGGTGACAATGCAGGGCTTTTTACGAGACCATCGATAGTGATCGTCCCGTTAATCTTCTTTCTTCTGATGGCCTGTGGACCCAAACATCGGATCATCATTGAAAGAAAGATACCTCCTCCTGAAAAGAAAGAGGTGATAAAGGAGGAGACAAAGGAAGAGAAACCGGCTCCTCCTGAGAAGATCGAAAAAAGAGAAAGCAGAGGAGTTCAATATGGGATTGCCTCCTGGTACGGAAGCGATTTCCATGGAAGACCCACTTCAAGCGGTGAGATCTACGACATGTATCAACTTACCTGTGCTCATAATACCCTTCCCCTGGGTTCCATGGTGATGGTCACTAATTTAGAGAATGGGAAGTCCCTTGAGTTGAAGGTGAACGATCGGGGCCCCTTTGTTAAAAATAGGATTATCGACCTCTCCTATGCTGCCGCTACGATTCTCGGGATGTATGAAAAGGGAACGGCCTCTGTCAAAGTGGAGGTCATCGGTCCTGTGATCGAGCAGATTCAGCGATTCACCCTCCAGGTGGGCTCCTTCATCGATGAAACCAATGCCCAGAAATTGGCTGAAGAGTTGCGAAAAAGTTTTGAGAATGTCTATGTGACCGTTGTTGAGACTCTCACCCAGAAATATCATCGGGTCAGAGTCGGGCAATTCGAAACCAGGGAATCGGCTTTAAGCATGGCAGAAAAACTGTCCCAGATGGGTTTTAAGGTCTTGGTGACAAGCCGGTAAAGTTATTTTAAAATGCGCCCTGAACCATGTAAGGTTCAGGGCTGCCATGAACCCCATGTGGTGCATGGCGGATTGCGGAATGCGGAATTATAAGATGAAAGCTCAATGCTGAAAGTAGAATGGATAGTTCGGAGAAAGGATGAATTGTAGATAACTATAGACATCCAACATTTCAATCCCTCTATGAAGGATGGATCTCAGACGACCTTCCAGCATCGCACCATATGTTCCTGATTTACACGATATCCCTCAATCTCCCCTTTTCGGCACCGATCTTCAACTAAGGGACATCTTCCTTGGAACTTGCAACCTGGGGGTGGGTTAAAAGCACTCGGGACATCACCCACTAGTGCACGCTTTTCATGCCGAAGATCCGGATCAGGGGAAGGTACGGCTGAAAGTAATGCCAATGTATAAGGATGGAGAGGTCGATCGTATAGTTCATCCGCCGTGGCGTACTCCATAATATGGCCTAGGTACATCACCGCCACGGTATCGCTGATGTAACCAACCACATTTAGGTTATGGGAGATGAAGAGATAACTCAACCCCAATCTATTTTGCAAATCCTTCAGGAGATTGATAATCTGGGATTGGATGGATACGTCGAGTGCTGAGACGGGTTCGTCACATATAATCAACGAGGGCTCAACGCTCAGGGCACGTGCGATACCAATCCTCTGCCTCTGGCCTCCGCTGAATTCATGGGGATAGAAATCAGCCGCGTCTGGGGTTATTCCGGTCATCTCCAAGAGCTTACTGACCCTGGTTCTTCTTTCAACATACCCCTTTACATCCAAGGTACGAAGCCCCTCTTCAATGGATTGACCAACAGTCATCCGGGGATTTAGAGAACCAAACGGGTCCTGAAAGATGATCTGCATCTCTTTCCGTAAAGGCTTCATTTCATCTTGCGCAAAGCCGCTGATATCCTGACCCCTGTAGATAATCCTTCCTTCATCCGGTTCCAGTAGCTTCAAAATGAGCCGACCAATCGTGGATTTACCACACCCGCTCTCTCCTACCAGGCCCAACGTCTTCCCCGGATGGATCTCTAAATCCACTCGATCAACAGCCTTGATCCATCCTATGATCCTCTGCAAGAAACCTCTTCGCACCGGGAAGTACTTTCTGAGACTTTCAACCTTGAGGAGACTATCGTTAGACGGGTTGATCTTTTCCATGGCTCGGCTTCTCTCGTTCATATAGCACAGGGCACCGACTCAAGTGCCCTTTTCCATAATCGCACATCCCTGGAAATTGGATTCGGCATGTCTCGAGGGCAAAAGTACATCTGGGATGAAATGGACACCCCTTCGGCTTGTAAGCGGGGTCTGGCACGGTCCCCGGGATGCTATGAAGTGTACCGCCGCCCCGTTTAGCGCGGCTAGGGAGTGACGCCAAGAGACCTTGGGTATAGGGATGTCGAGGGTCATGGAAAATATGAGCGGTATTTCCCTGCTCTACGATGATACCTGCATACATCACATAGATGCGATCTGCAATGTTCGCAACCACACCAAGATCATGGGTGATGTATAGAAGGGACATCTCCCGTTTTTGTTTTAGTTCGCGAAATAGGTTGAGAATCTGCGCTTGAATCGTGACATCAAGGGCTGTGGTTGGCTCATCGGCGATGACTAAATCGGGATTGCATGCCAGTGCCATGGCAATCATAACTCGCTGCCTCTGTCCGCCGCTGAGCTGATGAGGATAGTCTTTCAGTCGCTCCTCGGGCGATGGAATACCTACGTCTTTGAGGAGTTGTATACATCTCTGCCGTATCTCTTCTTTGTCAACCTTCTCATGAACCATAATGGTCTCTTGGATCTGGTCCTCTATGGTAAACACGGGATTGAGAGAGGTCATGGGTTCCTGGAAGACCATGGCGATATGTTTCCCGCGGATTTTCTGCATCTCCCCTTCACCCAGATCTAAGAGGTTTCGACCGTTGAATAGAACTTTCCCGCCAATAATCTTACCAGGGGGCTGCTGAATAATACCAAGGATGGTCAGGGCGGATACGGTCTTTCCACAACCTGACTCTCCTACAAGGCAGACCGTCTCACCCTTACGGACTTCATAACTCACTCCATCCAGGGCGCGGGCAACCCTTTCGTTACCGAAGAAATATACCTTTAAGTCCTGAACAGAAAGCATCAATATCTCTCTCTGAGTTTGGGATTTAATATATCCCGTAGTCCTTCACCAAAGAGATTAAAGGAGAGCACCACTACCAGGATAACGAACCCAGGGATAAAGGTCAGCCAAGGGGCATCGAATATAAAGCGCTTCCCATCGGAGAGGATGTTCCCCCAGGTCGCATGTGGTGGTGGAACCCCAAAACCAAGGAAACTCAAGCCTGCCTCTGTCAAAATAGCGGTGGCAATACCAATGGTGGCTGAGACGAGCACTGGTGCAATGGCATTTGGAACCATGTGGCGGAAGATGATCCGCCAGTTGCTGACGCCAAGGGCACGAGCAGCGGTC
>Ga0214474_1001331_pt1 | contig 11399 bp, 9 predicted proteins | sample RVTome_2_FD_187335 | JGI IMG/M metagenome (GOLD analysis project Ga0214474, IMG submission 187335) | Soil microbial communities from uranium-contaminated site in the Upper Colorado River Basin, Wyoming, United States - RVT95D214 HiSeq ...
TCCTATATTCCCCCTGTCAAGATAAAAGTAGAAGCTAGATAAAACACAGTAATATCAACAGATAGATAACGACACGAGATTTTTGACACACAGCACCTCTCAGTTCTGATCGAACCGTTGCATATACTTCGGCGAGTCTCTCACTCCTGACGAATCATGTACCTCATCGTTATCAGTATCCGGCATATCCCGCCAAAGCGGGATCACCCATCATCCCCTATCCAGGTTCCATGATTCAGTGAGAGGCCCTCTATTGTCCCTCCCGAGGTCTTTATCAGCCTCAACGTTGTTGCTCGGGCTCTCTCGCCGATGGAAAAAACTCTTAATCTTTGTTTAGATACGCAGGATTAAACGCCTCCTTCTTTTTCATCAAGGTCCAGGCAATGACCAAGAGCTTGGCTGCTAATTTGACCCGCATCTTGGTCTTGATACCCCGTTCCCCCTGCCGATTGCGCAGTTTATTGGTGTAATAGACGATAAATGCCCGATTGTTGATAGAGGCAATCAGCGCCGCTTGGTACAAGGCATAGCGCAGATCGGCCTTGCCCTTCTTGGAGATCACCGGCACCGCGGCATCCGACCCCTTTCCGCTGCGATCGGCGCCAAGATCAAACCCTGCCATTTTGATGACCTGGGAGACACGCTCAAACCGAAAGGGATTCCCCAGGGCGCCTAACACCGTGGAAGAGATAGCCGGGCCAAAGCCAGGGATCGTGAGCAGATACGGGTACTCGGGAAACTGAGAACAGATATCTTTAATCTTAGCCTCAGTGACCTGGATGGCCTCCTGGATCTGCCGTAACCCCTCTACCATCAGCCGCGCCTCAAACCCCACCATTTCACCCCCTTCACAGCCAATAGAACCAGCTGCCTGCTCCCAAATCATCCGTAAGCGCCTCTGCTGCCTGATCCCCCCATGGCGAGCAGTAACGAGCTGGACAAAATGATCAAACTCCATACCGGCAATCGCCGATGGCGCTAAACACCACCGCACTATCGCCAAGCCCTCAGACAATGACTGTCCATAATAGCCATCCATCTCAGGGAAATACTGGGCCAGCAACCGGAGGTGACCCTTTGGTCAATGGTTCCTGATACGCACCCGATACCCATGCTCCAACCGCTTCAACCGCTGCTTTAACGATAACAGGCTCCTCAAATCCCGCAACGATACAGACGGATACTCATAGAAAAGACACTTCCCCTGAGAGACCAGATCAGCCACATTGGCCGCATCCTTGGTGTCATGCTTGTCCCACCGGCCATCCAATAACTCGCGATTCCGCTTGACCGCATTGCCGGAAACCAATACCACCTGATGACCACCCTTGATCAGATACTCTCCCAAGGGCTTATGATAATTCGCCGTAGGCTCCAAACCAAAGACCACCTGAGAAAGACCATGCTGCACCTTAAGCGCCTCTGCCTGTATAAGCAACCGCTCAAACCCTTCCCTGGTGTTATCAAAGACCAGTCGCCGCCAAAGCGTCTTGCCCGTGGCCGTGCCAAAAAAGGCATGGTGCCGCTCCTTGGCCACATCTATCCCCACCACCAGATATCCCCTCGACCCCCGAATATCCCTTTGTAATTGACGAAACTCCCGTAATCTGATATCCTCTCTCTCATCCATAGGGAACCTCCTGGCTAAGGTTAGTAATGTTTTCTTCCAACTAAATCTTAACAGGAGGTTTCTTTTTGGGAAGATAGAAAATTATCCCACCCTATGCTATCATCAAATTTATAAGCCCTTGATATTGAGATATATAACGTTGTTCACTATGTTCACTTCACAGATGAGTTGAGTTTTTGATAATTTTGGACAATGTCTCTAAAGATGGTTCCAAGGTGGCATTAGACATCCAAACTGAGGTGAATAGATGATAGTTGAGCGATTGAAATCTCTACGTGAACGCGTCGTCAAAGAATTTTGTACGGCGATTGAATTCAAGGGCTTTACTATTTTGGCCTATCAAATGGCGTCAGAACAGGCAAAAGCTCTTCCAAGTAATAATAAATACACAATCGGGTACTCCGAGTTTGCGCACTCATTAGGCCTATTAGATAAGACAGTAAAATCCCCTGAACTAGCCGTTCATTTCGAACACGCCAAGGAACAACATTTCTTTTCACTGGTGCACCAGCATCAGGTAGCGCTGTTCGAACACCTCTTCTTCGACACCCTGCGCCTCCTGCTAACCGATCAGCCTATGCACCTGCCCGGCAAGCGGCAGATTGAATACTCCGTGATCGTAGCTGCCCAGACGAAGGATGAAGTCATTAACGCTATGATTGAGAGAGAGTTGAACGAAGTCAAATACAAAAATGTAGGAGACTGGTTTACGTACCTCGAGCGCCTCGTCTCTGGATGCAGGCTTTCCGATACTGAGATCGGGCGAATTGCCGAAGCAAAGGCGACGCGCGACCTTTTGGTGCACAATGCGGGCATCGTAAACCACATCTATCTCGAAAAGTCAGGTAAGTTTGCGCGATCCAAAGTCGATGAAGTAATTTCGGTCGACGGAGACTATACGCTCGACACTTGGCAGTTATTTTCATCTACGTTGATCACGGTTATGGATTGTCTAATCAAAAAGTTTGGGGAAAGAAATAAATAAACTTTCGCGACCTTGATTCTCAGAAAGCATTTCTCTTAGCAGGGAAAACGCAAATAAAAGAGGCGGGGCGCTGTTTAATTTTTTCACTTCAGAAATGAGTTGATTTTAGAGCAATTCGGAATGTCGTATACGAAATGTTAAGTGGGGGTAATCATGAATTATACGATAATGCTCGTAATCATACTATTGTTCATTGCCTTATCGATCGCTGTGTCATTCATAGTCAACTCGCAACACACGAGGACTTTCTACAGGAACATCGACGATCGTAAACTCGTGGAGGCAAACGTTCGTGCAAGATATTTAAAGAAACGCATACTTATCAGTCAATACACGATCTTTGTACTGCTTCTCGTGCTGATAGCAATTACGCGATTGCGCATGCTCTTTTACCCCGCACTAATTATCTTTCTTTGCTTGCTCTTACTCCGAGGGTTCTTTGCCGGTTTGGATATTCTCACGACAACAGAAATTGAATATAGAAAATTCAAAAAAGATAAAGCTAACAGCCAATAACCGCTATTCATGCCACCAACAGGTGCTCGATGATGAGGCGAATGGTTTGGCTCAATAAAATATAGGTTTGTCCCTATTGCTGTCCCGTCCCCCCTTTTCCCCCCCTAAAACACCCGTTCCAAGCCCTCAAAGTAGCCCTTGTCTTTGTTAAAGTTAAGGCGATAAAGACCGGGTTCGAGGGTTGTTTGATTAAATGGGTTTTTAATGGGTTAAGGGCCTTAAAAACCTGGCAGGGCCGGGCCTCTGGACAGGAAACATTTTTTAAGGGACCTTGCAAATTTTACTTGACAAAAAAATTATATAAATTTATATAAAGATGCTGGATTGCAGACGATTAGTGCAGCGACGTCGAGATTCAAACAAAATTCAAACAATTATTTAAGGAAAGGGGGATTACCATGAGAAGGTTAACAGTGCTATTTTCGATCTTTGTCCTTTTGTGCGTGGGATTCTCGCTCACCATCGCATCCGCCTACGGGCAGGCAAAACCGATTGAGCTCGCCTATTCCATCTTTTTCCCTGCCCCTGCCCCACAGACACAGGTGGCAACGGAATGGGCAAAGGAGATCGAGAAGAGGACGAACGGCAGGGTCAAGATCACCATATTCCCCGGCGGAACGCTTACTGCGGCTGATAAGTGTTATGACGGCGTCGTCAAGGGGCTATCCGATCTTGGGATGTCGTGCTTTGCTTATACCAGGGGAAGGTTCCCCTTGACCGAGGTAGCGGATTTGCCCTTGGGGATCAAGAGCGGTTGGGTAGCCACAAAGATGATCAACGCCTATTATAAAAGATTCCAACCCAAAGAAATGAACGACGTCAAGGTGATGTACCTCCACGGCCACGGACCCGGGTTCCTCCATACCAAAACCGCGGTGGAGAAGCTCGAAGATCTGAAGGGTATGAAGATCCGGTGTACCGGTCTTGCCAAGAAGATCGTAGAAAAACTCGGGGCTGTTCCCGTGGCCATGCCCATGCCGGATACCTACGATGCCCTGAGCCGGGGGGTCGTGGACGGCTCGATGGCACCCCAAGAGTCGCTCAAGACCTGGAAGTGGGGGGAGGTGGTAAAATTTACCACGGAAAGTTGGGGCTCTGCGTACAGCACCGGCTTCTTCGTGGTCATGAACAAGAAGAAATGGAACAGCCTGCCGAAGGATGTCAAGAAGACCATCGAACAGGTTAACGGGGAATGGATCGAGAAACAGGGCAAGAACTGGGATGATATCGATAAAGCGGGCAGAGAGGCCACCATCGCCGCGGGCAATAAGATCATCTCCCTGTCCAAAGAGGAGAATATGAGATGGGCAGCGGCTGTGCGGCCCATCCTTGATGAATACGTGGCGAATATGAAGGTGCAAGGGCTGCCTGGTGCGAAGGCGTTGAACTTTTATATGGATGAGCTGAAAAAACTCCAGTAACGGACAGGCAACTAGGGAAGGGCGGGTGTAGCACCCGCCCTTTCTTAGTTTTTTTATCTTGCTGAGCGGAGATAACCAAGAATGAGAAAAAAGCGCAAGCGCTCAACAAACCTATTTTTAACTGCGACAGAAAGAATCAGCCGGTTTCTCAATGTCATCGCGGGGATCAGCCTCACCTTGCTTATGTGTCTCACGGTCGCGGATGTCGCTCTCAGGGCCATACTCTCGCTCGGGAGATGGTTGATCGAACATAAAATGCTTCTCACCTTAGGGAACCTTATTATAGAGCACGTGAGGCCCATAGTCGGCACGTACGAACTCGTGGCCCTCTTCGGGGCGGTGGTGATCGGATTTTCCGTCCCTCTGACCTCCTGGCTCAGGGGACATATCTATGTCGATTTTTTCATATTCAGATTCCCCCAACGAACAAGAAATGCCTTCAATATCGTTACGAGAGGCATAGGAATATTTCTCTTCCTCATGATCGGCTGGAACCTGATCAAATACGGCATGGATCTGCAACAGGCGGGAGAGGTCTCCCTCACCTTACAGATACCCTTCTATCCTATCGTGTATGGAGTAGGGGTCTGTTGTTTTGCCGAGTCCCTCGTGCTGATCGGCGACATGGTGAAGATCTTCGGAGGCAGCTACGATGAGTGAAGTGATGTTCGGCATTATGGGTCTGGCAGCTGTCTTGGTCTTTTTCCTTACCGGGATCGAGCTCGGCTTCGCCATGGCCCTGGTCGGCTTCCTGGGATTCAGCTATATCAGATCGTTCGACGCCGGATTGAACCTCTTGGCTAAGGATATCTTTGAGGTCTTTTCCAGCTATGGATTTACCGTTATCCCCCTCTTTGTCCTCATGGGTCAGCTCGCCTTAAATGCGGGGATCGCAAAGAGATTGTTCAATGCCGCTTATAAATTTATCGGCCATATCCCCGGCGGATTGGCCATGGCCACGGTGGCAGGCGCGACGGCCTTCAAGGCCATTTGCGGCTCGTCGCCGGCGACAGCCGCGACCTTTGCCAGCGTGGCTGTCCCTGAGATGGACCGGTATGGCTACGACAAGAAGCTATCCACGGGGATCGTTGCCACCGTGGGGACCCTCGGGATCCTCATCCCGCCGAGCGTTACCCTGATCGTATTCGGCATGATTACCGGGGAATCCATCGGCAAACTATTCCTGGCCGGGATCATCCCGGGATTGATCATCGCCCTGTTTTTTATCCTCATCATCTACGGCTGGTGCAAGATCAATCCCTCCCTGGGGCCGAAAGGCGAGAAATCGACATGGAAGGCGAGGATCACCTCCCTGCCGGAGGTGGGCTGGATAGCTCTTATCTTCTTGCTGGTGGTCGGGGGTCTCATGAAGGGGTTCTTCACGCCGACTGAAGCGGGGAGTATCGGGACCTTTGCCGTCCTCCTCTTGTCCGTCCTTAAAAAGGACATCAATCTTAAGGGATTCGTTAAATCGGTTATGGAATCCCTGCGCACGGCTTGCATGGTCCTCATGCTCATCGCCGGCTCCACCATCCTCGGGCACTTCCTCACCGTAACAAAGATCCCCATGATTGCCTCCGATTGGGTGGTCTCGCTGCCTCTCAATAAATTCCTCATTATGATCCTCATCAGTCTCATCTATCAACTGGGGGGATCATTTATAGACGACCTGGCGTTTATGATCCTCGCCACCCCGATCTTCTATCCCGTCATCATCAAGCTCGGCTTCGATCCGGTATGGTTCGGGATGATCATCGCCATTACGGTGATGATCGGCGTGGTGATACCGCCGGTGGCGATCAATGTCTTTGTGGTCAAGAACATCACCAAGGTGCCGTTCAGCGTCATCTACCGCGGTGTCTATCCGTTCTTGCTCAGCCTCCTCGTCTGCGGGGCGCTGTTGTTTCTCTTCCCGCAGCTTGCCCTGTGGCTCCCCAATCTCTTGATGAAGTAATGTGACCTTGTCACCCCGCCTTGTGGGGTAACCCTGGCATCCTCCCCTTGGGATCCCGCCTTGCGGGGCGCCCTGTGGGACGCCTTGTGGGGCACCTGGCCCTTGAATTCAATAGACGAAAAAAGCACGGAAATTCAATCCCTTACCCGGCGCAAAAAAGAACTTGACATATATCTGAGAGCGGGCTACTATTGGGCATAGATGCTACCGAACGATCGGTAAAGTCCCTTACAATAAGAAAAAAAGTAGTGTATAATAAGAACAAGGTAGTTGAGGATCCACAGGCCACAGTCCGTAGGTCAAAGAAAGAAGCGATCGTAAAGGCTGCAACCAGGTTTACCTGCGGCCCAGGGTATTGACCCAAGAGGGAAGATCGTTGACAGCGATAGAGTCCCCCTCGTAGTCTTTAAGCTCCTTAATTATTTGAAATCTCCCGGAGGTGCATCATGAAAACGAAATTCAATTTTTTGAAGGTTGATGTCAAAGATGGTGTCGCCGTAATAACGATGAACAATCCGCCTGTGAATCAGCTCTCTCCCAAGTTCGGCGAGGAATTGGTTGAGGCTATCAATGGCGCCTTTGAGGATGATAAGATCAAGGCCCTTGTGCTCACGGGAACGGGGAAAAATTTTATTGCGGGGGCGGACATCACCCAGATCCAGGGCGTGAAGAAGAAGGAGGATATTTACCCATCGGCCCTGCTCTTTGCCCAATTTCTCAACAAGATCGAGATGGGACCCAAGCCGGTCATCGCCGCCATCAACGGGAACTGCCTGGGCGGCGGGCTGGAGACGGCCATGGCCAGTCACTACCGGGTTGCCGTCAAGGGGGTAAATCTGGGGCAACCGGAGGTGCAGATCGGTCTTATCCCCGGTGCCGGCGGCACGCAGAGGCTGCCCCGGCTCGTCGGCGTTCCGAATGCCCTGGAGATGATTACGACGGGCAACCCCATTAAGGCTGAGCGGGCCTTGTCGAGAGGGCTGGTGGACGAGGTCGTCGATGAAGCAAAGCTCATCGATGCGGCCCTCAAGGCTGCGGGCAAGTTCCTCTCGCGCCAGATAACTATACAATTTCATATAACCCGCTTTATAAATCACCGTATTCCCAGCGCCGCCGAGAAAAAGGCCGTGATGGGCTTCAGCAAGGCGATGACGGCCCAACAAGCAAAGGGGTATATAGCGCCTTTAAAGGCCATCGAGGCGATTGAGAAGGGTCTCACCTATGACATAGAGAAAGACATTGAAAGGGAGGTGGCCCTGTTCAGCGAATGCGCTGTCTCCGCTGTGGCCAAGAACCTCATCGGCATATTCCTCAACACCCGGGCAGCGGGCAGGCTCCCCCGTATCGAAGGGATCAAGCCGGCCAAGATTAAGAAGGTGGCCATGCTGGGCGGCGGGGTTATGGGCTCCGGTATCGTCAACCTGCTGCTCAAGGGCGGTTTCGACGCCGTCCTGTGGGACATCAATGATAAAGCCATAGAAAAAGGGGTGGCGGCCGTAAGAAAGTCCTTCGCCTATCCCATCAAGAAGAAAAAGATGACGCAGGAAGACCTTGACGGCATGATAGAAAAACAGTTGAAAACCACGACCGCCTTCGAGGTCATGAAGGATGTGGACCTGGTCATCGAGGCCGTCTTGGAGGATATGAAAATCAAACAGGACATCTGGAAAAAGCTGGAGGGCATTTGCAAGCCCTCGTGTGTCTTCGGGACCAACACCTCGGCCCTGCCCATTACGGAGATGGCATCCATCCTTGCCGATCCCGGGCGAATGATCGGACTCCACTTCTTTAATCCGGCGGAACGCATGCAGCTCTTGGAGATCATCTGTACGAAGCAGACCTCCGATCAGACCCTGGCAACCGGTGTGGCCTTTGCCAGGGATATTAAAAAAATCCCCATCGTGGTCAACGACGGTCCGGGGTTTTACGTTTCCAGACAGCTCGGCGGACTTTTCGGCGGATCGGTATTCCTCTCTGCAGACGGTGTAAGTGGAGCGGTTATCGAAGAGGCCATGATGGATTTCGGCATGCCCATGGGGCCGGCAACCTTATCCGACCTCACGGGGATCGATATCAACTACCACGTCAACAAGACCTTCGAGCGGACACTGGGAGAACGCTACAAGGTACATCCCCTCACCGAGGTGGTTTACAAAACCGGATGCTACGGACGCAAGACCGGCGCCGGGTATCTTGACTACAGCGTGAATCCGCCCGTTCCCAATCCAAAGGTCGTCGAAGTGGTGCAGAAATATCTGAAGGATAACAACGTCGCCCCCAAAGAGCTGCCCAAGCAGGAAATCATCGATTCCATGCTTGCCTTGGCCATCAATGAGGCGGCCCTTATGATGGAGCAAGGGATCTGCGACCGGCCGCAGGATATGGACCTGGCTATGATCTACGGCACCGGCTTCCCGCCGTATAGGGGCGGGATCTTGCGGTACGCAGACGCCTGGGGGCTCAAGAACGTCTACCAGAAACTGGTGGAGCTGGAGGGCAAGTACGGCATCCGTTTCAAACCGGCCGACATGATAAAAGAGATGGCCAAGTCGGGAAAGACCTTTTACAAGGACTAGGTCCGGGCAATGTTTGATCTTACCAAGTTTTCTTTAAAGGGGAAAAACGCGATTGTGACCGGCGGCAGCCGCGGCATCGGCAAGGCTATTGCTCAGGGCTTAGCCAAGGCCGGCGCAAAGGTTGCAATTACCAGCCGCAAGATGAACGACCTTGAAGCTACCGCCGCGGAGATCAAGGCCTTCGGAGGCGAGGCATTGCCCATCCAGTCCCATCTGGGCAAGACGGAAGAGATAGAAAAGATGGTCGGCACCGTGATGGAGGCGTTCGGCAGGATTGATATACTGGTCAATAACGCCGGCGCCAGCCCGGCCATGGGTACCGTGCTGGATTCCGACGAGCGTCTCTGGGAAACCATCATGAACCTGAACATGAAGGGACTTTATTTTACCAGCCAGGCAATCGCCAAGGTCATGAAGAAGCAGGGCGGCGGCAAGATTATCAATATCGCCTCCGTCGACGGCTTTAAGCCGGAACTCGGCGTGAGCGTCTACAGTATCTCCAAGGCCGGCGTCCGGATGATAACAAGGGCCTTCGCCTTGGAATTGGCGCCCTTTAATATTCAGGTTAATGCGATCGCCCCCGGGCCGATCAGCACGAAGATGCTCAATTCACACTGGTTTCACCTCCCGCCGGAAGAGGCCAAAAAGGGGAAAGAAGCGCTGGCCCACAAGACCCCTATGGGCCGCATAGGTGAACCGGATGAGATAGCCGGTGCAGCGATTTACCTGGCCTCCGACGCCTCCAGCTATACGACCGGCGCCGAGATTGTGATCGATGGCGGATCCTTGCTGACCGGAGCCCTGGAGGCGCCTATTCCACAGGAAAAATAGAAGGGCTAGAGGATGTTGGTGTGTAAACAGGTATTAAATAGTTATCAAGGGTAAGAAAACATTTAAGGAAAAAAAGGAGGGTTCATAATGAAAGAAGTAGTCATAGTAGGTTATCTGAGGACGGCGCTATCCCGCTCCAGGCCGAATGATCCGGCCAGGGACTGCTTTAGCCAGATGAGAGGTGATGAACTGTTGGCGAAGCTGCTCCCGGAGCTCATCAAGCGTACGGGCATCGATGCAAAGGAGATCGATGATTTTGTTGTGGGAAGCGCAATGGGAGTGGGCGAGCAGTGGTCATATGGCGGACGCATACCTATCTTTCTGGCGAACCTGCCGGAAACCATCGCGGCAAAATACGTGGACCAGCAGTGCGGGTCCTCCTTGGCTGCCATAGAAATAGGATCCATGGAAATAGCACAGGACTACGCGGATATCGTCCTAGTCGGCGGCTATGAGCACATGACGCGGGTACCCATGGGAGGATACACGACCGACAAAGGTCTCATTGCCCCGAACATGGCCCTTTTTATGGACCCCGCCTACAAGAAATGGGACATGATGACGACCATGAATATGGGGCTGACCGCCGAGAAGCTCTTTGCGCAGAGCGGCTTTACCAAGGAGGACATGGACCGGTGGGGCACGCGGGCCCATCAGCTGGCAGCCAAGGCCCAGGCAGAGGGCTTTTTCGACGGCGAGATCCTTCCCATTGATGCTCCGCAGGCCGACGGAAAGGTCATGCGGGTGGATAAAGACCAGGCTGTGCGTACGGATGCAACATATGAGGGGATGCTTGATCTCAAGCCGGCCTTCAAGAAGGATGGTGTGATCACGCCGGGCAACTCCTCGCCCCTCAATGCAGCAGCCACCTCCATGATCCTTATGTCCAGGGAAACCGCCAAGAAGAAAGGGATCAAGCCCATGGCTGCTATACGATCCTTCGGCTTTGCGGGCGTTGATCCGACGATCATGGGGGCAGGACCCGTGCCGGCAAGCAAGAAGGCCCTGGAAAAGGCCGGGCTGAAGGCAAAGGACATCGACTACTGGGAAATCAACGAGGCCTTTTGTATCGTGGCCTTGAACTGCATTAAACAACTCGGCATCGATCCGGAAAGGGTCAATGTCATGGGTGGCGGAACAGCCATCGGCCATCCCCTCGGAGCCACCGGCATCAGGCTGACCGGAACCCTTGCCCGTATCTTGGAAAAGAAGGGCGGGCGCTATGGTATAGCCAATGCCTGCGTTGGAGGCGGCCAGGGAGTAGCCGCCCTTATCGAAAGGATATAAGACTCCCCTCTCTCCTTCTTCAAATGAGGCCCCCTGCGGCTTGCCGCAGGGGGCCTTCCCTTGCATCAGCACAACTTCAGCAGAGTAAACTACCCCGCAGCAGAGCTGCGGGGCATTAAAGATCAAAATGCAACTGTTCCCCATGATGATACTTTATGTACCTTCTTATGACTTCCGAGGTTACCTCGTCACCCACAGA
>Ga0214474_1001333_pt1 | contig 11394 bp, 8 predicted proteins | sample RVTome_2_FD_187335 | JGI IMG/M metagenome (GOLD analysis project Ga0214474, IMG submission 187335) | Soil microbial communities from uranium-contaminated site in the Upper Colorado River Basin, Wyoming, United States - RVT95D214 HiSeq ...
AATAGCTCTTTAATGTCAACCTTCTCAACACCCATAGCCTTTGCTTTATCTTCACTCAAAAATGGATCATATGCTATCACGTTCATTGCAAGACCCTGTGCCCTTTTTGCAACCTGGCTACCTATATTCCCTATTCCAATAATACCGAGTGTCTTGTTAAAAAGCTCGACACCCATGAATTTCTTCTTCTCCCACTTGCCTGCCTTCATTGATATTGTTGCCTGTGGTATCTGTCTTGCAAGTGCAACCATAAGGGCAATTGAGTGTTCTGCTGTAGTGATTGTATTGCCGCCGGGCGTATTCATTAAAACAATGCCTTTTTTTGTGGCTGCCGCCCTGTCGACATTATCAAGTCCGGAGCCTGCACGTCCTATGACCTTTAAGTTTTTAGCAGCATTTATTATCTCTGATGTAACCTTTGTTGCAGATCTTATTATAAGGCCGTGGTAATCACCTATGCAGGCTTTTAGTTCCTCAGGTTTCATGCCTGTTTTTACATCAACCTCAAGCCCTGACTTTTTGAGTATCTCGATGCACTTCGGTGAAATATTGTCACTGACGAGAACTTTCACTTATCTTTCCTGATCCATTAATAGTTCCTGCGCAACTGCTACACCTGTGCCGAGTTTCACAGGATGTCCCATTCCCTTTAGTACCATCTCAATCCCTGCAATTGCTGTTATGACGTCAAATCTGTCTGAATATCCTAAATGGGCAATTCTAAATATTTTACCTCTTGCCTTGTCCTGACCACCTGCAGCAGTGATACCATATTTCTCGCGAAGATTTTTATACACTGCCTGTCCATCTATTCCATGAGGTGCCATAATAGCTGTCACAGAGTTTGAAGGGGATTCCTTTGAATAAAGCTCTAATCCGAGGGCCTGAACAGCCTTTCTTATAACATTTGCAAGCCTTTCATGTCTTTTAAATACATTTTTCAGCCCTTCAGCCTTAAGCATCTTCAGGCTTGCGTTAAGCCCGATAATTAGAGTAACTGGTGATGTAAAGTTTGTCTGGTTTTTAGCGAGGGTTTGGCGTTCTTTCTTAAAATTAAAATAAAATTTAGGCAATTTTGATTTTTCTGCTTTTGCCCATGCCTTTTCACTCACACTGACGAATGCGAGACCAGGTGGAAGCATCACACCTTTTTGTGAACCCGCCACCATTATATCTATCCCCCATTCATCTGTTCTAAGGTCATGGGCAACAAGTGCACTAACGGCATCAACTATAAATAATGTATCTTCATGTTTTTTAACAATAGATGCAAGGGCTTTTATATCATGGTATACTCCGGTTGAGGTCTCTGATGCCTGGACAAACACACCCTTTATATCCTTGCCCTTTTTAAGCCTTTTTCCCACCATATCAGGTTTAACAGCGTAACCCCATTCAACAATAATTTCCTCAACTTGTAAGCCATACGCCTGGCATATCTCTGTCCATCGCTTTCCAAATTTGCCACCGTTTATAACAAGAACCCTGTCTCCATGGTTGAAAAAATTATTCACAGCCCCGACCATTCCACCTGTGCCGGTTGAGCAGAGGATAAGCACATCATTTTTTGTCTGATATAACCACTGAAGACCCTTCTTTGCAGAATCAAGCACCGGGAAAAAGTCCGGTGAACGGTGATGTATTATCGGCATTGCCATTTCAAGAAGCACCTCTGAAGGAACAGGTGTTGGACCAGGGGCAAAAAGATAACGTTTTAACATTAAAACCCTCCTGAATAACCGTTTACTTATTAACCATATCCAATGTCGCTCAAATCAGTCCTGCTTATCATTGGATTTGTGTCTTACGTTATATATAAGTAAGACTTTGAAAATTAGCACAATGAAGGGTGTTTGGTCAAGGGAACGCTTTACAATAGCTTAATCTGGTGATTATAATTAAATTTATGAAAAAGAAACTATTTATCGGCATAGTGATTTTACTGTCAGGGTTTCTTTTAGGCGGACTCACATTCTACATCCTCGGCAAGATTACGGGGCAGCGCGGCTATCTGCCGTACACTGTTACGCCGAATGTTCCCAGACAGGTAATAGAAACAAGCAGGGCATTCTCTGAAATTGTCAGTGCTGTTTCACCTGCAGTTGTAAACATATCCACAATAAAGGTTGTAAGAAGAGATACGGGAAAACCTTTTGAAGATCCTTTCTTTGATTTTTTCAGCCCTTTCCATGATTTTGGTATGCCAAAGAAATGGAAGGAACAGAGCCTTGGCTCTGGCGTTATTGTTTCTTCAGATGGATACATAATTACTAATAACCATGTAGTGGAAAAGGCGGACGAAATCAAAGTGACCTTGCTGGATAAGAGAATATTTAAAGGAAAGATAATGGGTGCTGACCCTAAAACAGACATCGCTATAATAAGGATAGATGCAAACAATCTTCCTACGATTCCATGGGGCGATTCGGAGAAATTACAGGTAGGTGAATTTGTCCTTGCAATAGGTAATACTTACGGTTTGAGCCACACTGTTACAATGGGAATAATAAGTGCAGTTGGAAGGGCCAATGTTGGAATTGCCGACTATGAGGACTTTATTCAAACGGATGCTGCTATAAATCCCGGAAATTCAGGTGGGCCACTTGTAAACATAAAGGGAGAGCTTATCGGGATAAACACAGCAATATTTTCCAGGACAGGTGGATATCAGGGAATAGGTTTTGCTGTACCCAGCAATATGGTGCGTCTTGTCATGGACCAGCTTGTTCAAAGGGGAAAGGTTACCAGGGGGTGGGTTGGTGTCACTATTCAGGAACTCACACCTGAACTCTCTCAGAAGTTCGGGCTCAAAAAATCAAATGGTGCCCTTGTTAGTGATGTTGCAAAAGATAGCCCTGCTGCAAAGGCGGGAATTATAAGGGGCGATATAATTCTTGAGTTTAACGGCAAGGAAATAAAAGAGGTGAGTAGTCTGCGAAATATGGTTGCCCAGAGTAAGATTGGCGCTGAGATATCGATGAAGATACTCCGGTCAGGGAAGGAATACACAATCAAGGTGATTATTATTGAAATGCCGAGAGAGGTTGCAGAGGTTGTGCCGGACCAGTTACCTGATGATACCAAGGCAGAGGTACTTACGGGCCTTACAGTTATGGACCTCACAAAAGAAATTGTAAGACAGCTGGGGTTCAGTAAAGACGAGAAAGGTGTTGTAGTTGTGAAAGTAGAACTAGGAAGTCCAGCAGATGAAGCTGATATTAAAAAAGGTGATATTATAAAAGAGATAGATAAAAAAGGGGTGGATAACCTGGAGGACTTTAACAGGATTGCCACAAACATAAAAAAGAAGGATACAGTTCTTCTTTTTGTTAACAGAGGCGGCAAAAGGTTTTATGTTATCCTCAAGGCATCTTAAAGGCTTCTAACGGTAATAAGTGACGAGTGATAAATTCGGACCTTTCATTTTTTCAGCATTAATTTAAGATTTCTCGTTACTGATAACTTGTTATTTTAGCAGGAAAGGAGGTGATAAAAAATGTTTCTTATTCTCAGACTCGCAGTCCTTTTACTCTTTGCATTTTCAGGATACATTATTGGTATTAAATATAATTATGGTATTTATGGTGTCCTGACAGGAAGCTTTTTAGGTCTGATCGCAATAGCTACAGAGATAATATTCAAGAAGATTGATTTCGGAGCAATTATCGGAGGGCTCTTAGGTATTTCTTGCGGTCTTTTATTTGCATACCTTCTTATACTCCCTTTAAGGCCAATTCTCGGTGAGGATATAGAAGTCATATCCTTTTGGGTGATGGCAGTATTTGGTTATGGAGGGCTTCTCCTTGGTTTGAGCAAGGGTAAGGGAATTTCTATTGCAGGTATCTTCAGGCTTTTCAGGGGGGAGGGCATAGAAGAAAATCTCAAAATTCTCGATACAAGCGTAATCATAGACGGGCGTATTGCAGATGTCTGTGAGACAGGATTCCTCGAAGGAGTTTTCATACTTCCTCAGTTTATCCTTCAGGAATTACAACATATAGCAGATGCTGCCGACTCCATGAAACGGGCGAGGGGAAGACGGGGATTAGACATCCTTCACAAGATTCAGAAGATGTCCCGTATAACAGTAAGGATAGTTGATGAGGATTTTCCAAAGATAAAAGAGGTTGACGCAAAACTTGTTGCCTTAGCAAAGCTCTTAAACGCAAAGGTTATAACAAACGATTTTAACCTGAATAAGGTTGCAGAACTTCAAGGGGTATCTGTACTTAATATAAATGAACTGGCCAGCTCTTTGAAGCCTGTTGTACTCCCAGGCGAGACAATGAAGGTTTTTATACTTAAAGAGGGAAAGGAATACAATCAGGGGGTTGCATACCTTGATGACGGAACCATGGTTGTTGTAGAAAATGCCCGAAGACTTATAGGCAAAAATGCAGATGTGACCGTGACAAGTGTGTTACAGACAACAGCAGGCAGGATGATATTCTCAAAGCCCAAAGAGGAATATGAAAGGGAGGAGTTCAGGGCAGCTAAGTGATACATAAACCTATGGTACACAGACAGGACATAGCATCTTCGCTCATTCTCGGTCGTATCGACCTCCGAGGTAAATTCTGTTCCATTATAAAGTCGGAACAGAATTTAAAGCCGCTCAGATACCATGTCCTGTCTGCTATTGCATTATTTGGTTCAAAGAATAAAGGCTGGATAGGGTGAAAGGGCTTCAAAGGCAAGAGAAGGTTATAGTAATTGTGCCAGGAGCTGGTAAGGGTAAAAGATTTGGCCCTGGGACTAACAAGCCGTTTCAAAGCCTTAGTGGCAAACCAATCATTGTTTGGTCGCTTGAGATATTGGAGGCTGTTGTTGGGGTAGTAGAGATAATACCTGTACTTAAGATGGAAGACATGGAGTACGGGTTGAAGATTTTTGAAAAATACGGTATCTCAAAGATAAAACGGATAGCGCCAGGTGGAAAAGAGCGCCAGGATTCTGTATATAACGGTCTTAAGCTTATAGAGGATAAAAATTGTATAGTACTTATACATGATGGTGTTAGACCACTCATCGAGAGGAATTTGGTTGAAAATATGATAACAGAATTATTAAGCCCCTCCGTCCCCCCTTTACAAAAGGGGGGTGAGGGGGGATTTAATGGTTTTGATGGAGTTACTCTTGGCATCCCCCTAAAGGATACGATTAAAGAAGCAGAGAATGGAATAATAAAAAAAACCTTGAGGAGAGATTCTCTATGGGCTATCCAGACACCACAGGTTTTTCGTTATAATAACATCCTAACAGCATATGAGAGGGCGATGAAAGAAGGGTTTTGCTCAACAGATGATGCAGCGCTCATAGAAAAATATGGCGGGAAGGTAAAGGTTATAATAGGATCGTATAAGAACATTAAAATTACAACTCCGGAAGACTTAGCTATTGCAGAATTCCTTCTAACGAGGAAAGATTAACCTCTATGCGTATAGGTATTGGATATGACTCTCACAGGCTTGTTAAAGGCAGGAAGCTGGTACTCGGCGGAGTAAATATCCCGTTTGGAAAGGGTCTAATCGGCCACTCCGATGCAGATGTTTTGTGTCATGCGATTATAGACTCTGTCATAGGTGCACTCGGCCTTGGCGATATAGGTAAAAATTTCCCGGACACTGACCCGGCATGGAAGGACGCATCAAGCGTTAATCTTCTGAAATATATTGTTGGACTTGCAAGAGCAAATGGATATAAGGTTTCCTGGATAGATGCGATTATAATCGCAGAAAGGCCTAAACTTTCTCCATTTATTGAATCCATGAAAGAGGCGATATCGCAATCAGGAATTCCATCCGGGTTAATTAATATTAAGACTAAAACGAATGAGGGTATGGGTCTTATCGGCCGTGGTGGAGGCATCGCAGCGTATGCAGTGTGTTTACTCAGGCGTATTGCGTGACGTTGTAAGATTTACTTAAGCAAAAACTTCCTTATATCCCCAATCCTTAATGTAATCTTATTTGAATCGAGGTATTCGAGAAACGGCAGCGCATATTTCCTTGAAGTATTGAGGATGTCCCTGAATTCTGCTATAGTCATTTCTGATTTTTTACTAAAAAAACCCTTGAGGTTCTCAAACATTTTTCTATATGTAGAAGATGTTATATACATCGAATCGTTGATCCTCACAAGACTACCTTCTTTTACCATGAGCTTCAGGATATCTAAAAGATGCTTCATGTCCAATTTTAGAGATTGAGATAATTCTCCCTTGGTTGGAGGCTGAAATCCGCCTTTTTCCAGAAGTCCAAGTATATTTGTCTTAAGTGTCTCATCTACCTGTGATAAAGCCACGCTGAAGGTTGCAAGCCGGACTAATTCCTTCTCAATGACAACATCTTTAAGTGATGTAATCAGGTTACTAAAGAATCTGGGTTCTATGTTTAGGTTGGCCCTGAGCTCTTCTTTCAACATGCCCGGCTTCAAGGGATTTTTTTTGTGAAAATCATTCATGGTCTTTTTTACAGCCTCCCTGAAGGAATTGAAGGCACTGTTGTGAATCAAGATGTCCTCGAATTGCATCAGGATGCCATTATCCTTTAGGGTTTTTATCGAATCTTTTATGGATGTAATCTCTGTCTTGATCCACCCCTCAATTAACGAGGCTTTAATGCCATGTAACCCAGCCTTTTTCACCTTTGTTGCTATCTTTTCAGATAGGGTTCCAGATTCGAATATCTTTAAATCATCTATACCTTCTTTAAGACCCCTTCTATATGAGGATGGATCAAGTACATTGCCTCCGCCAATCGTAACTACCGGAGAAAATCTCCTTATGATATATCTGTCTCCGGACATAGCGATAACAGGCTCCCTAAGTCTGAACTGGCAGTAACAACTCTCCCCTCCTTTTAGCTCGTCTCTGCCATAGAGGATAATCCTTGATATGGTTTCTGATGTGCCGAGGTGGAAATGAACAAGGCTTTTGCTCTTCAGGGCTGGCGCATCTGAAAGAAGCTCTACATTTACATCGATCTTTTTTGTCGGTATGAATCTTTTAGGTTCTACAACTGAATCTCCCCTCTTTAATTTTTCTTTATCAACTCCCTGAAGATTTATTGCTACCCTCTGGCCGGCATAAGCTGTCTGTATGGGCTTGCCGTGACTGTGAAGCCCGCGAACCCTGCTCTCTATATTGCTCGGAAGTATCTCTACAGCATCATCAATAGATATACTCCCGGAGACAGCAGTTCCTGTGACAACAGTTCCAAACCCCTTTAATGTAAAAACCCTGTCTATAGGAAGCCGGAAAAGACCTTTTGTTGGTTTTGGTTCAACCTTTAATGCGACATCCTTTATCTTTTCTTTAAGTAAATCGATATTAAACATTGTTTTGGATGACACAGGTACTATTTCTGTTCCCTCGAGGAATGTACCTTTTACAAAGTTCTTTACATCATCGTCTAAAAGCTCAAGCCACTCTTTTTCTACAAGGTCTGCCTTTGTGATTGCAATAAGACCTGATTTAATTTTGAGAAGGTTGCATATATATAAATGCTCTCGACTCTGTGGCATGATCCCCTCGTCGGCAGCAATAACAAGAAGAACAAGGTCTATCCCGCCTGCACCTGCAAGCATATTTTTAACGAGTCTTTCATGCCCGGGAACATCTACAATTCCGACAGTAAGACCGTCAGGATAATTGAGGTCTGCAAAACCGAGGTCAATAGTGATGCCCCGCTCTTTCTCTTCTTTCAGCCTGTCAGGGTCTATTCCTGTTAAAGCCTTTACAAGGGCACTCTTACCATGGTCAATATGACCTGCGGTTCCGAGGATTATATAGCGCATTTGCCGGCCTTAAGAATTTCCTTCCTGCTGCCATCTTTATGGATCAATGTTACAGTTGGTTTAAAAAAAATAAAATCCTGGTGGAAAGGTGCCTTGACTTTCCCACCAAATGAGCTATTGTCGCCGAGGGCTAAGTGAACAGTACCGAGTATCTTTTCTGATTCAAGGATATTGTCAGGTCTTTTTGCTGCGTCGTTCGTGCCGATGCCAAATTCAGCTATATTTCCGTTGCCTTTATTTTCTGAAAGCTTCATTCGAAGATGTTCAATATACTCATCATTACCAGAAATATCTGTTACATAACTGTCCTTAATGGTAAGCGTTATTGGAGATGCAAACTGTTTTGTTGGACCCCATTCCAAAATAAGCGTTCCATTTGCTGTTCCTTCAAGTGGCGCAAGGTAGACCTCACCGGCTGGGAGATTACTAAATGAGCCTTTTCTGGTAAGGATTCCTGTATCTGATATTACCTTTCGTCCCTTTTTTGAAAAAGTGATGAATGTGCCATTTTGGGTTTTTACCTTGATAAGCTCAGCCATGTTTACCACCTTTGCTATTCCTCTCGTCCTTTTTGCGAGTGCTTTCCAGTCAACATTCATAGCGCCCTCAAGCATAGAGACATCGAAGAGGGGCATGCTTGCATATCGACAACCACAAACCCGTGTCAAAAAATCTCTGAACCTCGTATGGCTTGTAGAATAATTTGAAAGTGCGATTACACAGTTTACAGCCTTGTTTTTATATCTTCTGATAACAGCCTCTGCCTTTTTAATATCTTTGTCCTTTATGGTTTTCTTCAGAATAGGAAGAAGGAGTTTTTCTTTCTTTAAAGCCTTGATTGACTTTTCTCCAAATGCAAGCTCCCAAAGCTCGGAAGGAGGCTCTGCCCCATGACTTCCTGTAGCAGAATATTCATGTAATATGATTGATTTGCAGAAATTCTTACCGATCTCGGCTATAAGTAAAGAGAGGCTTCCGAGCTTAGACCTTCGTTCCATATCTGATTCAGACATATCTTCACCTGAAAATCCCTCCTGCCCTCCTTTGTTAAAGGGAGGTGAGGGGGTATTATTTTCTTTTTCTGAAGGCCTGTCGTTAAACAAAAGAACCCGCTCGTATTTCTTTACACCGAGGTTAATCCTGAAAATGTCTCTTAATACGCTGTCAATCATTGCATTGCACTGACGGATTAAACTTAATCTTTAACCATTCTACCTGAATAAAAATTCCATTTGATTAAGGTGTTCGCCCGGAAAACTTATTGGGTAATCACTATCGAAACAAGCAGTGCAGAAATTATGAGAGTTCGGGACTATCTTCTTGAGTCCTTCAAGGCTTAAATAAGAAAGGGAATCTGCAGTTACATATTTCCTGATCTCTTCGATAAGATGGGAAGAGGCGATGAGCTCTCGTCTTGTAGGTGTATCTATACCGTAATAGCAGGGGCTGATGTTCGGCGGGGAGCTTATCTTTAGATGTATCTCTCTTGCACCTCCTCCTTCCCTCAGCATCTTGACTATCTTTTTGCTTGTAGTACCCCTGACTATTGAGTCGTCTATCACAACCAACCGTTTACCCTCGAGGAGTTTTCTTACAGGATTAAGCTTTATCTTAACACCAAAGTGTCTTATGCTGTGTTTTGGTTCTATGAACGTCCTTCCAATGTAATGATTTCTTATAAGACCAAAATCGAAAGGAATATTGCTTACTTCTGAGAACCCGAGTGCTGCGGGCACACCCGAGTCGGGTACAGGTATAACAAGGTCTGCATCTATATTAGCCTCTAATGCGAGTTGTCTTCCAAATTCTTTCCTCATCTCATTCACATTCAGCCCTCCAAAGATATTGCTGTCAGGTCTTGAAAAATAAATTAGCTCGAATACGCAGAAGGCCTTCCTTTGACTGTTGAATATCTTCAGAGATTTTAGGCCGTGCTCGTTTATTATGAGCACCTCTCCTGGTTCTATGTCACGTATATAAGTTGCCTCTATAAGGTCAAAGGCACACGTTTCTGATGCCACAACGTATGCACCGTCTTTAACCCCGAGACTGAGCGGTCTTACACCAAAAGGGTCCCTGATTGCAATAAGCTCTTTTTCCCTCAGTATAAGCAAGCTGAAGGAACCGCTTATCTGTTTAACCGCATGTGTTACCCTTTCATAAAAGTCATCTCCTTTTGAATGGGCTATAAGGTGCACTATTACCTCGCTGTCTGACGAGGACTGGAATATTGCTCCTTCTGCCTCGAGGGATGTCCTGAGATCTACTGCACTGACAAGATTTCCATTATGTGCTATTGCAAGTGAGCCAAGGGCAAAGTTTGCAACAATAGGCTGAACATTCTTTAGTACACTACTGCCGGCTGTAGAATATCTATTGTGACCTATTGCCATGTAACCTGGAAGCCGCCTGAGCCTTTTTTCACTGAAGATATCAGCAACGAGACCCATGGACTTTTCAAGAAAGAGTTGCCTTCCATCAGAGGAGCAAATACCTGCGCCTTCCTGGCCCCTGTGCTGTAGTGCATATAATCCAAGATATGTGAGGTTTGCTGCCTCCGGATGTCCGAATATCCCGAATATACCGCATTCTTCGTGAATGTCGTATATCATGGAATATTTTAACATATATCGACTCTTCAATAACTGAAAAGATGATTTACTGAGGCAGCTTGACCTTATTTCAATTCTATGGTAGAAAAAGACATGAACGAAAAGCAGAAATTACTTTCTATCCTCCCTTCTGTAGATGAAATCCTGAAGAGTAAACAAGGCATGGAATGGCTGAGTATCTATCCAAGAAGGTATGTGCTTCAGGCTATCAGAGAAACGATCGATTCAAGGCGAAAAGAGATAATCGGAGGTATTGATATAGACCTTTCAGAAGAGGTTATGTTAGCTGATATTGAAAATATGACTGAAAAACTCTCTTCATACAGCCTGAGAGCACTAATAAATGCTACAGGTGTTGTAATCCACACAAACCTCGGACGGTCTATCCTCTCTAAAAGAGCACTCGAAAATATCAAACAAGTCTCAGAGAGTTATTCTAATCTTGAATATGATATTAAAGAGGGGAAAAGAGGAAAGAGATATACTCACATTAAACGGATTCTAAGAGAGGTCACGGATGCGGAGGATGCGCTTGTTGTTAACAATAATGCCGCGGCAGTCCTGCTCTGTCTCAATACACTGTCAAAGGGCAAAGAGGTGATTGTCTCAAGGGGCGAGCTTGTCGAGATAGGGGGTTCCTTCAGGATGCCTGAGATAATGGCAGCAAGCGGTGCAATACTCCGGGAGGTCGGGACAACAAACAAAACCCATCTTTACGATTACGAAAAGGCGATCAATGAAAATACAGCGCTAATCTTGAAGGTACACAAATCGAATTTCAGGGTTATAGGGTTTTCGGATGAAGTCTCAGTAGAAGACCTCGTTAGTATAGGCAGCAGGCATCAAGTCCCTGTTATGTTCGACCTTGGAAGCGGCTGTATTATAGATTTAAAGCCATTCGGCATCCACAATGAACCACTGGTTAAGGAGGTTGTGAGTACAGGGGTTGATATAACAACCTTCAGCGGTGACAAACTCCTCGGTG
>Ga0214474_1001334_pt1 | contig 11394 bp, 8 predicted proteins | sample RVTome_2_FD_187335 | JGI IMG/M metagenome (GOLD analysis project Ga0214474, IMG submission 187335) | Soil microbial communities from uranium-contaminated site in the Upper Colorado River Basin, Wyoming, United States - RVT95D214 HiSeq ...
CATAAGTCCTAACTTCTCAATGGGAATACCAAGATTTATCCTCACATCATAATAATCCCCACTATTCCAGAACTTCCACCAGTTCCAGGGGAAGTCTAAGGGAGAGCCGAGGTCGAGTTTATACTCCACTTTGGCAAAACCCACATTCTCAGCCATGTGTTGCATAAACTCAGCTAATGTTTCTTTTGTTTCGTTACTACTACAAACATTTAATTCCCAAATCCCAATCTCTTTCGCATCCTCAAACTGAAAGAACATATCGTCTTTGAAATAATGCCAAACCTCAGCAGAAAAACGATCCAACTTTGAGAGGCTGGGTCTTTGAGATAGCCTAGCAGGTACCAATGGCAAATCATCAATATTTAAGGATCTCGACTCGGAACGATCATACTGACTAGTAGGAACCTCTTTCTCATCTGGCTTCCCATACAGAATATACACATCTCCTCTATCATCCCATGGTCTTTGTTGACCAAATGGAACCCAATAGTTATATAGGACATAGTCAACTCTTCTATCGAACTCAATCTTGAACTCATTCTCTTCTGTAGTAGGATTAGAATCTTTCTTCTTCCAAAAGGTGTAGAGCCACTCTTTCTTTGAAGAATCAGAAAGGGCAAGATATTCTTTGAAGTCTTTGTCCGAAGCCACTAATGTAAAGGAGAAATAAAAGATTCTGTCTTCTTCTGTTTTCCAGAGCTTTTCTTTCTGGTTCTTATTCAGTTTCCTCAAGAACCAGAATCTATCCCATGTAGTTTTACAGGATAGATAACCAATCCTTTCCGTGGAATCTGCTATGCCACCATAGATAATCTTCTCCTCATCAGTAAGAGATTTAATCTTATTGTTCCAGAAAAGATTTATTCTGTTTTGAATCTGGCTTTCTGGAGCATTGGTCTTAAGTAAAGTCACCAGTGTATCGAGTTCTGCTTGTGAGGCACCAGCCTTCTTCAATACTTTTAGAAGGTCTTTATGCTGCAAGCTTAATGCAAAAACCATCGCAACGGAACTCAAAAACATCAAAACCATTAAAACCAACACTTTTTTCATGCTCTACACCTTTTGAATATCATAAATCCATTAATATTGCGCAGGCAATGTTCCCATTTCTGCGCATATATAGCAAGGTATATCCATACACACCCTAACAAAATGCCAAGGACATGCACCATTGCAATTTTCTGCCTCTACCCAACAACAATGGACACGCTGACCGTGGCATCCATTATCCATAGCAGTCTCAGCATTCTTAGGATGACTAATCATAGCCAACTGAACTACGGAAGTCAAGGCAAGAACAACAAGAAGAAGCACCAATAATTTCCTCATTCTTTTTCACCTCCTTTGAGTTTTTGGTTTTTGTGGTTTCTCATCTCACCCTAATAGTCGCCCGTGGCTTCGCCCCGAGGCGAGTATGAACACCTTTAAAGTTCCCAAGAATCTTTTATTTCCTACTCATAAACTGTAACAAAGTCTGTGCCGAGAAGTCAGCTTTCAATTGAAATGACTTGTAAATGATTGTGAGATATTAGAATAGGAGGAGTCAGGTCTTAAGAGATGTTGTGCTCAAGAATCGCCAAATCCTCCGAAAGTGGATGATGGAAAGAGGGAGTTTATATAAGTTATTATACCATAACAAGAAAGTCCCTCCAAAAATGGAGGGTCAAGTGGAGGATAGTGGATCTATAAATCTATATTATACTTTTTCAGCTTTCGATGAAGGGTTGCTTCAGGAATCTTGAGCAGTTTGGCAGCTCTTGACTTAACATTATTTGAAGCTCTCAATGCACTTATTATCTCAGCTTTTTCTAAATCCTCTTTTTTTCTGGACAGAGAATCGGGCGACTTCAGCTTCTTCTCTTTTTCGACCTGCTCGACCAACCTATTTAGCCCGTGTTGGTCTTTTATTTCAATCAGGGTAGAAAGCTTTATTATCTCATTTTCCAACTCCCGCACATTGCCGGGCCAATGATAGTGGGTAAAAAGTTCGCTCAACTTATTGCTTGCCTCCAAAACCTTTTCTTTATTTGCACCGGCATGCTTTTCCAGGAAATGAGCTATCAAAAGTTTAATATCCTGCCTTCTTTCTCTTAATGGAGAGAGGTTAAGCTTAATGACACTTAAACGATAATATAAATCCTCTCTGAAAGTCTTGTTTTCTATCGTGCTTTCCAAATCCTTATTGGTGGCTGCTATTATTCTTACATCCACTTTTCTGGGCTCTGTGTCTCCTAAGCGGGTAAACTGTTTTTCTTCCAAAACACTCAAAAGTTTGGCTTGAACGGATAAAGGAAGCTCTCCTATTTCATTTAAGAAAAGAGTTCCACCGTCAATCACCTCCAATAACCCCATTTTATCTTGGACCGCTCCGGTGAAAGCCCCTTTCTTATGACCAAAAAGCTCACTTTCAAGTAATGCTTCGGGCAAGTTGGCACAATTTATGGCGACAAATTTCTTATTCTTTCGAACGCTGTTGTAATGAATCATCCTGACCAAAAGGTCTTTGCCCGTTCCGGTTTCGCCTTGTATCAATATGGTTAAGTCTTTATCTTTGACCTGTTCTGCCTTGTGGATTATGTCCAGCATCTCTTTGTTCTGAGTGATGAAGCCCGAGAAGGGGAATTTAGATGGAGTATCTTGTAAATCTTTGGATTGAGCCGCTTTTCTTTCTATCTCAACTCTGAGCTTGGAGGACTTTTCTTGTTCTTTCTTTTCGTTTAGTTCTTTGAATATTTGCTCGGCTTCTTGGATGAAGGGGAGTGCCTTGTTAAATTCGTTGTTGTCGTATAGAAGCTCTGATATAGCAAGGTGAGTAAGAGCTATGTGGTATTTGGTATCAACTTCACGGAAGAGGTCTTGGGCATCAGCTAAGAACTTGAGCCTTTCAGAGTAACCGAAACAGTCGGACTTTCCGGCTTCAAGACAACTTCTGCCGAGCTCATAGATGGCCCTTATCTCTTTGAGTACTTCTATGCTCTTATCGAGGTACTCTTTGGTTTTTTGCTTGTCTTTCTTGATAAGATATATCTGACCAAGAATCTTATATACTACCCCTTCCTCGAATCTATCCCCAAGTTTAAGGGAGACTTCCAGAGATCTATCACAGAAAACTAATGCCTTATCTAAGTTCCCTTCAGCTAATTCAAGTTCAGCTAAAAGGCGACAGGTTATGTTTATGATCTCGCCCTCAGGAGCTATTTCTTCCCCTATGCGAAGTGCCTCATTGTACTGCTTTCGGGCAGTTTCCCACTGCCCTAAAACAAAACATAACTCGCCTTGAAATATGTAAAAAGCACATGATTCATAAATCTCGCCGACTTCAGTTAACAATTCGAAAGCCTTGTTATAATGGGTTTTTGCTTCATCAAATCTGCGCTGTAAGAAAAACAAGTAGCCTAAGTTCAAAAAGTGACAGGCCATTCCTAATTTATTATTAGTTCTCTTGTCAACATCAAGGGACAACAAATATGTTTCTTCACTTAAATACCATTTCCCCAACTTTCTATATACCATAGCAAGATTATGAGACAAGGCAGCAGCTTTTTTGGTTTTACCACTATCCCAAGCTTTCTTGATGCCTATCTTATAGCAATGAACTGCTTTCTCAAAATCAGACTTCATCATATAAATAAGGCTAAGTCTATTATAAGCAATGATGATCCAATCAGCGTCTCCAATTGCTTCGAATGTCTCAAGAGCAGCACGGCATTCTGTTTCTGCCTTTTTTGGGTCTCCAATTGTCCAATAGACCCGTCCAAATAGTGAGTGGATTTGAGCTATCATTTTCTTCTCACTGGTATGTGCCAAGATATCGGACGCTTGATGCAATTTTGTCAAAGCTTCCTGATATTTGGCCTGATCGGCGAGACAACGCGCAGTAAAATACAGAAGATAGCCAGCTTGCGGTGAAGAGTCGCTGAATTGGGAAGGGTCAATTTCGGCCAGAATTTCAGATGCTTCCTTTGACCGTTCCTTGTCTAACAGGGAAGCTATACGGGCGATTTTCTGCTTTATGGAGGATTTCTGGGTCATGATTTACTCATTAACTTGATGGAGGTATCTTTCTTCTTATTTTGTCGGAAAATCAAATAGTAATAATTAATCTTCATACAAGAGGAGCTTAGGTGAGTTTAGAATCACCCTGACATTATAAATATAGATTCAGGTTCGTCTTGTCAAACATTTTCTATATCTTAGTGAAAAAATCGAACATGGGCGTGAAGCATAACCTTCAAGTACTCTTTCGGGTCGGGGGACTCGGGGGCACAAATTTGTCTGTCATTGCGAGCGTTAGCGAAGCAATCTCAGGATTGCTTCGTCGTCCTGAGCTATGTCGAAGGACTCCTCGCAATGACAACCATGAAACCTTTTGGGTTCGATATATCGAACCCCTACACAAACAACTGGATTCCCGCATTCGCGGGAATGACAAACAAAACCGTTTTCCTCTACCCCTTCTTAACCCCCCAGCGTCTTCCTTATTGGTATTCCCACCTTGCCCTCAAGGTGGGAATTTTCGCAAAAAAAAGTAGGGGGGGATATGGTTCAACGAGGGCTTCGACTGAGTCCTTCGACGGTGAGCCGCTCAGGACGGTCGAACCGCTCAGCCGAACGTCTTCACCATCCTGAGCAAAGTCGAAGGAAATTCCCACCCCGACAAATGTAAAACATCTTTTTTGGAGTGCATCGTCCCTGACGATGCAGCATTGACATGGTCAATGCACTCCATATGTGGATTCCTGCCTTCGCAGGAATGACAAACAGTAGGGGCAATTCGTGAATTGCCCCTACAAGATTTATTCCTCTTTTTTCTCCTCTTTTTCTTTCTTTTCGGTTTCTTCCTCTATTTCCGGCTTCTTCTCGAGGAGGTCTTCGTCATCCTTTTTCTTCCTTAATATAATATAAATCACGGTTTGGCCGGTGGAAAGGATGGTCAAACCATAAGAGATAACCGCAAATGTAACAAGGACTAAGCCGATTCCAATTAAGAAAGCTGAAATTTCGTAAGACCAGGGGAGGTTATAGCGCCAAAGGATATTAAAACCAAACATAGATTTATCTGTCAAAAAGGAGATTCCGCTGCCAGGGTATAAGTTGGCAAAGAAACTGCCAATAATATCCGGAAGTCTAAGGTAATCCAGAGCCCGGAGAAATATGCTTCCCAGTTTGTCGCCCATAAAGACCGAAGAGCACCAGTTAGTCAACATAACTGCCAGATACGAGAAATATCCGAAGATGAACATTCCCAATTTAGCCAAAAGCCCCAAAAGACCGGTATAGAGAAAATACCTCCAGGGCTGGTTCCATACAGTGGAAAAAGACTGAATAATAGATTCAAAGGTCTCCTCTTTGGTTGTGGCAACAATTGCTGGCACCAAAAGCAGTGATACCAGAAAAATCAGAAAGAGATAAATGGCAAAAATAGCCACAATGAAAATCGGAAAGATGTAAAATATACCTAATCCCCATTCACCCAAGTATGGGATTTTGCCAATAAGCCCAACGATAATTCCGGCAATTGCCAACAACACAAAGAATATTGCCAGGCTGAAAGGTGAAAGTAAAACCGGCTTCCAGTATTTACGGATGAACTTTAAGGCATCCCCTCTTGAATAGAAACTATCTCCCTTCAGTTGCTCGTAAGTTATCTTTGCCACCATAGCGCTAGACAATAGCCAGCAGGCAATCATAAACAATAAGCCGACAATGAAAATTATCTGACTGTGCCACGTTCCAAAAAGGAATTCATAAATCGGGAACAGGCCATAATCTTTCCAGATCTCAGCTAAGCTTGCCCCTTCAGAGAGATAGGCAAGGTAAGTTAGAATCAGATACCCCAGGTACCCAAACACAAATCCCAAGAACTGCACAGTCAATTTCTTGCCGCACACAGCCAGACGAGGCGCCCTGAAGATATCCCTAACATCAAAATAGAACTTCTTCATTTGACCTCCCTATTTTGTATAGTTTTTTGTGGAATTAAATAATTTATACCTCTTCCGATTCCCTTTGTCAAGCCAAATCTACATGTCTTGTGTTTTGGAGGAGCAAGATTTATCCCGCCTGCAGCGAGGATATATCCGACCGCTGGTTTTTGTCATTCCGCACTTGATGTTGAAAACCCAGTAGTTAGGGCGGAATCTGGTTTTGATTAAGAAAACCACTGGATTCCTGCCTCCGCAGGAATGACAGACAAAAACAAACCTCACCCATTCCCTCTCCTTAAAGAAGGAGAGGGGTAAGGTGAGGTTTCGGGCTTCGGGAATTCCTATTCCCGAAGCATCAAAGGGGAAAACCCGAGAGACACAATGACCCGCACAGGGATGAATTCCCTGTGCTACGAATACAAAATATCGTAGGTGTGGGAATTTATCCCACACCGTGTATCATACATCGAACGGGCTCGATAAATCGAGCCCCTACAGACCGTTTGTCAACTCAAAACTTTGAATTGACTTAGAACATCGAGGGTGTTATATTTTATGCTCAAAATATGAAAAAGGGGAATAAGATGAAAGCTCTAATCACAGGTATAACCGGACAGGATGGCTCATATTTAGCTGAATTCTTGTTGGAGAAGAGTTATGATGTCTATGGTATGGTCAGGCGTTCATCTATGGAGAAATTCGACCGCATAGCCCATATCCGCGACAAAATCAATCTCTGCCAGGCAGACCTTCTGGACCAACTTTCGCTAATCAATCTAATCAAGGATATAAATCCAGATGAAATCTACAACTTAGCCGCCCAATCCTTTGTTCCAACCTCCTGGGAACAGCCCGTTTTGACGGGAGAATTCGATGCCTTAGGAGTTACGAAGATCCTAGAGGCAATAAGACTGGTCAACAAAAAAATCAAGTTCTATCAGGCCTCCTCCAGCGAGATGTTTGGCATGGTAAAGGAAGTTCCGCAAAGCGAAAAGACCCACTTTCACCCCCGAAGCCCCTATGGTGTGGCAAAGGTATACGGGCATTGGATTACTGTGAATTATCGTGAAAGTTATGGGCTCTTTGCGGTGAGCGGGATACTGTTTAATCATGAATCTCCCCGTAGGGGTTTGGAGTTTGTCTCCCGCAAAATCACCTATAGTGCGGCAAAGATAAAGCTGGGCTTGGCAGATAAGCTCTATTTAGGCAATCTGGACGCCAAAAGGGATTGGGGTTATGCAGGTGATTATGTTAAGGCAATGTGGCTGATGCTACAAAACAAAGAGCCGGAGGATTTTATCATTGCCACCGGGATATCTCACTCTGTAAGGGATTTGGCGGAAATCGCTTTTAAACATCTAGGTTTAGATTACAAAAAATATGTGGAAGTTGATAAGAACTTCATCCGACCAGCTGAAGTCGAAACTCTCCTGGGAGATTCTACCCTTGCCCTAAAAAAGCTCGGCTGGAAGCCGGAAGTCAAATTCGAGGAATTGATAAAGATGATGGTGGAGAGTGATATGAGGATGTTAGAGGGGCAGAAAAAATAAATGAGAATATTGGTTACCGGCATAGCAGGTTTTGTTGATGAAATTAAATGTCTTATTCGTCATTCCCGTGCAGACGGGAATCCAGAAAAGAATGAAGCAAAGGACTGGATTCCTGCCTTCGCAGGAATGACATTCAGAAGAGCAAATCAATAATAAAAACCTTCATCACTGGCATTGCAGGATTTGTTAATAAAAATAAAGATCTTGTTCGTCATTCCCGTGCAGACGGGAATCCAGAAAAGAATGAAGCAAAGGACTGGATTCCTGCCTTCGCAGGAATGACATCCAGAACGAGCAAATCAATAATAAAAACCTTCATCACCGGCTTAGCAGATTCTGTTGGCGGAAACGAAGGTCTTATTCGTCGTTCCCGCCCCCGTAGGGGGTAAACTCCGGCGGGAATCCAGAAAAGAATGAAAGCGTTTTATGTCTATATTCTTTGTAGTGAGCGAAACGGCACTCTTTATATAGGGGTAACCTCTGACCCCATTAAACGAGTTTATCAACATAAAAATAAATTGGTTGGTGGTTTCACTAAAAAATACAATGTAAGGCAACTGGTTTGGTATGAAAAGCACCAATCCATTGAATCTGCTATTCAAAGAGAGAAGCAATTGAAAAAATGGAAAAGGGCATGGAAGCTGAAGCTTATCGAGAAAAGCAATCCACAATGGAATGATTTATATGAAGGTATTTGTATGTGATGCTGGATTCCTGCTTTCGCAGGAATGACATTCGAGAAAAACATGTCAATAATAAATAGGTAATTTGCAGAAATTATTGAAGAGAATAAAGCAAAAGACTGGATTCCTGCACGAATTCTGTCCTTCGACCTTGCTCAGGACGGTGAGCTTGTCGAACCGTGTCTTGAGACTGGAGTTCATCCCGATTTCATCGGGACAGGAATGACATTTAGAAAGAGCAAACCAATAATGAAAATCCTCATCACCGGCATAGCAGGTTTTGTTGGCTCGCATCTGGCAAAGCTTTTGGCAGGGAAAAAGAACGACGTTTTTGGGATATGCCTGGGTTGTGAGGATACATCTGAGTTGGCGCTTATCAGAAGGAAAATCGCCATTTATAAATGCGACATAACTGATTTTCCTAAGCTAACAGAGCTAATCAGAAAGATAAGGCCGGACCAAATCTATCACTTGGCAGGAATAAGCTCTGCGGGCAGGTCTTTTCTTGAGCCACTCATTACTTTCGATGCCAATATCTATGGCACCATCTCTCTTTTGGAAGCGGTTCGTCAAGCCAAGCTTGATACAAAAATACTGGTTGTTGGGTCAGGGGATATGTATGGTGTAGTCAAGAAGAAAGACATACCCATAAAAGAAAACTTGCCCTTAAACCCAATAAGTCCATATGGAGCAAGCAAAGCCGCTTGCGATATTTTGGCTTATCAATATTTTAAATCCTATGGTCTGAAACTTGTGCGTGCGCGGTCATTTAATCATACTGGTCCAGGTCAAGCTTTAGGATTTGCCATACCGGACTTTTGCTCTCAGATAGCAAAAATCGAAGAGGGCTTAGTTCCTGCCTATATGAGAGTTGGAAATTTGCAAGCCATACGCGACTTGACTGATGTAAGAGATGTGGTTAGAGGCTATGAGCTTTTAATGAGGCATGGAAAAGCCGGAGAAGCCTATAACCTCTGCTTGGGCAAGGGATACAAACTGAAACAGATTTTAGGCAAACTCTTGAAATCATCTTCCAAGAAAATAAAGGTAGTGGAAGATAAAAACAGAAAGAGAATAGCCGATATACCGATATTAGTAGGAGACAACTCAAAAATAAAAAAGGAGAGTGGTTGGAAAGTGCGCATACCTTTGGATGAGACATTGAAAGACACTTTGAATTACTGGAGAAAGAAAGTCGAAAACTAACAATAGATAACAAACTGTCTATGTCAACAAGGAGGATGAGTTGAATAAAAGATTAGAGCAAAAGATAAGAAATCATACTGCCACAGTAGGGGTCATCGGCATGGGGTATGTGGGATTGCCCCTGGCAGTTGAGTTGGGGAACGAAGGTTTCAATGTGATTGGAATCGACATTAACAAGAAGAAAGTCAAAATCGTCAATTCCGGAAAATCGGATATCGACGATATTTCCGACAAGCAGGTAGCGGCATTAGTTAAAGCCAAAAAATTGAGATGCACCGCAGATTGTTCCGCTCTGAAAAAATGCGATATTGTGCCTATCTGTGTGCCTACCCCACTGAATAAGACCAAAGACCCGGATGTCTCCTTCATCCTCTCCGCTACGCACGAGATAAAAAAATACCTTCATCGCGGTCAATTGGTTATCCTGGAAAGCACCACTTACCCGGGCACGACCGAAGAGTTAATTAAGCCGATTTTAGAGAGGACCGGCTTGAAAGTCGGAAAAGATTTCTTCTTGGCTTTCTCTCCGGAGAGAGTTGACCCGGGCAACAAGAAATTTGCAACCAAAAATACCCCTCGCGTGGTGGGGGGAACAACCCAAGTTTGCAGTCGTCTGGCTAAGCTCTTCTACGGACAGATCATAAGTAAAGTGATTCCGCTTTCTTCCACTCAAAGCGCGGAGATGGTTAAGCTATTGGAGAATACCTTCCGCAGTGTGAATATCGGCTTGGTCAACGAGGTGGCTTTGATGTGCGATAAACTAAAGATAAATGTCTGGGAGATAATAGACGCGGCTGATACCAAACCGTTTGGGTTTATGAAATTTTATCCTGGCCCGGGATTGGGTGGACATTGCATTCCCATTGACCCGCATTATCTCTCCTGGAAACTGAAATCCTTGAACTATTATGCCCGCTTCATCGAGCTGGCTGGGGATATAAATGCCCATATGCCGGAATATGTGGTGTCCAGGGTTAACCGGGTTTTGAATCAAAAAGGTAAGAGCATCTCCGGCTCCGACATCTTGATCTTGGGAGCAACTTACAAGAAAGATATAAGAGACCTCAGAGAATCGCCATCTCTGGATGTCATAAGACTTCTGGAAGTGGAGGGGGCCAGGGTGAAATACAACGACCCTCATGCTCCTTCCATTCGTATGAACAACTGCGTGATGAAATCCGTAAAATTGACACCTCAGCTACTTAAGAAGTCAGATTGCGTTATCATAGTTACTGACCACAGCGCCTATGATTACGGATGGATAGCAAGGCATTCTCAACTGATTTTTGATACCAGGAACGCAACCAAGAACGTGAGAAACAATCGCAAGAAGATTTTTGTATTGTAATTCCACCATCTACTGAGGTACGCGAAACTAATCGAGACTGTGTGTCAGGTCCCCTGAGGGTGGCCGAGAACTCCACAGGTCTGAACGGAGCCCTTCGGCACTTGTCACTCTGACGGTTCGACTACGCTCACCGTCCCTGAGCAAAGTCGAAGGGAGCGAAGCGAAGGGTCTGGGTTGCCTCAGGTTAAACCCCGCAGAGTGAAGAATCTTGGTCTTATGAGGGTTGGGAAGCGAGCCCATGCGGGTGGGGCGGAAGAATCTAACCCCCTGTATCCCCCTTGTCAGGGGGACAAAAAGCGTTTTACTCCCCTGATAAGGGGAGATTAAGAGGGGTTTGAGAGAATCCGACCCCTACAATTGAAGAATTCGTTAGAAAAGTAGGTCGGGTTGTCGCAAGACTGCCCGACAACAATGATAATATGAGAAGAGAGGTTCTTCTTTTCTTTTTTTTGCTTTTGGTCTGGTCGAGTGAAACATGTTATCCGACTTGCTTGGAGAATATCTCCTTAGACAATTGGGTGTACAGGGATTTAGAGGAGCTTCACACAGCTGGGCTTTTGCCCGGATTGCATAAAAATATAAGACCCTATTCCACTGGGGATATAGTTTCCTCTCTCAAAGATATTCGACAAAGGATGAATACGGGCGAGCTGAAATTGGATGAAGACCAAGTCTGGCTA